>Ga0184628_10000384_pt1 | contig 24505 bp, 21 predicted proteins | sample PLM4_5_b1_FD_133149 | JGI IMG/M metagenome (GOLD analysis project Ga0184628, IMG submission 133149) | Groundwater sediment microbial communities from an aquifer in East River, Colorado, USA - PLM4_5_b1 | ecosystem: Environmental > Terrestrial > Soil > Riparian zone | place: USA: East River... | reverse complement strand
CAAGAGCACATTTTTCGCGACCTGCTGCGTGATGGTTGCGCCTCCCTGCCGTTTGTTGGAAACCAGGGTTTGCCAGGAAGCGCGAATGATTGCTGTCAGGGAGTAGCCGCCATGGGAATAGAAGTCTTCATCTTCGGCCGCGAGAAATGCCTTGATCACTTCCGGCGGAAGTTCACCAAGCGGAATGTATCCGGGAATACTTGCAGTGGATCCTGCGAGGGCGGCGGCTATCTGTTCCGAATCCGGCAGGTCTGAGCCATACCAGGCAGAAAGGCCGCCGATTGTGACGGCACCGAGTCCGATCGTGATCGCCAGAACTGCGACGCTCGTCTTCAGAACGCGCATGAGACGGCTCTCAACGGTATAGGGGGCAGAAAGCAGCGCGGCAGGAATGGCCCAGGCTCGCGCCAGCTTCTCTATCATCGCAGCAGAAAGCTGTCGTCGTCGTCCGAGTACTTCGGACGCGCGCGACCGCGAGCCGAGCAGTTCGGCCAGCTCTGCCTGTGTGCGACCCTGAGCCTTCATGGCCACCGTCAGCACTTCGATTGGATGCGCCGGTATTCCGGTGCCATGAGCGCGTTCGTATTCGGCGACGAGAACGGCCAGTACTTCGAGCCGATCGGCCTCCGGGCTTCCGGGTGCCGCTGCGAACAGCCTGTCGATCTCTGCCAGGGCGGCAACATGATCCGCCTCGCTGCGAATGGGACGGATGGTCTCACTCATCGTTATCTTCCTCCCTGACGTGCGGATGGACCGACGCTGAATATGCGTGCAAGACCCAGCGGGAAATTGACTCGCATCTCAATCTTCAGATCCTCGTCCGCGAAATTAAAAACCAGGCGGTCCGGCGGATTGACGATCACGACTCGTGCAAACTGCGTTTCGACATCTTTCGCCTGTCTCCAGCTGGCCGCCTCAACCAACGCACGGAACGCCAGAAGGTACTCTTTCTTCCGGGGCTTTCGTTTTGCGTAGGCATTCAAAGCGTCTCCGCCCAGTATCCGCATGCGAATTCATAGCATGTTCCCAAGTGTGGGAGCAAACGAAAAATCAGGAAGGTACTCGATTGTTAAACGCTGTCGTGTCCCCAGGTCCAGACGGCGCCGAGTCCGAACTCCTTCACTCCATCCGGCGTGCTGATGCCTTCGAAAAGCGAATCGCGGCTGTAGACGACGCCAAGATCCTGAAGGAGCCTTTCCAGCGCCGGCGAATCGAAGGTGAGGCCGGGGAATTCGATCCCGTCGCGGTTCACGTCGAGAACAAGAGTCTTTTCCCGCGAGACGATCAGTCTCCGGAGGATTCGGAGTTTTGGAGCTTCGCGCCTGAAAAACTGGATCAATTGGTGGGAGTCGTCCAGCGGACCCGAATAAACAATCATTGCAACCAGTCTAACGAATGGCGTTTGGAGACGGAGAGAAAATTCGAAAAGTGGGACTTCTTCTGCTCCAGCTATGTTAGTAATCGATTCACACAAAGAGGACTGCCGTCAGATGGAAATTCGCGTCGATGATTTGAGTGGCCCGGAGATTTCTCGACTGTTGCAGGAACACCTGACGAGTGTGAGGCTGCACTCTCCACCCGAAAGTGTGCATGCCCTGGAGATTGCGGCACTGAAGCGGCCCGAAATCACGTTTTGGACTGCCTGGCAGGACCTGGAATTACTGGGCTGTGGCGCTCTTAAGGAACTGGATGCTCAGCATGGTGAAATCAAATCCATGCGCACCGCCTCTGCATATTTGCGAAAGGGAGTTGCCTCGGCGCTTCTCAGCCACATCCTGGAAGAAGCTCGAAAGCGATCCTATCGAAAGGTGAGTCTCGAAACAGGATCAATGGAAGCCTTTGCGCCGGCTCGAAGCCTGTATGCTCGATTTGGATTTAAACCATGCGCGCCGTTTGCAGATTATGGCGAGGATCCAAACAGTGTATTTATGACGATCGAGTTACGATGAAGAGCAGCGATAGGATGTTCGGCGTGTTGCGCACTATTGCCTTGATCGCAGTGATCGCCGGGACGGTGGTCTCGGAGATTCTGGTGATCCGAACGGGCGGTCGCTCCCAGCCGCTTCTGACGGTAATTTTTGTTGTCTGGATCTTATTGCCGTTCGTCGCGCTGGCGTGGGCCAATGTCATTTCGAAGGGTTGGCCGGTACTCACACGAACTGCGCTGTACTTCACATCGTTCGTGATCTCGCTGGGTGCTCTGGCCTTTTACGGAGGTGTGATTCTGTCGCCCGCGGGCTCACCACGCGCTTTTGTATTTGTTATGGGACCTGTGGCATCGTGGGCGCTGATGTTGATTGTTGTTCCACTGGCTGGGGTAATTTCACGCCGCTCTCTCCGCAGGGACAAGGATTAACGCTTCAGTTCCGCCATCATCGCGTCGGATTGCTGGAATTGCAGGCAACCCGCCGTCGGTGGAGTTAACGGACAACCCGTGGATTTCCAGCCGTAATCTGTTTCCAGTACTCTCAGGACTTCGGCCTTGGTCTTTCCATCCTTGACCATGCCTACAAGTCGATTTCGCATGGTTTCTACATCCGCTCTGAACTTCACGACATCGGCTTTGGTGGAGACCGGTCCATGACCGGGAATTACCGTGTCGAAATCCAGCTGCAGGATTCCGTCCAGGGTTTTGGTCCAGTCGAGGAAGCTGCCGCCCTGCGCGTAGTCCACGTATATGTTCGCGCCAGGAGGTTTCGTTTGCGCCGCGGCGCCGCCCCCGGCCTGGCGGCCGAGGAACAGGTCGCCGGTGTGAATTACTTTGAGATCCGGGAAGTAGACAACGACATCTCCATTGGTATGACCGCGGCCGAAGTACTTTGTACGCACTTCTTTTCCGGCGAGATGCACCGAAAGTTCGTCTGAAAATGTCACGCGCGGCAGGCCAATGGGAGTTCCCGGAGTGTCTTCGTAGTAGGGCTGCTTGATGTCGACGAGATTCGCACGGGCGTTCTTGTGTGCGATCACTTCAACAATCGGCAACATCTTGAAATCGCCGCCGGCATGATCGTCGTGCTGATGCGTGTTCATCACGTACTTCAGCGGCTTGTCCGTCACGGACTTCACCTGCGCGAGTATATCCGCGTGGTTTCGATCGAACATGTCGTCGACGAGCAGGACTCCTTCGCTGGTGACGTCCACAGCGACATTGCCGCCATCGCCGGAAATCATGAAGAGATCGCCTTTTACTTTTTCGATGCGGAGCGGACGAGCCGGCTTTGCGGTTTGCGTGTAGACCACCCATACCGTGCGGGATAGCAACAGGATCGCGAAGATGCCAATAAGAATGATCCGATTCATGGGGCACACTATACGCCGATCGAACCGGTTGCCCAAAGTCGACTCCCCTCCTGGCACAGGAGGGGTGGCCGAAGGCCGGGGTGGTAGGTCAAGTTCCACGCTAATTCTCTGGTTGAACTTGTCCACCTCCCCGGCTCGCCAGGCTCGCCGTCCCCTCCTGTTCCAGGAGGGGAGTCGATTTCAAACTGAGACACCGTCTTTGGAAAGTACAATGACGACACTTCTGGGAGGTTTTCATGCGTGCTATTGCTGGAGCCGGCGTTCTCGTTGTTCTACTTGGTTCCATTTTACTGATGGCGCAAGCACCGCGAGGTGGCGCGGCAGCTGGCGATCCGGTCACTCCGATTTTCTGGAGCGCGAAACAGCTGGCGGATCTGGGCGCGGAGGCAGGAACTCGTGTCAGCCCGGACACGCACATGGCGGGAGTTCGATTGCTGTCATCCGCGAGCATGATCTACCGGGCCGGAGATTCAGGCTCCGAGGTACATGAGAAACTGGCGGACTTCATTTCCGTTTTGGAAGGCGAGGGCAGCATACTCGTCGGCGGCAAGATGATCGGCGGAAAGCCCGGTGCTGCCGATGAAATCCGAGGCGATTCCATCGAAGGCGGAACGCGCTATCCCGTCAAGGCCGGCGATACGCTTTATATTCCAGCCAACATGCCCCACCAGTTCTTTGTGGAAAAAGGCAAACACTGGGTGATTACGATTGTGAAGATCACTCCGAAACCGTAGTGAGAACTGTTTCCGGCATCTTGAGCTTCACCCAGATGGCATTGTGGTCCGAAAAGTCGACTGTTACCACACCGGAGGAAATCGAGTCGAGGCTCCTGGGAAAGATCCAGTCCAGATGCAGGGGGAATTCGGGGGCATCGAAGGTCGAGCGCATACCATCCAGTGGTGAGGCGAACCCGCGGTCGCGAAATACCTGTCGCAGGCGTTTGCTCTGCTTTTCTGCGTAGGGTATTGGCAGCAGATTCCATAGCCACCGAACGTCCGCGGTATTGAAGTCTCCGGCGACGACGACGGGGCCGTTCAACGAACTCGCCTCATCGACTACGGGCATAATCTGGCTGATGCGTTCTTTGAGAGTGATCCTGCTGTCGAGGTGAACATTGTATAAGGTCACCGGTTGAGAGGGCCCGGCTATCGTAATCTGCAGTGCAATTCTGCAGCGCGTATGAAACTTCAGGTCGTGATGCGCCAGCGGTATGGCCCGCCGATCGAGAATGGGATATCGGCTAAGAATCGCAAGTCCGGAAGCGAGATTGCCATCCTCCAGAAAATCCACCGGCACAAACACATAATGGAGCTTCAGTGATGTCGCGAGGTCCGCAATGGTGCGGGCCGAAGCGGGGCGTTCCGCCGCCTCTTGAAGGAGCCATATGTCGGCATCGGCTAAAGGTTGAGCCTGTTTCAGATCGTGAAGGATCTTCTCCAGGCGCACCTCACGCGCCAGGTTGAGGCTGACAACCTGGAGTTGACTGGACGCCAACTGGTTTTCGGGGCCGGTGACTCCTGAATAGACTATGGGTTCCCCACAGGTTGCTTCATCGGCAGGTGCTCCCAAAAGCGCGATCACGAGCAAAATGACGGGACCACCCCAGCCGAGCCTGGAGGCAACGAATCGCAGAATGGGCATGGACTTGAGCTTACCACTGCCTCGCCATCTGAACTATTTCTGAACAGCTAAGCTGTTGTCAGGACTTGTAGTTTGCAGAGGATCGAAGGCTGTTGTAGAGTTCTCGGCAAAATGGAAGTCTTCGCAAAAAACAAATCCAGGCTCGTGAGATTTGAATCGTTCGAACTCCGTCTGGACACCGGAGAACTTCGGAAGCACGGGAGAAGGATTCGCCTTCAGGATCAGCCGGGCCGGCTTCTCACCCTACTCGCGGCGCGGCCTGGAGAACTTGTCACCCGAACCGAGATTCAGGAAACCCTCTGGGAAAAAGGACGCTTCGTCGAATTCGATCACGCCGTTAACACCGCCATTAAAAAGGTCCGCGAAGCGCTTGATGACGACCCCGAAACGCCGCAGATCATCGAGACGTTGCCGCGCAAGGGGTATCGATTCATAGCGACAGTCGAATGGATCGACGAACCAAACGCAGAACCACCGGAACCCGAGCTTGCAGTGGATCTCAATCCGCAGTTTGCGCCCTCGCTTTCGATTTCGTCGGAGCCAGAGCCGGCGCTGGCTCCTCGCGGTGCCATGCCGCGCTTTTTGCTGTGGCTGATGGTCTCCGCGATCGTCGTTCTGGCGGGCTATGCGATCTGGAACTCCTTCTCCCCAACATCCTCTAATACCCGCCGGGAGATGCGGCTGGAAGTCACGACTCCCTCGACGGCGGATCCAACATCGATTGCAATCTCGCCAGACGGCCTGAAAATCGCGTACGTTGCGATCTCCGAGGGACGATCGCAGTTGCGCATGCGGTTTTTGGACACCGGGGTGGAGCGTTCTCTTGCAGGTACGGATGGAGCGCTTTTCCCATTCTGGTCTCCGAACAGCAAGTCTGTCGGCTTCTTCGCCGATGGCTCGCTAAAACGGACCGATATCGAAGGCGGAATGCCGCGCAGCCTGGCAGAAGCTCCAGCAGGACGAGGCGGCGCGTGGAACAGCGAGGACATAATTCTCTTCGCACCGAACGTCGGGGGACCGATCTTTAAAATTTCCGCCCTGGGAGAAGGCAAGGCGACGCCTCTGACGAACGTGGATGCAGGCAGTCATCGTCATCCGCGATTTCTGCCCGATGGCCATCATTTCATTTACTTTGTCACCGGCGCTTCGGACCGAGGTGTGTGGGTTGAAGATATGACGAACCCGGCAACGTCGAGGCGGCGTCTGAACTTACCCGCCGACGCTGCGGTGGAATTCGTTTCTCCCAATCACCTTCTTTATGTGTCGCAATCCGCGCTTATCGCACAAGCTTTCGATCCGCAAAGTCTAACGATGTCCGGTGATCCCGTTCGCATTGCCGAAGGGATCACGGTGGATGCCGCGATGAACCGCGCCGCAGTTTCCGTCTCGTCGAATGGAACCATTATTTACAGGACAGGTTCGGGAGGCGGACAGAGACAATTCGTCTGGTTCGATCGGCGAGGTCAGGAGACCGAGCACGTAGGTGAGCAGGACGACAATGGAATCCTTGGCCCGGCACTCTCCCCAGACGGAAAGCACATTGCAATGTACCGGACGGTGGATGGGAACGCCGACATCTGGCTGATGGAAATAGAACGTGGTGTTCGTGAACGTTTCACGATGGATGCCGCCGGCGAAGTCAACCCCGTCTGGTCGCCGGATCGACGGCGCATTGCTTTCAGTTCAAATCGCAATGGGGCTTATGACCTCTATGTACAGTCCACATCCGGGCCGGAGGTCGAACTACTGCTCAAGACGGAGGAAGCCAAGAGCGCTTCCAGCTGGTCTCCAAACGGCAGGTTTCTTCTGTATCGGAGCGCCAGTCCCGACTTTGGCTATGACATCTGGGCTTTACCTTTCGATGAAAGAGGCAAACCCGGAATGCCCTTTCCCGTGAAACAGACCAAGGCGGAGGAGCGCGAGGCCGAGTTTTCACCGAGCGGAGACTGGATTGCCTATCAGTCCACCGTATCCGGCCGGCCGGAAGTCTACATTCAGTCTTTTCCATCGGATACGAACGCGATTCTCCTTCCGGTATCGACCGGTGGCGGCGCCCAACCTCGATGGGGAAGCAACAACGAGTTGTTTTACATCGATCTGGATGGCCAGCTGATGTCCGTTCCCATCCACTACAGCAATGACAGACGAGAGATTCGACCTGGAACGCCGACCTCGTTGTTTGCAACAAGCGTCGGCGGCGCGCTACACAGCAACGACAGGCAGCAGTATGTAGTCTCGAACGACGGAAAGCGGTTCCTGATGAACACCCTCACCGAAGCCAGTTCCCCGATCAACGTGATCCTGAATTGGCAAGCCCGGCCCTGAAACCTGCCCTGAACTTCAACAATTCAGACGAATTCAGCGGGAATACAGACTCTGTCCATTGCGTGTGCATTGTGGGCTGCAGCCTGCAAAGATACGATTCCGCACTCAATGGAGGTTGGATCGATGCTGAAAAAGACCGTCGCTCGTATGCTGTTTTTCGGAATTGGGTTTGGATTGTCGTACTGGATTCCGAGGCCGGCCGCGGTTGAAATAAGACCCAACGTGGAATGTGTGAACTCCGCACGCCGCAACCGGGGGCTGCAAGTGAAACCGAATGGTGATGGCTGCACTGAGGACGGCGATTCGAAGATCAAGGCAATCACGCCGGACCCTGTTCGTTCCTCCCCAAAAAACCAACTCACTTTTTCCGTTTAACCATGTTGAAGAGCGTACTGTTCCTCATGCTGGCAGGCTTGACGGCAATTGCAGTGCCCCGATTCGCCCCGGGCAGCCAAAACCCAGCACCACCTGGCGCACCGAGCGACCGGATTTCCATCCGGGGTGTGGTGACAAACCCCATCACTTCTGAGGGCGTATCGGGAATACTGATCAACCTCAATCCTGTTGAAGCGCGCGGTTCGATTGCTCAAGACCCTCAGGCTTTGCGAGACGCGGCGACACGTGCGGGCATAGAGGCGGAGGAAGTCGAACGGCTTGTTGCAGCGCAGGCGGCGCGCAGTGCGCAGCTGGCGAATAATTCAAAGGAATCGTTTTCTGTGGAATCGGATCGCTCCGGACGATTCCTGATTGAAAGCGTGCCGGTGGGAATCTACACACTCACGGCGTCGGGCGAGTCCTATCTGTACGTGTCGCCATTCGGCAACGGCTTGGGCACGACAACTTACACTTCGCAAATCACAGTGACTCCGGGCCAGACAGTTTCGGATATTTCGATACCCATGGTTCGTGGCTCGACGATCAGCGGACGAGTTTCGGACGCTGCCGGACGGCCAGCAACCAATGTGCAGGTCAATGCGCTACGTCTGGCTTACCAGCAGGGAAGGCCGATGCTGCAGTCATCGGCCACCAAGACCACAGACGACCGCGGGGAGTTTCGGATCTTCTTTCTTGCTCCGGGCGAGTACATTCTTGCCGCAGGCCAGCCGGGCGGGGCCCGTGGTCTGGCCGCACAGCGCGGCGCAACAAGTTCGGCGACAGAAGCACTGGTTCGAACGTACTACCCCCGCGAAATAGAACCGGTTCTTGCTTCGAAGATTCGCGTCGGGTCGGGGGAGGAACGCTCCGGAGTAAATATGACGCTCCGGACTTCGAGGGTGTTCACTGTCCGTGGACAGGTAACGACGACGGTTCCACTTGCGCCCGTGATCGGTCCGAATGGCCAGGCTCGAGGTGGACCAGTAACGTTGTCGCTTTCCCCACGAACTCCCTCTCTTGGCGAACAAGCGGGCAATACGCTCGGAGTAACACTCGACGGAAATGGCGCGGCATCGTTTCAGCTCGCCAATGTACTTCCAGGAGAGTACTACCTCATCGGGCGCTTGAACCAGCCGGTAGCCCTGGCTGGCGCGGGTGCTGCAGTTCAAGCCGCGAACGCTCCAATCTTTGCACGGATGGCGCTCGATGTGCGTGACAACGTCGATGATGTTCGGTTCGCCATTCCTCCGCCGGTAGAGGTGAAAGGAAAAGTTGTCCTTGGCGCTCCCTCCGTAGCGCGTCCTCCGACAATTCGACTGAATCTGATCAATCAAACGACATACGTCTCATTCCCCGCATACGGCCGCGGGCAGGCAACGGTGGAGGCGGATGGCTCTTTCATGTTTCCCGGAATTCCCGAAGGCGACTACATTCTCGACGCCTTGCTTCCCGTGGGCGCGCGAGGGGGCGGCGGTATCTACGTCGCGGACGTTCTCTTTGGAGGGACCAGCGTCATGGATAACGGATTCCACATCGATGATAAGCCTCCAGCCCCGTTGCAGCTGGTCCTGAATGCGGGTACCGGCTCTATCGAAGGAACCGTTTTTACTTCTGCGGAAAAGTACGCCACGGGAGTGTACGTCGTTCTGGTACCGCTCCAGCACCGGCAATTGCCTTCCCGCTATCAAAGGACTCTGACAGTTGCCAACGGACGCTTTGTGTTTAGTGCGATACCGCCTGGAGACTACGAGTTGTATGCCTGGGAGGAATACCTGCAGACGTCCGAACAAGATGAGGCGTTCATGGAGAAGTACAAAGACAAGGGCCAGCGGGTTACCGTGCGTGCGCAATCCGCAAGCACCTCGGAACTTCATGTGATTCCGCGTGAGTCCGTTCCGAGATAGGCGCGAGAACTCCCCTCCTGGAACAGGAGGGGACGGCGAGCCTGGCGAGCCGGGGAGGTAGACAAGTTCAACCAGAGAATTAGTGTGGGACTTGACCTACCACCCCGGCCTTCGGCCACCCCTCCTGTGCCAGGAGGGGAGTCGATTTCAAACTGAGACACTACCGCAATTTCCGCAATCTTGACATTCCCCGCTCACGCCGCCATGCTTCACTCCATGAACCGTCGACAATTTTTCCATCGCACTACAGCAGCGGCATGCGTTGCCGCGGGACTCGTAAGAACCGGTTTTACGCAGAACTATACAAAGGTCGTCGCAACGACGGCCGGCAAGCTCCGAGGTCGCGTCATTGACGGGGTATTTGCGTTTAGGGGTATCCCTTACGGAGGTCCAACCTCAGGCTCCAACCGATTCATGCCCGCGCCGAAGGCGCAGGAATGGCCTGGAGTCCTCGACACGGGCGAATGGGGACCGGAAGCACCACAGGGACCGCACACCGAGATACCGGAAGTCGCAGCAACGATCCCGACAACCGGGATGAGCGAAGACTGCCTCCGCCTCAACGTCTGGACCACAACGTTCAACAGGAATGCAAAGCGACCCGTGATGGTCTGGTTCCACGGTGGCGGATTCACGAGCGGCAACGGCAGCTACTCAATCTACAACGGCGCGAACATGGCCCGCCGTCACGATGTCGTGATGCTCAGCGTTAATCACCGGTTGAATTCCTTCGGATTCCTTTATCTGCCTGAGATTGGCGGCGCGTCGTTCGCGAAGGCATCGAACGTGGGAATCCTCGATGCGGTGGCCGCGCTCGAATGGGTGCGCGACAATATCGAGAACTTCGGCGGCGATCCCAAAAACGTCACGATCATGGGACAGTCCGGCGGCGCAGGAAAAGTCAGCACGCTGCTTGCAATGCCCGCAGCGAAAGGTCTGTTCCATCGCGCCATTACCCAGAGCGGAGCGAACCTCGCCGGAATTTCGAAAGCGGACGCAACCCGCACAGCACAAACGTTGATGACAAGGCTCGGAGTAAAAACCGCTGAAGAACTGCAGAGAGTCCCTATGTCTGCGCTCATCGACGCCACACTCAACACGCCGGGAATCACGTTGGGACCCGTCGTCGACGGCAAGACGCTCCCGGGCGGTCCGTTCGATCCTGCAGCACCGGAGACCGCATCGGATATTCCGCTGCTTATCGGTACAACGGAATACGAGATCACTTTCTTTCCCAACACGAAATACGACGCTCTCGACGATGCGGCGCTGAGAGCCGCGATCAAACAGAATACTCGCGCGGCAGACGACGCCGAACTTGACAGGCTGATCGCGACCTACAGGAAAGGACGTCCGGGCTTAACCAATCTCGACTACAGCCTGATCGTTCAATCGGACACATTTCGGACCCGCGTCGTTACGCAGGCTGAACGAAAGGCCGCGCAGAAATCCCCGGTCTACTTCTATTACTTCAAATGGCAGTCCCCCGTACGCAACAAACAATTGAAGTCGTTCCACACGCTGGAAATTCCGTTTGTTCTGGCGAATGTCGACGAAGGCCAATCGATGACGGGAACGGAGCAGAGCCGCTACGCGCTACAGGACAAGATGAGCGCCGCGTGGGCTGCCTTTGCGAAGTCCGGAAACCCCAATCACAAGGGGCTCCCGAATTGGCCTCGGTTTGAAACCAGTACACGGCCAACCATGGTTTTCGACAACACCTGCAAATTGGAGAACGATCCTGCAGGGGCAGAGCGACAGGCCCTGGCAACCCTTAAGAGAACGTAAGACACTTTGCCGTGCATACCGAATCTGCACAGTACGCCGCTCAGGAAATTCGAAGTTCCGGTACGATCAGCGTGTGATGTTCCTAAATCAAGGGACGGGATTTCAGTCGGCCGGATTCGGCCAGGAGTTGGATTTCAAGAAAAGTCACAGGGGATATGCCCCAGGGAGCGTAGCGTTCCAGCCATGGAAATTTCTTTAGCGTTCCTGCATTTGTGACGATCCAGATCAAGTAGTGCGTATCCAGGAAGCACTTCATTTTTTTGTGGTGGGAATCAGGCCTCCCCGTTCAGTCCATTTCCATCCCCATTTGTCAGCGTTATTGGCGTCCGGAACCTGGATGATTTTTTTGTAGTTTGGAATATGTTCTGCCGCTTCTTTCGCGTTTCCAGCCGCAATACCAGACTCTTCCCATTGCGATTGATGGCAATGGATTCCCCATTGGAAGCTTCATCCAGCAGCTTAAACCAGTTTTTTCGGGCTTCGGATGCGGTGACGTGCTTCATGTGTACAACGTACAACACGGTCGGCGCCAAAGGCCAGGTTCCACACCGCATTCAACCCGGTACCGCTATTCAGATTTTGAACCGGAAAGACACAATTCCTTCGACTAAGGCTTCGCGAATCGTTGGACTAAGGGAAGCGAGTTGAGCTACCCTCCCGGTGAAAACCCAATCGAGGTGCAATGATGAGAAATTTTGTGGTGATTGCATTGGCTCTACTTATGTGCCTGCCGGTTGTAGCTCAACAAGCTCCACCAGCTCAGGGTGGTAGAGGAGGAGCGGGCGGAGCCGGTGGACCAGGTGCAGGCGGCGGACGGGGCGGCGCCGGAGCAGGGAGGGGCGGAGATGCGGCGCAGCCTGCTCCGCCTGAGGATCCCGGATTCGAGTGCTTCGAACGGGCGGAGACTCCGGAATTTCCTGCGGCTGCCTTACAGCGTCGTATTGACGGCACGGCATGGCTGCGGATCTCGCTGACGCCGCAGGGAACTATCGACAAACTCGATTTGAAAGTTATTTCCGCGTGGGGAACCGCGCCTGCGCTTCTGGGTCCACCGGTGGAAAAGGTTGTGCGCGCATCGAAGTTCAAAACCGGGTGTGGAGGTAAAACCGTCGCTGTGGCGTATGTATTCGGGATCAGCGGCGAAGCAACCGCAACACCCAAGCCTGCGAGGAAAGACTCGGCTCACGTCATGTATATCGAGAGCCAGCCGCAACTCCCGACTGCTGCGGCGCCAGGCACGCCGAGGTAGCGGGTGAAATGGGATTTGGCGGCTAGAGTTTGAGCTTCATGAGCCGCGCCACTTCCGTTACGTCTTTGTCGCCACGACCGGAGAGGTTGACGATGACAACCGTATCGGAACTCACCTTCAGTTTCTTCGCCTGGGCAATTGCGTGTGAACTCTCGAGTGCGGGAATGATTCCTTCCAGATGGCTGATCTCATGGAATGCGGAGAGCGCTTCATCATCGTTAATCGATGTGTACTCGACGCGGCCGGTGTCGTGCATTGCGGCGTGTTCAGGACCCACGGCCGGGTAGTCGAGTCCAGCGGAAACCGAATGTGTCGGAACAACCTGGCCGTCGGCGTCCTGCAGAATATACGAAAACGTTCCGTGAAGAACTCCGGGAGCGCCGCCTGAGAACCTGGCGGCGTGATCGCCGAGGTTAGGGCCGCGTCCGCCAGCTTCCACTCCGATCATGCGAATCTTCGTGTCCGGAACGAATGTATAAAACAGACCCATCGCATTGCTGCCTCCACCCACACACGCAATCAAAACATCGGGCAACCGTCCTTCCGCTTCGATAATTTGCGCGCGTGTCTCGCGCCCGATCACAGACTGAAAATCGCGAACCATGGCTGGGTAAGGATGCGGCCCGAGAACAGACCCCAGCATGTAATACGTGTTTCCCACGTTCGTAACCCAGTCGCGCATGGCTTCGTTGATTGCGTCTTTCAACGTCTTGCTTCCCGACGACACGGGAACCACGCGCGCTCCGAGCAACTGCATGCGGAACACATTGAGTTCCTGACGGCGAATATCCTCCTCGCCCATGTACACGTCGCATTCCAGACCCAGTAACGCGCACACGGTAGCTGTCGCGACGCCGTGCTGGCCTGCACCGGTCTCGGCGATGATTCGCTTCTTTCCCATGCGCTGAGCCAGCAGACCTTGGCCCAGGCAGTTATTGATCTTGTGGGCGCCGGTGTGATTGAGATCTTCGCGCTTGAGATAGATCTTTCCGCCGCCCCAGGCCTTCGTCAGCCGTTCCGCGTGATAGAGCGGCGTGGGGCGTCCGGAGTAGTAGCGAAAAAGATAGTCCAGCCGAGCCTGAAACGTGGGATCGGCCTGGGCCGCCTGATATGCCGAGTCCAGTTCCTCGAGCGGATACATCAGGGTTTCAGGAACGAACTGGCCGCCGTAATTTCCAAAATGACCGTTTATGCTCATGATTCACCCAATAAGGCGACATCGATGCGACGAACCGCCTCGATGAACCGCCGCATCTTGTCGTAGCTCTTTTTCCCTGGCGAGGACTCCACGCCGCTGGAGACATCCACTGCAAACGGATGCAGGCTCGAGACGGCATCTCCAATGTTTTCCGGATTCAATCCGCCGGCAATAACGATGGATCCAAACGCATTCGCCCCATAGGCCTGGCTCCAGTCGAATGTCTGACCCGTGCCGCCAAATTGGGCTGGCGTTGCGGAATCCAGAAGGAACATGCGATTTCCAAAACTGCGGAGCGACTCCACCTTGAAATTGGAATCCATACGAATGGCTTTGATCACTTTCACGCGCTGAATCATTGAACAATAATCCGGTGACTCATTTCCGTGCAGTTGCACTGCGTGAAGTCCAAGCGACAGCGCAAAATCCTCAAGGCCCTGCGGGTTGGGATGATTCACGAAAACTCCCACAATCGTGACGAACGCCGGAACGGTTTCGATGATTTCTGCCGCGCGCGATGCGTCGATGCACCGTTGGCTCTTCTCGAAAAAGTTCAAGCCGATCGCGTCGGCACCAAGCAGAATGGCGTCGCGCGCGTCGTCCGGATCGGTGATACCGCAGATTTTAACTCGCGTCACAGGAGTCCCCGCAGCATGGCTTCAGGATCACTGGATGTAATTAGAGACTCTCCGATCAGGAAAGCGTCGGCTCCGGCATCCAGTAACTCGAGGATCTCACTCCTGCCACGAATGCCACTCTCGACGACGAAGATGCGATCGTCGGGGATCCTTTCGGACAGGCGAAACGAAGTATCCAGGTTCACATCGAAGGTCTTCAGGTTACGATTATTTACGCCAATGATTTCCGCGCCCGCTTCCAGAGCCTCATCGAGTTCTCGTTCGTCATGAACCTCTACCAGGGCGTCGAGCTTCACTTCCTTTGCCAGCTCCAGAAAAGATCGAATTTCGTCCTGCTTTAGCATTGCCGCGATGAGCAGAATCGCGCTGGCTCCGGCGCCTCGCGTTTCATAAACCTGAAAATGATCGAACACGAAATCCTTACGAAGCACGGGTAACGTCGACGCCTTGCGAATCTCACCAACCCAGGCCAGATCACCCTTGAAGAAGTCTTCTTCTGTCACAACGGAAATCGCGCTCGCTCCTGCAGCCGTGTATGCCTTCACCAGCGAATCGACGGAAAAATTCTCTGAAAAGACTCCTTTGGACGGCGACGCTTTCTTCACTTCGGCAATGATGCGCACCTTCTTTGTGTTTCGAAGCGCTCCGGCAAACGATGGGGCAGGCGCCGCGGCGACCGCCATCCGTTTCGCAATGGCATCCGGCACGCGGAGTTTGGTGTGGTGAAGGCGCACCCGTTTGGCATCCACGATCTTCGAGAGGATGTGTGAAGAATCCAGACTTTTCATTTCGATAGTTCTCGAAGGCTTTCGAGCTTCTTCAAGGCCGCGCCGCTGTCGATGGAATTTTCGGCGGCCCGGATTCCTTCCGCTATTGCTTCTGCCGCTCCGCCGGCGACGATTGCCGCGGCGGCATTCAGAACGACAACGTCACGCCGCGGTCCGCGTTCTCCTCGGAAGATGCTTTCCAGAATTGCGGCATTCGTGGCGGCATCGCCACCTTGAATCTTTGAGGAGGATACGGAAAAGATTCCATAGTCTTCAGGCGAGACCGAATACGAAGCGATCTCGCCCTTTTTCAACTCCCGGATTGCAGTCGGGGCACTGATGGAGATTTCATCCACTCCGTCCTTTCCGCAAATAACAAACGAATGCTCGGTGCCCAGCTCCTGGAGTGCATGGGCAACAAGGTCAATTGCCATCATCGACGCAACGCCAATCACCTGGAATTGAGGGAGTGCCGGATTCGAAAGCGGCCCAATGACGTTAAACACCGTTCGCATTCCCAGCTGTGTGCGAGCGGGCATGACGTGCTTCATGGAACTGTGATACCGCTGCGCAAAGAGAAACCCAATGCCAATGTCCGTAACCGCCTGACGCAGCCGATCGACCGGCATTTGAATGTCGATACCCAGAGCTTCCATGACGTCCGCGCTTCCGCACTTGCTGCTGGCAGAACGGTTGCCATGTTTTGCTACACGAATTCCGGCGCCCGCGACGACAAACGCAGCCGCGGTGGATATATTGAAGGTTCCGGATCGGTCGCCGCCTGTGCCGCAGGTATCGAGCACTGCTACCGCATCCCCGTTCCAGAATGGTTCGGCGCGTTCCCTCATGACGCGTGCGAAAGCCGCCAGTTCCCGTGCAGACTCCCCTTTCATGCGAAGCGCTGTCAGGAATCCTGCTATTTGAATATCCGTTGCGCGACCGGCCATGAGTTCTTCCATGGCATGGCGCGCTTCCGCGTCGTTCAGATTGATGCGGTCGACAAGCTTGTGAATGATGTCCGTGATCATGGTCTGAGACGCTCAGCGCTTCACAAAGTTTGTGAGCAGTTGTTTCCCGACAACGGTCAGTATGGATTCCGGATGGAACTGAATTCCCTCGACGGGATACTCCCGGTGCCGGAGACCCATCACAACCTTGTCTTTTGTCTCCGCGCTGACTTCAAGACACGGAGGTATGTCTGTGACAATCAGCGAGTGATAGCGGGTTGCTGGAAATCGTTGTGGGACGCCGCTAAAAATTGTCTTCCCATCATGGATGATCAAACTGGTTTTTCCATGCATCAACGAAGGCGCGCGGACGATTTTCCCGCCGAACACTTCACCGATACCCTGGTGGCCCAGGCAGACACCGAGGATTGGCGTCGTTTTGTGGAAGTATTCGATGATCTTCTCGGAGATCCCGGCGTTGCTGGGAACTCCGGGACCCGGCGAGATCACAATGTGGGTCGGCTGGAGCGATTCGATTTCCGGAAGCGTGACTCGATTGTTGCGGAATACGCGCAGGTCCTCACCCATCTCGCCAAGGTACTGGACGAGGTTGTATGTAAAGGAATCGTAGTTATCGATAACGATAATCATAGTTCGAACCCGCCCAGTGCCAGGTCGATGGCCCGGATCAACGCCCTCGATTTGTTCACCGTTTCCGTGTATTCGTTTTCAGGAACCGAGTCGGCGACAATTCCTCCACCCGCCTGAACGTACCCCTTGCCTCCACGTGCAACCAGAGTCCGGATGGCGATACACGAATCCAGATTGTTGCTGAAGTCCACATACATGATGGCCCCGGAATAAACGCCGCGCCGCGTCGTTTCCAGCTGGTCGATAATTTCCATCGCGCGCACTTTCGGTGCTCCGGAGACGGTGCCGGCGGGGAAGCATGCCATCAGCGTGTCCAGCAGGTCCGCGTTGTCCGTGAGCTCGCCGCGGAGCGATGACACCAGATGCATGACATGCGAATAGCGTTCGACGACCATCAGTTCCTCGACCTTCACAGTCCCGTACTTGCAGACTCTTCCGAGATCGTTCCGGCCGAGATCGACAAGCATGATGTGTTCGGCGCGCTCCTTTTCATCGGCGAGAAGTTCTCGCGCGAGCGCTTCGTCCTCGGCTTCGGTTTTTCCCCGAGGCCGCGTGCCTGCAATCGGACGATAGAGAACTTCGCGACCGCGAATCTTGACGAGCATTTCCGGAGACGAACCCACGATTGTCGTATCCGGCATTTTGAGGAAGTACATGTACGGAGAGGGATTCACTATTCGAAGGGCCCGGTAAATCTCAAACGGCGAGATCTTCAGGTCGACTTCAAATCGCTGGGAAAGCACGACCTGGAAGATGTCCCCTGCGGCGATATACTCCTTCGCGATTTTGACAGATTTCAGATAAGTCTCTTTTTCGACATTCGAGGTCACCGTAACCGCGTCCTTCCCTGAGGGAAGCAGAGGCATTTCGATGGGAGTGCGGAGAAGCCTCTCGATGCGGCGAATTTCCTCCACCGCCTCATGGTATTGCTGTTCCAGTGGAGCCTGGGACTCGTCGACGAGCAGATTCGAAATAATATGGATCTGATGCTTGAGATGATCGAAGGCCAGTATGGTCTTGTAGAACATCAGAACTGCGTCGTCGATACCAAGATCGTCATTCGCCGTCTGGGGAATATCTTCGACGGTTCGCACCATGTCGTAACCAAAGTAGCCGACCGCACCTCCGGTGAACGGCGGCAGGTTCGGCAGCGTCACGGAGCGATAGCGTTTCAGTGTGCTCCGCACTAATGCCATGAAGTCCGACGGCTCGCCCTTGGAATACCGGAGGACTAGAAAGGGATCGCATCCGAGGAAGGAATAACGGCCAAGAGTCGCACCACCTTCCACGCTTTCGAGGAGGAAGGCATATTTGCGATCCTTTTCCAGCTTGAGATATGCCGACACCGGCGTCAGAAAATCCGCGATGACGGATTTGTAGACCGGTATGACGTTTCCCTGTTCGCGCAGCTTTTGAATTTCGCTGAATTCGGGTTGCATGATCTCGTTGCGCCCTAGTGTTTGTGACCGGCCCGGTGCCGCTTTACAAGTTCCGATTTGATGTCTTCGAGCGACACACCCTTTGCAACGAGCGTGACGATCAGGTGGTACAACAGGTCCGAAGTCTCCTCGACAATGCGCTCGCTGGAGTCGTTCTTTGCGGCAATGACAGTTTCGACGGCTTCTTCGCCGAGTTTCTTCACAATCTTGTCGAGACCTTCTTCAAACAGCTTTGTCGTGTAACTTCCAGCCGGCCGCTTTCTGCGGCGTTCTTCGACAAGCGTGTAGAGTTGCTGAATGGTTCCTCCAAAACCAGCATCGACGCCGAAGCACGAGTATGCGCCGGTGTGGCAGGCCGGGCCTCGGGGTTCCACTTCAACAAGCACAGCATCGGAATCGCAGTCGAGACTGACAGCGCGAACCTTCTGAGTGTTCCCAGAGGTTTCTCCCTTATGCCACAGCATATTCCGGCTGCGGCTCCAGAAATACGTTTCGCCTTTTTCAAGAGTCAGGCGCAGAGACTCCTCATTCATATAGGCGACAGTGAGCACTTCCCGTGTCGAGGCGTCCTGCACCACGGCGGGGATCAGGCCACTGGAGTTGAATTTCGCGTTCCTGATGATGTTGTTCTTTGTCATGCTCATCGAACCAAGACCCCATTTGCTGGCTTCCGAATCGTTAAGTATAAGCGATTTAATCGGGGTCTCGCAGGAATGGGAGGCTAGAGACGTACGGTCTGATTTCGATAATGGCCTGCGGGGACAATTCGTGATTCGTGCCGTTCGTTGATAAATTCGACCTGGCCTTCGCAAACAACACCGTTGGCAAAGCCGACAGGTCCTCGGACTATCAGCGATTCGCAACGAATCAGCGACGGGGGGCCATCGGGAAAGTAACGCTCGAAATCCTGCAGCAGCTTGTGGTGTTTCGGATCCAGGTCCACCAGCGGGGGAGACCCCGCGCGTTCTTCAACCAGGATGAGCCGGTGATCTTCGGTCACGCGGCAGGCATCGGAGCGCAATACCAGCAGGTCTGAAGTTGTCTTTACCGGAGCGAAACGGGTTCGTGGAATCACGACAGCCGCGCTTCTGTCGAAGCATTCAATCGCGGCACCCATGGCGGATTCCAGCTGGAGAACCCTGGTTGAAGCCGGATCGCGGGGATCCACCGTCTTGGAGTTCGTGATCAACGGCAGAGGCAGAGCCCCAGCGTTTCGTTCCAGTTCTTCCTTAATGCGATCCAGGCGAACCCAGAGATTGTTGGTATTGAAAAAACGATGGCGTTCAATGTCCTGAAACTGTGCTTCATCCTCTGCGGGGCATTGCGCCAACTCCCGTAGAAGAAGTCTGCCGGAATTTTTTCGTCGAGCGAGATGACCACCTTTTCGGTCGGCGCCGGTACGTTCGGCCACCTCCATCAAAAAGGAGAGTTCTTCGCTGGCGAAGTATTGCAGAAGCTTCAGGTCTACAGTTGCACCCAGGTTATCGGAGTTCGATACGAACATGTACGTGATTCCCCGGGCAAGCAGATGGTCGAGCAGGCCGGACCCAACCAGTGATGGAAAGATGTCGCCATGACCCGGTGGACACCATTCCAGGTCTGGCTGGGCGGGCCAGCTTGCGGGTTCAAACGTGCGGGCGTCGATTTTCGGCGCCATATTCTGAAGAAAGTCGATCGGCTCCCCGGATGCGAGTCGCGTGTATTTTTGCAGATACGACAAGGAGTCGCGCTGAGTGCTGAAGCTGTTCATCAGGTAGAAGGCGGGTTCATGAGTGCCGGTTTTCGCCCGCAACTGAAGAATCTGACGTGCAATGAAATCCAGGAATGTGTCGCCGTTTTTTACCGGCAGAAGGGACTTCGCACTTTCCAGGCCCATTCCGGTGCCAAGTCCACCGTTGAGTTTCACGACAACCAGCTTTTTCAGCAGGTCTTCGCTTCCGCGTGGAGGAGCGGAAATATCATCCAATCGAAGAAGAGAGGGAACGCTTTCAAGCTCCGTCTCTGGAACCATCCCTCGTTCACCGGCGATGACGCGGCGTAACGCACCGAGGAAGGCGGTGATTGTCGGCACAGCGACGCCAGCAGCCAGCATTTTGGATTCGATCGTCTTCTCGATGGTGTGTGTGCCCATATCCGACTTTAAGGATAACTGAGGTGCCACACTTTCTGGACAAGCCCGAACTTTTCAGCAGGAATACCTTTGAATCCGCTTGGCGGGGCAACTTCTTCGCCATATCCTTTATGCCATTATGCGAAAACTTTTGACTCCCTCTCTCCTGGCTTCAGTCTTGTTTCTCTCCGTGGCAGCGGTGGCTTTGACTCAACAGCGAGCTCCGGCTCCCGCTGCCGGACGCGGCGCGGCTGCAGCGCCTGCAGCGGCTTCGGCAGACTGGCCGACTTTTGGCGGCGACAACGCACGCTCGAATGCAAACATGGCGCCAACCCGAATCACTGCAGCCAATGTCGGATCGATGGTCCGGCAGCAAGTGACAATCTCCGCCCCCATCGACGCAGGACTTATTTACCTTCGCGGTGTGCAGGTTAATGGCGCATCGCACGATGTCTTCTTCGGCACGACCAATCTGGGCCGTACCGTCGCAATCGATGCGAACGAGGCGAAAGTGCTCTGGGAGTTTGCTCCGCCAAACTTCGATGAAGCGACTGCCATGGCTCCCCAGCGGGGAGACCCGGACGGTAACCCGATGAACGGCGCGAAGCAAATTACGAATTCGTCCCCGGTTGCCGATGCGAACCGGCAGTTCATCTACGCGGCTTCCGCCGATGGCAAAGTGAACAAAATTTCCGTCGCGGACGGCAAAGCCGTTTGGAGCATCGCCGTTACGAAGCTGCCAAAGATCGAGAAGATGGATTCGCCGCTGTCGTTCGTAAACGGCAAGGTGATCGTTCCGACCGCCGGCTATGTCGGCGACATGGGCCCCTACCAGGGCCACGTTCTCGTGCTGAACTCCTCAACGGGCGCGATTGAACATGTATGGAACTCGCTCTGCAGCGATCGTCTGGAATTGCTGGATCCGAGATCCTGCCCTCAGCGTCAGTCCGCAATTTGGGGACGCGCCGGCATTGTGGTCGATCCGGCGACAGGCAATCTGCTGTTCGCAACCGGTAACGGCAACTACGATGGCAAGACTGCATGGGGCGATTCGCTGATCATGCTGGACGGTAGCGCCACAAAGATGCTCGGCAACTGGACGACGTCGAACAATGCCGAATTGAACCAACGCGATCTGGACATGGGCTCGACTTCGCCCGTGCTTCTCGGCGACGGCTACATCGCGCAGGGAGGCAAAGACGGCACGATCCGATTGGTGACGATGGACCTCATCAAAGGTACTGAAGCTCATCAAGGCGGCGAACTGCAAGTCGTCGACGTACCGAACAAGGCTCAGCTCCTCTCTCAATCGTCGATGGCAAAAATCAACGGGAAGACTTACCTGTATGTGTCACAGGGTGGCCGTGGTGGCGGAGGCACGATTGCGTATCAATTCGGGGCCGATCACAAGCTCACCGAAGCATGGAAGAACAATACGGGGGGCAACACCCCGTTTGTCGCCGGCGGAATGGTATTCATCTATGACCCGACGGCGGCGGGTGGTCATGTGCGAGTGTTCGATGCCGTCACCGGAACAGCAGTTGCGACGCTGGATTGCGGTGGCGGACACTGGAACAGTTTGATTGTCGCCGACAATCGCATTGCTCTTCCGGAAGGCGCCATCAGCGGTTTTGGCGGTGGCGGTCGCGGTGGTGGCCGTGGAGGACCAGGGGCTCCTGCTGGTGCTCCTGGTGCCGCACCGGCTCCCGCACCTGCAGCGCCACCTGCTCCGCCAGCCATTCCGACCGGCATCGTCAATATCTGGCGTTTGCCGTAGTTCGTCAGGGGACAGGCATATGCCTGTCCCCTTGTCTTCGAAGCGTTAAGTTATACAGCACTGCCATCCCCGCCAACTCCCGACAGGGCTTCGACATGCGCATACAACGAAAACCTACCTATTCTTGCAGGTGGGATTGTGGCCGTTGGAACGTACACTTCCGGAGATGCAATCGACCGCATGATTGTCGCTTCAGCCAATAACCAGTTGAGAGGGATTTTCCGATGAGCATCCGATGGAATCGTTCACCCTGGGTTGCCGCCCTGCTTGTTGCAGTGATGGCCGTTCCAAACGAGTTGCTGTTGCGCGCGCAAGCGCAGACTGCCGCCGCCAAGCCCGCTGCAGCGACCGAGCCGCCGCCCGGCACCAACGCAGATACGGGATGGCCGCGAACGCTGCAATTGCAGAATGGCACATTGGTTTGGTTCCAGCCGCAGGTGGAAAGCTGGACTGACAGAAAGAAAATCGTCGCGTGGTCCGCCGTGGCGTACACGCCACTGACTGCCACTCAGGCGGCGCTCGGCACAATCAAGATTGAAGGGGACACCAAGGTGTCCGTGGATGAGGCCGTCGTGAGTCTGGACATGAGAGTCACGCAATACAATTTCCCATCGCTGTCGAGCGTTCAGGTTCGCGCCATGGTGGGCGAGGTGGAGGGTCTACCGCTTCGCCAGAGGGTACTCGATCTCGATCGCCTGTTGGCATATGTGGCCGACAGCCCCCTGCAACCCAAAAACGTCGAAGGTATCAAGGTAGATCCTCCAACGATTTATCAGGCAACGGGACCTGCGATTCTTTTGAATTTGGATGGCGAGCCTGTGTGGAGCCCGGTCAAGGATCTGGATCTCCGGTACGTAGTGAATACGAACTGGGATCTTTTCGAATACGGGCCCACCAAGATGTTGTACCTGAGGCACGAAAAGTCCTGGGTGCAGGCGACGAAAATCGATGGGCCATGGGAAATCGTCAAGAAGCTGCCGGACAGCTTCAAAAAACTGCCGGATGACGGCAACTGGGTTGACGTTAAAGCGGCTGTTCCCGGCAAAAAATTTTCGGACAAGACGTTGCCGAAGGTATTTGTCAGTCGTGAGCCTGCAGAGCTGATCGTGATCGATGGTCCAATTGCGTACAAGCCTGTTACCGGCGCCGGCGACCTCCTGTGGGTCAGCAATACCGAAGCCGATCTGTTTCGCTACGGCAAGATGGGTGATTTTTACTTCCTGGTCGCCGGGCGATGGTTCAAGTCCGCCGGTCTGGCCGGCCCGTGGACGTTCGCCACACCGACGCTTCCGGCTGACTTCAAGAAGATTCCCATCGAACATGAGAGGTCGCGCGTACTGGTTTCAGTCCCCGGAACGCCGCAGGCGAATGAGGCGATCCAGCTTGCATCCATTCCGCGGACAGCCAAAGTCAGCATAAAAGACACCAAGGCCCCCGATGTGATTTATCAGGGAGCCGGGCCCGAGTTCAAATCCATCGAAGGGGCACCCGGGCTCCAATATGCCGTGAACACCGACAAGGACATCATCAAGTTTGGTGATCTCTACTACATGTGTTTCCAGGGCGTGTGGTTCATGGCGAAGGCAGCCACCGGTCCATGGGAAGTTGCCAGCACGGTTCCGAAGGAGATCTATACGATTCCGGCGAGTTCACCCGTCAATCATGTGACGTACGTGACCATCGAGGAAGACGATGACGACGAGTGGGTGACGTTTGCATACGTGGCCGCTTATACCGGAATGATGGTCGGCTATGGCTGCGTGATGTGGGGCACCGGCTGGTACTACCCGCCTTACTGGGGTGGTGGTATCTATTACCCTTACCCACACACCTATGGAATGGGAGCCTGGTACAACCCGTATACCGGAGCCTACGGCCGCGGCTATGGAGCTTACGGTCCGTACGGAGGCGTCGGCATGGGCGCCGCTTACAATCCACGCACCGGCACGTATGCGCGGGGAGCGACGGCTTATGGTCCGTATGGATCTCGGTCGTACGCTCAGGCGTACAACCCGCGTACGGGCGGATATGCACAGACGCGACAGGGTTCAAACGTCTACGGAAACTGGGGAACGAGTACCGTGCAGCGGGGTGACAGCTGGGCGCAAACCGCGCACGTGGATAATTATCGGAATGGAACATCAACCTCGGCCGCCCGGACCAGTGCGGGCGGGGCTGCAATCTCTCGCGATGGGCCGGGTGGAAGCGGGGGGACAGTGGCTCGAACGGCTGGCGGTGATATTTATGCCGGACGTGATGGCAACGTCTATCGCAAAACCGAAGGCGGCAGCTGGGAACAGGGTAACGGCTCCGGAGGATGGAGTCCCGTCAATGGCGGCAATGGCGCTTCGCAACTGCCTTCTGGCGCAGGCGATGGAGCAGCCGGTGGAGCGAAT
>Ga0184628_10000383_pt1 | contig 24520 bp, 25 predicted proteins | sample PLM4_5_b1_FD_133149 | JGI IMG/M metagenome (GOLD analysis project Ga0184628, IMG submission 133149) | Groundwater sediment microbial communities from an aquifer in East River, Colorado, USA - PLM4_5_b1 | ecosystem: Environmental > Terrestrial > Soil > Riparian zone | place: USA: East River... | reverse complement strand
TCGAATGCCTGCCGGGCAAGTTCAGCCAAAGCCGACAAGTCTCGGTGTTGCGACTCGCCGGCCTCAAGACGCCCGATTGTATCTGTCGTTTCTTTTTGCGACATCGTCGTCACTCCTGATCGTTGTGTGTCCAGACGGTAGCTTCGGGAGAGTCCAAATGTGGTCCATTCATGCTGTCCAAAACGACGCGGCCAATAATGAGGCTTTCGGCGATATTGAAGGAGCAAAGGAGGGTGATATGCAGCATCGGTCATTCATCGCTGGGACCATTTCTGTCCCCCCTTGCGTCATCATATGGACGATTCTTCACACAAGGGGACTTCAATGGCAAACGGAGTAGTAATACAGATTGCTGTTATATCGGTGCTCGCAGCGATTTCAATCTGCCTGCTATTTGTCTACATGAGGCAAAAAGCACGTCGCGAGCCCTCCCACAATGCTATGCAGATGCAGGCCACTGTTGAAGTTGTCGAACAACTTGAAAAATCTGAGAGTCGCCCGGCGAAGTTCTTACCCGTCGCTGCTCCACAGAAGCCGGTCGAAATGGAACCGCAGGTTACCCGAGCGCTTGCAACGGAAACTGCGAGCACAGGTGCCGCGGCGAATACGTCTTCGCCGTCGGAAGTTGCGAAGCCATTGGCTGCTTTACAGGAGCAACCGACTCCGGAAGGCAGCAACCAGCGGATTCTGGCCGGCATCTCGGATAACATACGAAGAACTGCCATTAAACCAGTACCGAAATACTCCGCCACTTCGCAGCCGGAACCGCAGCGGGATCCGGAGTATGTTCGAGTCAAGAAAAAGATCCTTACTCCTCACGGTCAAGTCCGCTTTTCGATCCTGAAGGATTCCATTTCGATCAATATGCTGGCCGTATTTCGCCGCGCCTGTCTGGACTGGAAGACGCCTTACGATCTCATCGCCTTTCTTCCCCCTTACCTGGAGACTGAGGCCGAGATATTCAACAACCAGCTGCTGCTCATTGGCACAGCGGGGCATCACGAGAAACTCGCCATTCCAATTCGAAGTCTTAACCTCGACTCTAACGTTCTCGCCTGTTTTGATTTCGTCACCGATGATCGAACGGCCACGAATACTCCCGCTGTGCTGGTTGTCTCTGATGATGAATTTGAAATCGTATCCAGAGGCGTGATTACTCAGCCGGTATTCCTGAATCCCGAGCGAGGCCATCCCGAAGTTAAATTTCGGGTTGAAAGGTATCCCGAAGCTCTGCAGAACGGCTAGTTTTGCCTGGACGATTGCAGGGAGTTCCATGCTTCGGTTTCCAAGACCCACCGCCATCATTTAGCCATGTCTCCCTGGCTTGGAGGCTTCTATTTCTTGATGAATTGCCCATGGCCATCGAATTCCCGTCGCTGAACAGCCAAACACTAGAATGTGGCGTGGAGTCTTCGGGGTTGTGATGTTCTCAAAACAAACAGCGAGGGGAGAATCGGACCTAACGTTTCGTATCTGAATTCAAGAGGTGAAATGAATTTTACTGGGGTATGCGATCAAGCCTGGTCACTGCAATTCAACTGTCAGATTGTGGATTCGGAAGTCATCGACCATGGCTCGGGAGAAACGACCAATCAGCGGACCATGCCAATTGACACGGTCCGCCGAACGGTAACGTTTAGTTCTTGACTGGTTTGCGGAATTTAATGAAGCCGAGGCCACACAAGCCCGCCCCGAGCATCAGCAGCGAGGAGGGTTCCGGGGTGCTGACCGGGCCGCAATCGCGCTGGCACTGACTCGGATCGGAGTAGTGGGGCACATCATACGGATCGATATAGATGGCCAGACCTCCTGGCAAGTCGTTAAGGTAGAGGCCAACACCCTGCGCGGACGTCCCAACCAGGCCTGGGTAGTAAACCTCGAAATGGAACGTGCCGGTCAAGCCGACCGCAAGAGACGATGTTTGCTGAAATTTCATGACGGAATCGTCCCACAACTGAAACTGAACCTGATCGAAGCCGCCGCCGTCATTCGTGGTGGCAGTATAGGTGTAGTCGCCTATTACGAACACCCCAGCGGTGTCGTACTCGGCACCAGAAAGGCCGCTGAAGCTAAATGTACTTGCCGCCCACGCAGGCACGGACATGAGTGAAAAAGCTGCGACCAGTGCAGCCACGATCAGTTTGTGTCTTAAGTTGAACATTATTTGTCTCCTCATTGAATCAATTGGATATCCTAGTCAGGTCGCAGCGAGCGTCCAGCTTGGCAGCTTGCAATGAACCTTTCAGCGGCTGGAGACTACCGGCACTGCCCGGATGGAATCCTAAATTTAAAATTGTGTTTCCGAGCGATCTGGAAACCCCAGCAGACATCGTAGAGGCACGATAAGTTCCAACCTTTAAATTCAACAAAATCAGTTAGATATGGAGAAATTGGACTTCTATTGTATGTAAGGTTCTTCGACGCACCCGACAAAATCGGTTCCCGAGGTGGTTCGTAAAGCCTTTTGGATCAGCACCTTGAACAAAGAGTTCGCACTGGAGATGGAACTGTCGGATCTGCTTACAGCTGCTGAGCAGCTTTCGACACATCAAAAAGCGTTTTCGAAGCTTAAATAAGTCATTGGGTGGGGAGCGCTTAGAGCTCGAAAAATTGGGGCCGCACACCGCGTTTCCACATCAGAACGCGACCGCGACATGGGTTCTGAGCTACGCGAATGATCCCATTTATACTAGTCTCGAAAAAACCGGGCGAGTCCGTTCGCCATTTCGAGTTCATTCCCCAGTTTGGTGAGTGGTGCAGATTGGGTGGCCGATCATGTCGAATTTGAGCTTTACGTCGCCGCGGTTCACTCTGGCTTAGCTGTTCCTGATTTGGGGGTGCCATTGCGTATCGTCCGATGAACAGCGATCCCCTTGGGAGCGCGCAATGTCAGTCACGGCCCGCTTGGATTCCCGTCTGATTTTCAATTTTTGAAAACGGAGCTGAAGCAGAGAGTACTTTTGGGTGGCAGCAGCCCATGCTGTTTGAGTCCGTGTGGCTCGCAACCGGCGATTGCTCTTCCGCGGTTGTCTGCACTTTCGTTTGCCGTATCGCGGATTTCGCCGCGGTGGCCCAAACGGATTCGGGACTTTCTTACACCTTCTGCTTACCTTCTCGCAGAGGAAGCTGCGGCCGCTCTGGTGCGAACGGGCACGGGAGGCGTAGAACCTCCTGCGTGCATTTTCCTGGCACCGCCTGTTTCCTCTTGAATGCTCCCGATATCAACGAAAATCATTTCTGCCTTCGAAAGTCCCCCTTGTCGCCGAAGGTTGCGAATCAAATTTCTGAGCTGCATCAGGATGGACCGTTCCCAGTCTTCGCAATTCGCACCGTTTTCAAACGCATCGATGACGGCCATCGCGAATGAGTCGATCGAGGTACCCAGAGGAATCGTCAAGAGGAACCGCAGCGGTGCGACCTCCACCAGTCGCAATCCCTCGATCTTCTCCAGCATTGGACTGGGTCCGACGATGATGATCCCCAGCCCATCCCCAACCTCCACAATTTCAATCGGATTGTAGTTCTTCGCATCGATCGGCATGGCAGCCTCTGTCGCCTTTACGATCGCTCGGGCGCGATCAGGATCAATGGAAGCAAGCCGTTTCAGGGTGCCTTCCGGAAGCGTTACCGTGATGGGCCGCCGTGGGCCACGAAACTTGGGGGGACGCCCGCTCTTGAGCTTTTCTTTTGGCTGCATTGGAATTTTCACGTTATAAGTCGAAATCGCTGTGAGTTCTAACGTCAGAATGATAGATTCTCAAAATCGACAGCCTTTGGAAAGAAGGAATTTTCTAAACACGACGGACTCTAATATACGCCGAATCGGTAAATCGCACCAAGAATGCCGGACATATCGGCTTAGTGAAATCTGCACATCAGGGCCGGGCTGGATGATTTCCGATGCATCGCCCGTTGAAAAGATATGAGTACAAACGTAGACCAGAATCAATCAGATCTGTGGATTCAGCAGATTCATAAAAAGAATCGGAAGCGTCGCTTCCGTCGCAGGCTTTTGCATCATGCATACCAGTGGGTGGGCCTTGCCGCGGCGATTCTGATAACTGTACTGATTCTCCTTTGGGTCGCGAACCAGTTGATGCTCTCGTAAGTATCCGCGCGGATCATAAAATTGCGACAATGGGCGCGCAATTCCGATTCTCAATACCTCAGATCCTCGCAGCATTGGCCGAATGATTCCCGACAGGATCCTTAGTCTGACTGCAGCGGCTGGAAAATCAGGACGCAGCCGAGATCAACTTTTCAAGCGTTGCATAGGGATGTGCGCCGACAAGCTTTCGGCCCCCCGCAATAAAGCTGGGAACGCCGGTGATGCCGAAGCGTCGCGCCAGTTCCCAATCCGCGTCCACCGCGTCCTTGTGGGTGCGTTCATTCAACACGTGGCGGGCCTGATCTACAGGTATTCCGTTCGATGCAGCAATATCGACAAGCACTTCAATATGTCCGATATTCCTGCTGTCTTCGAAGTACGCCTTGTACAACGCGTCTCGCAGCGAGTCGAATGCTTTGGCAAGTTCCTGTGCAAGACGACTGTTGTACGTGTGGGTGCGGGCGTTGAACTGCAAGCCTTCGGCAGCCAGGAGTGTTTTCAGATGGGACTGCGCTGCATTGAAATCGAAGTTTCGACCGGCAAATAGATCCTTCAAGAGTAGTCCCTCGGCCGGTGTGTCCGGGTGCAGCGGAAAAAATACCCACTGGACATCGACATCCAGGCTCCGCTCCAGTAGCGCGACGCGCGGCGTGCACAGATAACACCACGGGCAGACAAAGTCAGTAAAGACGAGCAGTTGGATCCTATCGCTCATACTGTGAGTGTATCAGCCCTATACCCCATGCGAGCTGTCTGGCCGCTGCTCTGCTTCGGCAGATGAAGCATATCGATTGAATTTCCTCTCCTGGGTTCTCTATCCTGCTTACGCCGTCGAAAATAGCAGGAAGGGGCCAGCGTGAAGCGGAGAACGTTCATCGAAACGGGTGCAGCTGCCGGAGCGGGACTGATGCTCTTGACGTCCCGTCTTGCTGAAGCCGCACCGAAGCTTCGCTTGACAGGTTTCGAACTGCTTCCGGTCCGTGCGACGTCACGAACCGTGTGGCTGATCGTCCGCTTGCGTACGGATGCGGGTCTGACTGGTTTGGGCGAAGCATCGGACGCGTTCGGCTTCGCGAACACCACAGCACAGGATGCCGCGCGGATGCGGTCGGAACTACGCGGCTTCTTCGATATGGTGAACGGGCAATCGCCGCTCGACATCGGAGCGTATCGCTCGCGCGGTGGGCCGATAGCCGCGAAGGGTGGTCTCATTTCTGCAACTGCATTCAGTGCGATCGAACAGGCGCTCTGGGACCTTGCCGGCAAGGCTCTCGATGTTCCCACATACACGCTGTTCGGCGGCAAGCTGCGAAACATGCTGCCCGTTTACGCAAACATCAACCGTGCGACGATCCTGCGGGCGCCGTCCGGGTTCGCGGCGACAGCGAAGATGGCAGTCGCCGAAGGCTTCCGCGCGGTGAAAAGCGCACCATGGGACGGGTTTCCTCCAGCGGGTTCATCGGCTTCGGCAATCGAGGCGGCCGTCGAGACCGGGATCGCATGCGTGGTTGCCATGCGCGAAGCTGTCGGTTCCAATGTCGACGTCATGGTCGATTGCCACAGCCTATTCGATGTCGCTCTCGCCGAGCGCGTCGCAAAGCGGCTCGAGCCGCAGAAGCTGGCGTGGTATGAGGAGCCGGTAGCTCCGGAAAAAATCGAGGAAACGCGCGAAATCCGGCGGCGCATCCAGCAACCCATGGCCGCCGGTGAAGTTCTGTACGGCGTGGAGGGATTCGCGCCGCTTAGCCGCAACAAGACCGTCAACGTCATCATGCCCGATGTCAAACATTGCGGTGGCCTGCTCGAACTGACTCACATCGCCGCTGCCGCGGAGCAGGACGGCGTGGACATCGCGCCACACAATCCAAGTGGGCCGATTTCCACAGCCGCTAACGTGCAGGTCTGCGCAGTGTTGAAGAATTTTCGTCTGCTGGAATTCCAGTGGGGCGAAGTCGCATGGCGCAGCGACCTCGTGAAGCCTCAGGAGCGGTTTGAAAGCGGAACGCTTCGAGTGCCGGACCGGCCAGGTTTTGGAATCGAACTGAACGATGCCGTGGCGCGCGCCCACGGCATCTGACTGTTCCCGTCAGTCCACGTCGAAGTTGCGGCCGCGGGTTTCCGGGCCCAGCCACAGCGCGGTGGCAGCGAAAGCGGCCGAGATCAACATGGCGACGGTCATGGCATTGACCAGCGTGATTCCCTGGTCCTGAAGCTTTCCGAGAAACCATGGCATCAACGCTCCGAGTGCGGCTCCAGCGTGGTAACAGAAGCCCGGCCCGACGCCTCTCACACTCGTCGGAAACCGTTCGAGCGTGTAAGCGGGAGCCATTCCCCAGATGCCCATGCCAAAGGCACCCATCATCAGCGCACCGATCCAGAGCATTGTCGATGTCTGTGCATGCAGGTATAACGGCAATGAGGCGATTCCCAGAACCAGTGTGATGCTGGCGGCGCCGCGCCGCCCCAATACGGTTTCCGAAAGTCGACCCCATACCGCAGTGCCCACGATGGCGGCAATGTTAAACGCCGCGAGATACACCAGCACCGGCCGGCCGGCATTGCGCAGAAACGTCGGATACCAGAAATTCACTGAGTAATAGATACACATGAACGAACCGATGACCGCGGTAGTCTGAATCGTCGTCCACAGGAGTTTGGGTTTGAAGATTTCAAGGATCGATATTCGAGGCTCTTTTACAACACGGCCTTCGAACTGAGCCTGCTTTAAGTAACGCTGCCGCTCCAGCCAGACGGGGCTTTCCGGTACCGTTCTCCGAATCCACAATGTCAGCAGCGCGGGGATGATGGCTGCCCAGAACATCACGCGCCATCCGATAGCGGGATTTCCGGAGAACAGCGGATAGACAAACTGAAACACCGCTGCCGAAAGCAGATATCCCCAATACCATCCGCCCAGCAACAGTCCAGACGCCATTCCACGAAATTTGGCGGGCCAGTGTTCGAGCACCAAAGGCATTCCGGCGGCCCATTCTCCGCCCATGCCGAGGCCAAAGAGCGCGCGTAGCGCGAACAACATGGCATAGGAGGTCGAGAAGCCCGCGAGGAAGGCAAATATGGAGAAGCACAGCACCGAGAAGAGAAGGGGGAGCTTTCGCCCCCATTTGTCGGAAGCAGTACCCGCAAGCGTTCCGCCGAACAGTCGCATGACGAGTGTCACGGTACCCAGCAACCCCGCCAGTGCGTTATCGACCGCAAAGCTTTGTTTGATATCAATGAGAATGAAAGTCAGAACGTTGAAGTCGAACGAATCGACGATCCAGCCGAGAAACACAGCCCAGAACGCGCGCCATTGATCTCGTGTAACCTCGCGATACCACGGTAATTCTGCGGTTAATCCAGACGTACGACCCACCCTTTCAGTTCCGGACGCGCGGCCGGATAGCGTGCAAGCACGAGCGGGTCGTGTCCAGGAATCACGTGTTCGCGCGAACTCGCAAGCGCGTACGCGCGGCGATATCCTTCCAGCACTTCGGTCAGGTTGAATGCGATGGGATAAGGAATCTCCCTCTCCATATTCTCGTAGTAGTGCGACGCATCCGACGCCAGGACAACGAAACCTCGCCTTGTGTTCACTCTCACGATCTGCATTCCCATGGTGTGGCCGCCGACGCGATGTGTTGTAACTCCAGAGGCAATCTCCGAGTCACCATCGTGAAACACGAGCCGCCCGGAATACAGGCGCCGGATCATGGCGCAAACATCGTCCGCTTCAAATGGCCAGCGCGCGAAGCTATGTGTCATGGCGCGTCCGGTGCAGAAGTTCATTTCGCGGTCCTGCACGTGATAGCGGGCAAGTGGAAACATGTTGTGATTGCCACAGTGGTCGTAGTGCATATGCGTGATGACGACGTCTTTGACGGTTGCGGCATCGATGCCGATCTCGCGCAATCCAACGTCCGGGGACTTAAAGTATTGGCGTCCCCGCTGTCGCGACATGGGCTCATCAAATCCCGTGTCGACAACGATGGACCGGTCTCCATTCACCAGTGCCCAGACAAAGTAATCCATCGGCATTGGGGCATCGTCGTGAGGGTCGTTACCGAGAAAGTTTTCGCGCGATTTGCGTTCGTGCGAGGCATACCGCACCGCATAAATTTGCCAGACGTTACTCTCCATAATTGCCGCGACACTCTACCACGAAAGAACTTTCGGGAGAGGAGCGGGCAGGAATAAGGGGACTGGAGGCGAAATCTCTGTGGGATCATTTCAAATTCGAGAATGACGTTTTCGATTTTGGCTCCAGTCCCCAAATTATTTAAGGAGAAATTCATGGATAAGGAAACTTTTGAAAAAGGATTAAGCATTCGGAAGCAGGTGCTTGGAGCGGAGTTTGTCGACCAGGCGTTCGCGACGGCGGACGATTTCAATCGGCCGATGCAGGAACTCGTGACGGAATATTGCTGGGGCGCCGTGTGGGGAAGGCCCGGACTCGATAAGAAGACTCGCAGTCTTCTCAATCTCGCCATGCTTTCGGCCCTCAATCGGCCGCACGAGATCAAGGTTCACGTCAAGGGCGCGATCAAGAACGGACTGACCAGGGACGACATCAAGGAAGTCTTCCTGCAGGTGGCGATCTACTGCGGGGTTCCCGCGGCCGTTGACAGCTTCCGTATCGCGAGAGAAGTGTTCAAGGAGATGGGAATCTAATGAAATCACAACAAGCCGTAGGTTTTATAGGCGTTGGTAGAATGGGCGGCCGCATGGCGCGCCGGCTGCTTCAGGCCGGGTTCTCGCTCACCATTTACGATACGAGTGATACCGCCGTGAAGGAACTGCAGGCACTCGGGGCCACTGTTGCGGCCTCGCCCGCGGAGGTGGGATCGGCATGCGAAATTGTGTTGGTGTGTCTGCCCACGCCGCCCGTTGTTCAGGCCGTGGCGCTGGGTCCGAACGGAGTATCGGACGGAAACCGCGTCCGGATTCTCGTGGACATGTCTACGACGGGTGCCGCCTATGCCAGACGCATCGCGGAAGGCCTCGCCGCGAAGAGAATTGTCGGAGTGGATTCTCCCGTCAGCGGTGGACTTGCCGGAGCGGAAGATGGAACTCTTGCATTGATGCTTTCCTGTTCGGCGGATCTTGTCACGCGGCTGACTCCCATCCTCGAGCATCTCGGACAGATCTTTCACGTCGGCGTCAACCCCGGTCAGGGACAGACGATGAAGCTTCTGAACAATCTGTTGTCTGCCACCGCGCTGGCTATTACATCGGAAGCCGTGGTGATGGGCGTGAAGGCGGGCCTCGATTCGAAACAGATCATCGACGTGCTTAATGCCGGTACGGCTCGCAACAGCGCCACGGTATACAAGTTTCCGAAGGCCGTTCTTACCAGAACGTTCGACGTCGGATTTCCCATGGCATTGCTGAACAAGGATGTGCGGTTGGCTCTCGAAGAGGCTGATGCTCTCGGCATTCCGATGATGGTGGGCAACGCGGTCCGCCAACTCATCGCAGTGGCGGAGGCGAGTGAAGGCCACGATGCCGACATCAGCGAGATGGTGAAGCCCATCGAACGCTGGGCCGGCGTCACCATTTAATGGCAGACGTAAGTTGAGGGGACAGACCTGAAGGGAGGGATTCGCCCGAAAAATCTTTCAAATTCGGCCAGTAGTGGTGTTTGTCCCCACGCTAGTTGACGATCTGAATCCTGCCATCAATGATCGGGGTGACGGTCTTCTTCGCCTTGATATAGTCGCTGACCACTTCTCGCAATCGTATGCCAGTGTCCTTCACGTCGGTTCCATTTGCGAATTCGGCGTAGTCGTCACCGCCGGCTTGCATGAAGTCGTTGATCGCTACGGTGTAGGTTGCATTGTCGAGAATCGGCGAACCGTCTTCGAGCGTGATGGAGACCAGACGTTCATCTTTCGGTTTCCGCAGATCGAACGAGACACGTACACCACTCACCGCAGTGAGACGCACGGCCAGGCTTCGCTTCAACTGCGCTCCAGTGAGCTTCATCGTTACGATCGTGTTTTCGAAAGGAAGGATTTCGAAAATCTTTCCGTACGTGATGGGGCCGGCTGGAAGTGAAGTCCGGATCCCGCCAGGGTTGGCAAGAGCGATCTGTGTTCCGGTTTTGGAGCGGTAGGCGTCGGTGACCAGGTTCATGATTGCCCCTCCCTCCTCTGCAAGTCTGGCAAAGGGTGCGGTCGCTTCTCCAAGCACAGCATTCATTTGCCGCTCGACCTTCGCGCGATAAGGCTCGACAGCCTTGAGCGCTTCAGAATCCGGCGCCACTCCTTTGGCTTCGATCAACTGCGTCGATATTTTCTTCAATGCGCGATCTTCAAAGTCCAGATCGACTCGTCCTACAAATCGGCCGTAGCTACCGGTTCGAACAATGAGCGTATCTTTCTCGCGAAAGGGCTGCTGGAGTTCGGTGTGGGAATGTCCACTAACGATCAGTTTGATTTCGGGAAATGCTCTTGCAACGCGCAATTCTTCTTCGGGCGCCAGATGCCCAAGCACGATGACGAAGTCGCTCGTCTTCTGCAGTTGCGGAAGGACTTGTTCGATGCTTCCTACGACGTCGCGTATTTGAACACCCTTCATGTTCTTCGGATGCGTGGTGGTGGGAGTTTCTTCCGTCGTGAGTCCCACGACTCCAAACCGGATTCCTTTAATCTGGATCACAAGAGTCTTGCCGACATCATCGTATGGTAGTGCGACGTTCGCGGAGAGTACTGGGAATCGGGCCTCACGGACGCGGTCTCGGAGCGTTTTCAACCCGTAGTCGAATTCGTGATTTCCCAGAATGGATGCGCGGTAGCCCATCCGGTTCATCACCGCCACCACGGATTCGCCGTAAAAGGCGTCGGACACCAGCGTGCCGCTGAACATGTCGCCCGCATCCAGGAGGATATCGGGATGCTGCTGTTTCACGATTGCGGCAATCACTGCCAGACCGCCAGCGCCATTTTCGGGGAGCACATGACCGTGAATATCGTTCGTGTGCATGAGGATGATGTGTGTCTGCGTCGCACCGGTCAGAGAGAGCGCGGCAAAGAGCAGCGTGAAAATGAGCGTCGATGTGAACGTTCGCGATCTTGTCATGATTCGGAGTGCGATGTCAGGTAGCTCACAGGCAATCGATGTGCCTGAAGTTCAAAACCGCCACGAGACTCTTGTGCCGGTAACCTGTCCCATCAGGATCTGGATGCGCAATGACGTCTGGCTCTGTGGCGCACGGTAGAGCACCTGTCTTTCGCGCAAAAGCAGATCTAAACCCGTACCCAATGCCGCACCAATTACGATTCCGCCGGGAACGACACCAGCTTCCCCACACTCATCGTAATCGCAATCGTTTGCAGCGATCGCGGCCCATCCCATCAGGGCGCCTGCGGCGGCGCCGATGATCAGGCCATTCCAAAGCGAGTCGCGATGTCTCCGACTGACTTCCTGTATTCGTGGCGCCATGATCCTTTCCGTGCCGCTTTTCGAAGCGATTACAAGTTCGGTCTGATTCAGCTCCGTTACGGATCCTTCCCGTACCTTTCCATCCGTAAGCCGTACGGTTACCTTCTGGCCAATTTTCATGTTCTGTCCCAATGATCCACTGCTGTCCGGCAGCTGTTGCGAGAAGGCACTTGTGGCGATAAACAATGAGCAAACCGTCACCAGGAGTTTTTTCATGCGTCCACACTACTCGCATTTCTATCCGTGAGGTAGCACAGTTCGTCGATCTGGATACCTCGCTGGGAAATTGCCTGTCCGATCCTTTTCGTTCATACTCCACAAAACAAAGGGGACACCCTTTATGGTTATTCACTCTGGCTCAATACTTCTCGGCCTTGCATATCTGGTATTGCTCGTTACCGCGATGGGTCTTCTATCGTCTGTCGCGATCCTTATAGCGAGGAAGTTTCGACTGGCGGTAAAGGTGGCAGTGGCATCCATTGGAACCTTGGTCGCGTATCTGGTAGCTGCAGCACTGATCTCGATGGTGACTCCCCAGAGAGTCATCAATGTCGGAGACAGCTACTGCTGGGACCTGTGGTGTATGGGAATCGAAAAGGTGAATGCAATCCCTCGCGGGCAGGAAGTCATGTACAAGGTCGACGTGCGCATCTTCAGCGACGCGAATACGGTCAAGACCAGCTCGGACGACGCATCGGTTTATCTGATGGATGATCGCGGCCGCCGTTTCCCACTGATGCAGGATCCGGACGTGATCCCCATCAATACACCGCTGACTCCAGGTCAGAAGATCAATACCACCTTGACGTTTGTTGCAGCGACGAATGCCAAACATCTATTTCTGGCGGGCGAGGCCCCATTGCCGGCTCGCATTCCCTATTCGTGGAGATTAGTGACAGTTTTCATGGATCTGCATTTCGGCTACGAAAAGATTTCGCACAAGCCTACTCTGTTGCGCGTGGCTTAGTTCTGCACTTTAGCTAAGTCAGCGGCTGTCTGGCGAAGACGAACTCTTCGACGGGATTCCCACCGATCAGATGTTCCTGGATGATGCGTTCGAGCACGTCCGGAGTGACGGAGTGATACCAGGTTCCATCCGGATACACTACAGCGATGGGGCCCTGCTCACAGATCCTCAGACAGTTGGCTTTTGTGCGGTAGATGCAGTTCTCGCCTTTATTGAGATTGAGCTCTTCAATTCTGCGCTTCAGATAGTTCCACGATTCGAGACCCACTTCTCCGGGGGCGCACTTCGGTTTGGTGGCATCGGCGCACAGAAAAATGTGGCGTCGGATCTTTCCGATTCCCAGCCCTTCGCCAATCAGGGCCAGGTGCTCTTTCATATCGGAACTCATGAGTTGTTTTTCGATTTCCGCGTCTGGTCTGCAACGCCTTGAGTCGCGGCGGCAATGGCGGCCGGGTCTCCAAGATAGAAATTCCGGATGGGTGTCAGGTCGTCGTTCAATTGATAGATCAGGGGAACTCCGGTTGGAATATTCAGCTCGACGATCTTGTCGTCGGAAATATTATCCAGGTACTTCACGAGAGCCCGAATGCTGTTTCCATGCGATGCAATGATGACCCGCTTGCCGGCCGTCACCGCAGGAGCAATCGTCCCCAGCCAGTACGGCAGCACGCGATCCACGGTATCTTTCAAACATTCGGTGAGGGGGAGCTCCGCGGGAGTCAGTGCGGCATAACGGGGATCCCTCTTTGGAGAACGGCTGTCATCGGGCGATAGTGCCGGAGGACGCGTGTCGTAGCTGCGGCGCCAGATTTGAACCTGATCCGGGCCATAGCGGTCCACGGTCTCCTGCTTGTTGAGTCCCTGCAGCGCGCCGTAGTGGCGCTCGTTCAAACGCCAGCTGTTCTGTATAGGAATCCACATCTGATCCAGTTCTTCGAGGGCAAGCCAGAGCGTTTTCACCGCGCGTTTGAGCACCGACGTGAACGCCAGGTCAAATCCATAACCTTCGGCCTTCAGGATCTGACCGGCGGCGAGGGCTTCCTTCATTCCTTGTTCGGTGAGACCGACATCGGCCCAACCGGTAAACAGGTTCTCTTTGTTCCAGACGCTCTGTCCGTGACGTAATAACACCAGAGTCTTCATCGACGCTCCTCATCGAAGGGTAACCGGCGTTAAGTCTAAGTTGCAACGACAACGTCAGGTATACTGCCGGGCTTCGAGGAGGAGTGAGGATGTCCGAACACAAGGCAACAATTCGATGGGCCCGAACGGGCGATGAATTCCTGAAAGGCAAGTTTCCACGAGCCCACACCTGGTCGTTTGATGGAGGACTCACCATTCCGGCTTCATCATCGCCGTTCGCGGTGCCGGCGCCATATTCGAATCCGGCGAATGTGGATCCGGAAGAGGCGTATGTCGCATCCATTTCGAGTTGTCACATGATGACGTATCTGTGGGTCGCCTATCGTAGCGGGTTCATTGTCGACAGTTATGAAGACGAGGCGGTGGGTGTCCTGACGAAAAACGAAAAGGGAATTCCATGGGTCAGCGTCATCACTCTCCATCCGAAGATTTCCTACAGTGGAGAAAAGATTCCGAATGCCGAGGATATTGAGAAGCTCCATCACCAGGCTCACGACAATTGCTTCATCTCGAACTCCGTAAAGACCGAAGTGAAAGTCGCCGGGTAGAGAGAACTCCCTCATGAGTCAGGAGGGCAATTCCCCTGACGTCATGTTTGCAGGCAGAATCCTGATAGCGCGGAGTTTGAATCCCTACAGCTTGCGCAGTTTGATGCCTTGCACGGAATGATCCTGCGCTTTCTCAAGGATCAGGTGGGCGCGTTCGCGCGTGGGAAGGATATTGTTCCGAAGGTTGATGGCGTTGATGGATTCCCAGATCTGAATTGCGGTTGAAGTCGCCTGTTCTTTACTCAGGCTCGCGTATCGATGGAAGTAAGAGTCCTTGTCTTGAAACACGGTTCGTTGAAACGTCAGGAACCGGTCCACGTACCATTGCCGAATGTGAGCCTCTTCCGCATCGACGAATATGGAGAAATCAAAGTAGTCCGAAACGAACGTGAGCGGAGGCGCGCCTTTGCCGCCATGCCCGGTCTGCAGAACATTGAGTCCTTCGACAATGACGATGTGTGGTTGACGAATCACCTGCGTCTTGTTCGGCACCACGTCGTAGGATTCGTGCGAGTAGACAGGGATCTCCACCTCCGGTTGTCCCGATTTCAAGTCCGAAAGAAACTGAAGCAGGCGCTTCAGATCGTAACTTTCAGGAAATCCTTTTCGTCCCATCAGCCCGCGTGATTCGAGAACGCCGTTCGGATACAGAAATCCGTCCGTCGTCACCAGATCTACCTTGGGATGATTGGGCCACCGGGCCAGCAGCGCCTGAATCACGCGCGCGGTCGTGCTTTTGCCGACGGCGACACTGCCGGCAATCGCGATCACGTAAGAGACGGGTGCGGGAAGGGCACCAAGAAAAGTATCGCTGGTCTGGCGCAGGTTCTGAGTTGCGGCGACATACAGATTCAGCAGGCGCGACAGTGGAAGATAGACGAGCGCTACCTCTTCCAGAGAGATCCGTTCGTTAATGCCGTGCAGTTCGGCGAGGTCTTCTTCAGTGAGGGTCAGCGGAGTCGCAGCCCTGAGCCGTCCCCACTCTTCCTTGGTGAATTGGATGTAGCGCATGGGTGTGCGCCGAGCTCAGCTGCGCTTGAGACCGGCAGGCAGAACGGTTTTCTCGTTGGTGATCGCCGAGTTGATTTGTTTCTGAGTGAGATTGGTCACGTCCGACAGATTGGCACCCTGAAGATCCGTGCCCTGCAGGATGGTGTCCTTCATGTCAGCCATCCAGAAGTCCGCGTTCCTCATATTGGCGCGGCGGAGATTGGCTCTCATAAGATCGGCGACACTCAGGCTTGCGCCCTCGAGGTCGGCATCCTGCAAATTGGCGTCATGCAGATCGGCCTCCTGAAGGAGCGCGTTCTTGAGGTTGGCCTGTGTGCCTTCCTTACCTTCGGTATCCAGCCATTTTTGATGGGCGGCGAGAATTTCTTTCAGTATTACTTTCAGATCCATGGCATCAAGTATAGTGGTCTCAAGTATGGACGCAAGCCAGTTTCAGCGTATCGCCAAAGCATTGGCCGATCCCCGCCGCTTTGAAATCTTTCAGGAAATGGCCGCGGCGACGGACGAGATGGCGTGCGGCAGAATCGTTGCGCGCTTTCCAGTGTCCCAGGCGACTGTCTCTCACCATCTGAAGGAATTGACAGACGCCGGGCTGATCGAGATCCGTCCCGAAGGTCAGTTCCGCTACTGTAAAGCCCGCATCGACGTCCTCGCCGACTATATCCACGAACTCGAACACCGCGCCGGAATCGAACGCACGAAAAGGAAGAAAAAGTAATTTCGAATTTCGCATTAATCCTTTGCAAGGGGTGTCCTGTCCATTAAGGACAAGACCGCAATGATCGATTAAACAAGGAGGATACGAAATGAAACGAACCATTCTGAGTCTTTTGTGTGGTGCGGTGATGTTCACCGGCGTGCTCCCGGCAACGGGCCTGGCTGCCGCCAAAGCTCCGGCACGGGTGAAGACACCGGTTGTGAATGAGCGTCAGCATAACCAGCAGGCGCGGATCCGGCAGGGCATCAAGAGTGGAGAACTCACGCGCCGCGAAGCCGTCCGTCTTGAAAAACAGGAAGCACGAATTCGGGTGAATGAAAGATTCGCGAAAGCCGATGGAAAGGTCACAGCCGTCGAACGGGCACGCCTGCAGAAGGAACAGAAAAAGGCCAGCCAGAACATCCACGATCAGAAACACGACAGCCAGGATCGAAACTAGCCAATCTGAATTTACCCCTCTCCGACGCGAGAGGGGTAAATTCATTTTCACGATCCTGTAGATGGAGAGCCTAGCTGGAAATCAGGATGATTCTGGCAGAGTCCTGCTACTGCTTTCGTCCCCAGAGCTCCTGGACTTCGCTGTAATTCAGGGGCCGCTCGCGCGGAGTGAAGTAGCCTTTCGGAAACCACATCACATTGATACTTACGGTTTGGTTGTAAAAAGTTCGAAGATAGATCGCAAAACGATTGCCATCGGACAGGACAGTATTGTCCGTGAGTGGCAGGTCCAGCCAGGTCAGTTCGAATTTGTACTGAGTGTCCGTCGGTTTGGGAGTCTTCTGCATCGAAAGGAAGGGTTGAGCGCTCACTGTTACCGTCTGATCTTCCCAATTGGGATGAACCGCAACCATTCGCAGCGTGTAAATGCCGTCGGGCGATTTCATGTCGATAATGTCCCCGAACGTACCGGCCAGCTGACAATCTACATTTGCCGTAACTGGTTCCCCTTTTAGCTCTGTTGTTTCATCCAGATTCAGGGAATAAAATGCACATCCCGGTGTACCGGAATCCGCATCTGATTTCCATGGACGAAATACCGATGCCAGTGGAGGAAGCCCCGAAGGTTTGTTCGCTTCACTGGCGGACCATTCCCGGCCAATCGAAGCCTTCTGACGTTCGGAAATTCGGCGTGCGATGGTCCATAGGGGTTCGCGAGTATCCTTGCCATCCTTTGTTTTCTTGCCTTGATCTACGACAATCCTTTTCAGGGCGTCTTCCATCAGCGGCTTCATTTCAAAATTCTCGTTGAAATTGAGGGCAAGAAGTTCTGTTAGCAGCATTTCGCGGTCCGCGGGCATCGGCTTGTCACTCTGCGAACCTCCAAGAGGGCTGATGAGACTATTGAACATGCCCGCACGCAGCTGACTCTCCGCCTGCTCCCTCTGACTCTGAATGGAAACTCCTGTCAGTCGGCTTTGAAGGGAGTTCGCGAAAAGTGCGACCACCAGTACCGCCGACGCTCCCACCAGCTTGGCGAGAACCTCCAGCACTTCCAGAATGCGAGAGCCTTTACTCGGCGGTGCTGTCGCTCCCTCAGCCATGGCTTATTTCCCCTCGGTTTTTTTCAGATGAACGTCCTGTTGCTTTGCTTGTGGGAAGCTTTCAATGACGCCAGTCAGGGTGGGGTCGGCACTGTAGCTAATCGTGTACTTTCCCGGATCCAGATACACGCTGAAGTTGCCCATCGCGTTGGTCTTGATCGCTGTTGCGGCGCCTTTGGAATCCTTTGCCGAAAATGTGGCGTTTGGTATCGGCTTTTCATCGAGACCGAAGATGCGCCCGGAGACGATGTCCGCCGATGCGATTGCGGTAAAGCAGATCGCGATTGCAATTGCCAGGCAGAGTGTCGCCAAACTTTTTCGATTCTTTCCGGGAACAATAAGAGAGCGCTGCATAATTTGCTCCATTCTGGCTCTATGCCATTTTCAGTTGATTGGCGTATTTTACGACGCATTGCCCCAAAGCGGTGTTTAACTTTCGGATCGGAGGAATATGAAAACAGTCAACTTCGGCAATGGCTTGAAAGTCCGCGACCACAAAGGCGATGCCATGACGCTGCTCGCGTTCGATCTTGCGCAAAGCAAGTCGGCTAATTTCACCGGTTTCACAGTCCGTATCGCAAGAAGCACCCCTTATTCCCCATCCAGAAGTACCGCCGGGTGCATGTGCCGGCGACGTTTCATCAATTGAAGGTATTTTATGGCACCTATACCTATGACGTAACTCGGCGAGATCTGGTAGAGGACATGCTTCAGCCCAGGAAAGAAGTTGCCGCTACGATTGTTCGGATTGGGATGTCGTGGGGCCGTCGACAGGGAGTATATCCAGGATCTGCTGTGGAAGCCGGTGGCGGTTCCGCAAGAGTCCAGGCAGGATAGTCTCATTCATGAAGGCTTCCGGCGTGGGGTTTGGCAGCCGGAGCAATGCCATGTAGTCCCGTGCATAGATTTGGCATTCCGGAGGAACGGGCACTTTCAGTAGCAGCCCCTCCAGCACGTGCGCAATGTGAAGGATGCCGGCCTCACGCCGATACTCTTCGGGAATCAGATCCGGCGCTGTGTATTCGGGCTGCTGCTGGTGTTCGATGACCTGGCAGATTCTTGCCGGAATTCCCCACGACCGAAGCAGTTCGGCGCCGAGTCCTGCCGATTGCAGGTTGTCAATCTGGGCTGCCATTGCCGAATGTTGCTGCTTCATGACTTCCTGTATGCCTTTACCGACGTCATGCAACAGACCGATCGTCGCAGCCGCCTGTGCATGGGCGTCTTTCGAAGATGTCGCCACTTCATTGCAGAGCGTCGTGATTAGAATGGAATGGCGCTGAATCTGTTTCGTGCTCTTCGTCCTGGGCATTGCGGAGCGGACGGCTTCGTGCAGGACCATCGTGTAGATGTTATTCAGTCCCAGAATCATGCAGGCGTGGTAGAACGATTCGATTTTCTTGTGAAACGAGAACCGGGCGGAATTGACCGCTTGCAACAGAATGGCCGCAACGGAAGGGTCCGTCTTGATCCCATCGACGATTTCCTGAACAGAGCATCGGTCATCCATGAGTTTGACCAGAAGATCCGTACCATACGAGGGCATGCGCGGGATATCTGCCAGAAACTTCCGTACGAACTCCGACTGTAGCGACTCCACATTACGATTGGTATGAAGTTCAACGTACGCCGCAAGCAGAGCGTTCTTCGAAACAATTTCTCCGTTCACCGCGCGAATGTACGCACTGACACGGCTTGTTGCCGCAACAGCGACTCTGTAAACCGAAAGCTGTGTTTTTTCGGGGATGTGCTTCATCACCGTCGGCGTGAGTTCGATCAGTGTGCACGGCTCGACGGCTTCGGCCGAATACTGCAGTCCTTCGGAATTTGGCAGGGGTGCCACACAGTCGCCTCGGCGGAAAACGCCAGGCCGACCGGCGTGATCATCCCATTTCACGACAATCTGAATGGACCCATCTATAAGGACGTAAAACGACTCCGTGGCCTTGAGATCGGTAAACAGGGGTTCGCGTTGCTTCAGATGCCGCACCGGCGCCACGGAATAGACGGACGCGAGTTCGCGTTCGGTCCAGCCATCGATAACGGGAGGCTTTGGCGGAGCGGGAGCCACTACAGGCTCGCTAGCCGGGTTTGGCCTAAAGAAACGCATCGCGGGTTCTCCTGAAGACCGTTATCGGCCACGGGTACGGGGTTGCTTAGGGGTTTTTTCGCAATGCTTGCACTGGTGGCTATAGACCGACCCTACAAACAACTCGTGATTGCCTAAAGATTTGCACTCAATGGGCCGATCATCCGTTCGAGTGTCTAGAACTATTCCAATTGAACCGGCTCCGGCTTCCGCCCTCCCTGCAATTGTTGCGCGACAGCCGATTTGCAACCGATATCAGCGCACATTCGGGTATGAACTGCTGTTCCGGGATCTTGTCACGGAGGAGTGCGTTTTTGGCAGCGACGATGAAGCAACATCCCGCGTTGTATTCAATTCGATCGTCGAAATCGGGCTGGACAAGCTTGTCGGACAGTCGAGGGCATTCATCAATTTCACACGCGATTTCATTCTGAGCAAAAACAGCAGTCTGCTTCCTCGAAACCGGGTCGTGCTGGAGATACTGGAAACCTCGATTCCCGATCCAAAATTTCTGGGAGGACTGGCGACGCTTCGAATGAAAGGTTATCGCTTCGCCCTGGACGATTTCAATTTTCAGGAACAGCTGCTGCCGTTTATTCCGCACTGTTCCTTCATAAAGGTGGATCTCCGTCTCGTGGATCGCGACCGGTTGATTCGTGAAATGCCCAGACTGCGGGCGTTGGCGGCTTCGATGGTGGCAGAGAAAGTGGAAACAGTGGAAGAATTCGAACTCTGCAAAGAACTGGGATTCGATTATTTCCAGGGATATTTCTTCTGCAAACCCAAAATCGTTTCGGCAGCCACAATGCCCACGAATCGGCTGACACTTTGCAAGCTTCTTTCCAGGCTGCAGCAACCGGATGTGACGACTGGCGAAGTCGAAGCGATCATGGGTGAAGAACCTTCGTTGAGCTACCGTCTTCAGCGGTACATCAATTCCGCCGCCATTGGCATGCCGAGAAAGATCCAGTCCATCCGACATGCCATACGAATGGTGGGTCTCGACCACATCCGAACGTTGTCCAGTATGGTCATGCTTTCCAGTCTGGACGATAAGCCCCGCGAACTCATCAAGACCAGCGTCATCCGCGCGCGTATGTGCCAGATCCTAGGCGAAGGCCCGGCGCGACAATATGGTCCCTATTTCACAACCGGTCTGTTTTCAACTTTGGAGGCCTTTTTGGATTGCTCTATGGAAAAAGCTTTGGAACACCTTCCCTTGTCCGATGAAATCAGTAACGCGTTGCTGCACCGAAAAGGTGACAAAGGGCGCATGCTTGCCGCAGTGATTGCCTATGAGAAGGGCGACTGGACGGCGCTGAAGCGGATGAACATCGAGCCGGAAAAAATTGCGAAAGCCTACCTCGATGCCGTCGCGTGGGGAGAAGAACTCCTCCACTAGGGGGAACTGGGGAATTTGTCATTGAACAATGACAAATCCCCCTCTTCTATTCCCTCACGGCAGAAGCTGCACTCGTATCTCACGTTCAGCGGCGAGTCCGTGGTCATCGACGATGCGTATCAGGTGAACCCCGTCGGTTGTGGGACGCCATGGCATGGAGCCGCCAGACACCGGAGTATTGCCGATGAGCGCTCTGCCGTCGAACCAGAACATACTGCGCACATCGGCCGCGACGGTTGCTTCCAGATGGATGACGTCCTCGGAAGCCTTGCGGTGGTGTAATGAATAGCTGACGCCTCGAAGAGGAGAAGTAATGACGGGGGATTCCCATGTCTGTTGAGATACGCAGTCGGGCAGAGACGGCGGAACGCGGCGGGGCATTCCCGCTTCACGAAACAGCTTCAACATGTCCGATGACCAGAATTCATAAATTTCAAATCGCGTAAGGCCTGGGTCGAATGGAGGACGGCCCGGGCGGCCTGTTCGCGTATCGAAGGCGACAGCACGATGCAGTTGACTGACCCGAATCGCCGATTTGCTCGGGATATACCAGGTATCCACGGTATGAGGGCAGTATGCGTTGGGAAGGTCTCCACTTTCCGCGCACACTGCAACTTTGTTGACGCCAGCAGGAGGCGCGGCGGCTGGGACGTATTCCTGTCCGGGTTCCAGATTCAACGCGTCGATGATACGAAAGAATAGCGGGGCCGCCGCATCGACTCCGATGAAGCTGGGGTTACCCTAACCGCTGAAGTCTCCTATCCAAACCGTAAGCACATAGGGGCCGGCGATGCCGGCGGACCATGCATCGCGAAAGCCCCATGATGTTCCGGTCTTCCATGCCACGGGCCATCGGCTTCGAAGCGGTACGGCTCCAACATCATCACGATACCTGTAACGAAGTTTCGTCTGGAAAAGTTCTTCATGTGCACCTCCATTTGCCGGTCGACATTTGCCGCGTCGTCCTATTGATCGCCGACAGCTTAGCAGCGGAGGATGCACCTTGCCGCAAGACACGCATTCCCACGCGGATATCCTTCACGCGCTGCCTGATCTTGGTTTTCAAATTGCAAAGGAGTCACGAAGAATCTACGCCTGGAGCCGCTACTATCACACCTTTGGCGACTCGTGTTGCGGTTGATTACGGGCTCCCACTATCGCGTTCATTACGACGGAATGCTTTGTTGATGGATTTGATCTCGTGAATCTTACCACCGCGGATTTTGAAGACGTGTCAGCTTCGAGGATCGCTGAATTGCGGTTACAATCACATGAAATACGAAAGCAAAACGACGTGTGGGAGGTCAAATGAGGACAGAAGCCGAAATCCGAAACCATCTTGCGATACTTGCTGCCCGACTCGAGGCTGACGATTGGCCGGACGAATCTGAGAGTCCCGATTGGGTCGATACCAGCAACCGGATAACCGCCCTGGAGTGGGTTCTCGGCGAAGGTGAGAAGGAGCTGTAAACCACGGCCTGGGCACCGTGACAAGTGTCCGGGGTGAAGTATCCTGAACGCTTTTGGAGTGCCGGTTTCGTCTCTGCCGTAGAGCCGTCGTTGAAGGTCGCGCTCAAACCCTTTGCCTCGAAGATGATCAACACTTCCATTCATTCAGTGAGTCAATGGATGTGGAAACGAGTCCGTTGACATAGTACGCGCCCCTTTCAGGTCCCTTCACTTTCTACGGCAAGCCTGTCATTCTTGCCTGCATGGAATCGTTGAAAGGGCCCACCAATAACCCGAGTCCGACTGCGCGAGCGTGGTACAACGCAACGATCTCCGATTTTCTCCAGACCGAGTCGGATGCGATTCTCGGACGGCTGACGGCCAATAGCAGCTTTGCGGTGATGCCTACTCAACGGGATGCGTGGCTGGAACAGTTCGACATTCTGCGGTCCTGTTTTCGCGGTCTGTCGGGAAGTTTGTTCCTGGAATTCAACATCCCGCGCATGGGTCGACGCCTTGATGCCGCCATATTGATTGGCCCGATTGTTTTCGCAGTTGAATTCAAGGTCGGAGAAAAGACGTTTGACCGTTCAGCATTAGATCAGGTGTGGGACTACGCTCTGGATCTGAAGAATTTCCACGAAGCGAGTCATGATGTTTCAATCGTCCCGATCCTCATTGTCACCGAAGCGGCGACTTGCCCGACCACACTTCTGTCAGACGAAGACAAGGTTTATCGTCCTGTTTCAACCAATCCCGAGCTCTTTCGTCAGGTAATAGACCTCGCCGTGGAGACGATTTCGGGCGTTGCGCTTGATGCCAAACAATGGTCGACCGCACCATACCATCCGACTCCCACCATCGTGGAGGCTGCGCGGTCGCTGTATGCCCAGCACTCGGTGGAAGCCATCGCTCGTTTCGACGCCGGTGCAAAGAATCTGAGCATCACCTCTCGCCGAATCGATGAACTGGTTGATGAGGCAATGGAGCGAGGCCGAAAACTAATCTGCTTCGTCACAGGCGTACCGGGTGCCGGAAAGACGTTGGTTGGATTAAACGTGGCCACACGTCATCGGCGGGAGGAGCAACCGACTCACGCCGTCTTCCTCTCGGGAAACGGTCCGCTGGTGGCAGTGCTGAGTGAGGCGCTCACCCGCGACGAGGTCGTCCGTAGGAAAGCTCAGGGCGACAAGGTGAGGAAAGGCAAAGTGGCCGAAAGCGTCAAAGCATTCATCCAGAACGTCCATCACTTCCGCGATGACGCGCTGATCGAAACTGGACCGCCGTTTGAACACGTCGTCATATTCGATGAGGCGCAACGTGCCTGGGACTTGAAAATGACGGCCAACTTTATGAGGAGGAAGAAGAATCGCCCTGGGTTCCTTCAGTCTGAGCCGGAGTTTTTGATTTCCTACATGGACAGGCACAAGGATTGGGCGGTTGTAATCTGTCTCGTCGGGGGCGGCCAGGAGATCAACACCGGTGAGGCAGGAATCGACGCGTGGCTGGATGCTGTTAACCAGTCGTTTCCTCACTGGCACATGTATATTTCGTCTCGGCTGGTCGATAGCGAATACGCTGCGGGCCAGGCATTGGCTCAAGTCCGGCGCAGGAACGACGCTCATCTGGACGACTGCTTACACCTTGCTGTATCGATGCGATCCTTCCGCGCTGAAAATGTATCCGAATTTGTTAAGGCCCTGCTCGACTGTGAAAAACAAAAGGCCCGCGACGCCATGAAGAAACTGGCCGTCCGCTACCCCATTGCCGTGACAAGGGACCTGAATCTGGCGAAGCGTTGGGTGCGTGCCCACGCACGGGGTTCGGAGCGATTTGGGCTAATGGCCTCATCGAAAGCCCAACGATTGAAGCCGCACGCGATCGATATTCGAGTGGACGTGAATCCCGTACCTTGGTTCCTCAACGAAAAGGAAGACACCCGATCGAGCTTTTACCTCGAAGACGCCGCTACAGAGTTTCAAGTACAGGGGCTGGAACTCGATTGGACGTGCGTCACGTGGGACGGCGACTTGCGCTACACCGATTCGGACTGGAGTTACCACGACTTTCGCGGGGACCGCTGGTGCAACATATCGAAACCGGA
>Ga0184628_10000382_pt1 | contig 24576 bp, 27 predicted proteins | sample PLM4_5_b1_FD_133149 | JGI IMG/M metagenome (GOLD analysis project Ga0184628, IMG submission 133149) | Groundwater sediment microbial communities from an aquifer in East River, Colorado, USA - PLM4_5_b1 | ecosystem: Environmental > Terrestrial > Soil > Riparian zone | place: USA: East River... | reverse complement strand
GCCCCCGGTCATTGCTTGCGCTTGTGGACGGCTCACGAACAAGCGGCCCGTCCGTTCCAGGAACTCGCCGAAGTGAAACGTTTGGATCTTGCCGAGGTCGTGCTCACGCTCAAGGCGAGCGGTGTCGTCGATGTGAAAAATTTTCGCTGGTTGGAAGCGCCCGAAGCGCGCGCGTTGGCACGGGCCGAGACTCTGTTGGCGGATTTGGGAGCGATCGATAACACCACCGGCGCGATCACCGAGCTTGGCCGGCGCATGCTGGCATTCCCGGTCCACCCGCGCTACGCGCGCATGCTCTTGGCGGCACAGCAATATGGCTGCGTGCGGCCGGTGGCGGCGATCGCGGCGCTGACCCAGGGACGCGACTTGCTGATACGGCATCCGAGCCAACTAGCAAACGACGGGCGCGGCGAGCTACTCGACGGTGATAGTGAGTCGGATTTTTTCATTCTTACACGGGCCTGGCGTTCCGCCGAACGTGTCGGTTTTGATCACGAGCGTTGTCGGCGCATGGGCATTCATGCTCAATCCGCGCGCCAGGTCGGGCCGTTGTTCGAACAGTTCCTGCGCATCGCCGGCGATGAAGGGTTGGATATCACTGAAAAAGCCGTCGACAACGCGGCGGTGCAGCGCTGCGTTCTCTTGGGTTTTTCCGATCAGCTGGCGCGCCGTCTGGACGACAAATCACTGCGCTGCGATTTGGTCCATGGCCGGCGCGGCGTGTTGGCGCGCGCAAGCGTGGTGCGCGATGCCAAGTTGTTTGTCGTGTCCGAAGTGCGCGAGGTGGAGAGCAGCGGCGGACGCGATCGTAATTTAAACGTCATGCTCAATCTCGCCACGGCAGTGAAAGAGCAGTGGTTGCGCGAGCTTTTTCCGCGGGATTTCCATGATGAACGAACGGTTACCTACGATCCGGCATTGCGCCGGGTGGTCGCTCGGATTGGCCGGCGCTTTCGCGATCTGATTCTAGAAGAGAGTCGCACCGACCATCCGCCATTGGATGAAGCGGCGGCGATCTTGGCAAGCGAGGTCAGCGCCGGGCGCTGCGTGCTGGACAACTGGAACGATGCGGTCGAGCAATGGATCTTGCGCGTAAACCGCCTGCGTGAATGGATGGCGGAATTGGCATTGCCGGCAATCGGAGCCGAGGACCGCGGCGCCATCGTTGAGCATATTTGCCATGGGGCGTTCACCTATGCGCAAATCAAGGATCGCGCCGTATTGCCAGTGGTAAAATCATGGCTAGCGCAGCAGCAACAAAGGTGGATCGACGAATACGCGCCGGAGCGCATCCCGCTGCCGCGCGGCCGCCATGTTAAGGTAACTTATTCAGCCGACGGTCCGCCGACGCTGTCGGCGCGCATTCAAGATCTGTACGATATAAAAGACGGCATTTGGATCGCCAACCGGCGCGTCCCGGTGCGCATCCAAGTGCTGGCGCCGAGTAACCGGCCGGTGCAGGTGACTGAAAACCTCACGGTCTTCTGGCGCGAGACGTATCCGAAACTCAAACAGCAACTGCAGCGCCGGTATCCAAAGCATGAATGGCGCTGAGTAGGATTCGATCGGAACTCGGAAAATTGGCCGCAAAGAGCGCAAATTGTTTTAGGTTTCGTAGGGGCGGGTCTGAAACCCGCCCCGGGGAGTTCCCGCGACGAAAGATTTGCGCGCTTCGCGCAAATCTTTACTGAAAGTAATGCTAAGAACGCAAAAAGAATCGGAATCGTAGGGACAACCTCCTGCGGTTGCCCTTGCGTTGTGACAGAGAAATAGCCAACGTCTGGCGAGGAGAATGAGTAATGGCGATGACAACTTACAATCAGGTTTCGGTGCCGTCGTTCATGTATGGCACAGCTTGGAAGAAGGAAGCGACGGCGCGACTGGTCCAACTCGCGGTGGAATCAGGTTTCACGGCGATCGATACGGCGAATCAATTGATTCATTACGACGAAGCCCTGGTGGGAGAGGCGTTGCAATCGTTGGCGGCAAAGGGCGTGAAGCGGGAAAGTCTATTTCTGCAAACCAAGTTTACTTCAGCCGACGGTCAAGACCATCGAACGCCTTACGATGCCTCGGCCGATCTCACTAGTCAGGTGCAGCAGTCATTCGCTAGCTCGCTGCAACATTTGCACACCGACTACCTGGATTCCTACGTGCTCCACGCGCCGTTTTCGCGCCGGGGGTTGGGTGCGGCGGATTGGGATGTGTGGGCGGCGATGGAAACGTTTTATGCAGCTGGCAAAACCAAAACCATCGGTGTCAGCAACATCAACGCGGGGCAATTAACCCTGCTCTGCGAGCAAGCTCGGGTGAAACCGATGATGGTGCAGAATCGCTGCTTTGCGGTGACGGCCTGGGACAAAGAAGTTCGCCAGATCTGTCGGCAGCATGGAATAATTTACCAAGGATTTTCCTTGCTTACCGCCAACCGCGACGTGCTTGCTGAGCCGGAAGTACGCGCCATTGCCGCGCGCGAGGGCGTCGGGCCGGCGCAGGTGATCTTTCGCTTCGCACTGGAGGTCGGCATGTTGCCACTGACCGGCACGACCAACCCGCAACATATGTCAGAGGATCTCGCCGCGGCACGGATCACGCTTTCCGCCGACGAAGTTCAACGCATCGAAACGATCGCGTTGTGAGGCGTTCTGGAGTTAGTTGCGAATTGCCAGCTTGAGCGTAACGCTCGCTTTCACCACGAAGGAGACGAAGGTCACGAAGTTTTCGGCAAACTAAATATCCGACCTTCGTTTCCTTCGCGGTGAAAACATATTTCACTACGGTTGCGGTTCTGCCAAGCTAAGTTGCAGCGCGGTTCAGCGCTGCTGCTTTTTTTTCTCTTGCCAGTATTTCAGTCGTTCTTTGATTTGTTTCTCGTAACCGGATTCGCCAGGAGTGTAATAGTTCTTGCCGACGAGCTCGTCGGGCAGATGCTGCTGGTCGACGATCTGGTCCTGGTAGTTGTGCGCGTATTGATAGTCTTTGCCGTAACCTAAATTTTTCATCAGACCGGTGGGAGCGTTGCGCAGGTGCCGGGGTACCGCCAACGCGCCATGGGTCTCGACGTCTTTGGCCGCCGCCAGCATCGCTTGGTAGGACGCGTTGGATTTGGGCGCGCTGGCGAGGTAGGTTACCGCTTGAGCCAGGGGGATCTTGCCTTCCGGCAGACCGACGAAGTGAACGGCGTCCTTGGCGGCGACGGCGACTTGCAGGGCGCGGGGATCGGCGTTGCCGATGTCTTCGGAGGCGAAGATCACCATGCGACGGGCGATGAACAGCGGCTCCTCGCCGGCCTCTAACATGCGCATCATCCAATAGAGCGCCGCGTCAGGGTCGCTGCCGCGCATGCTTTTAATAAACGCCGAGATAACATTGTAGTGCTCGTCGCCGGCTTTGTCATATTGCAGAGGTTTTTTTTGTAACGCTTCTTGAAGATGCACGAGAGTGATTTCACTTTGGCGGCTGGCTTGGGCCAAGGACGCGGCGCTTTCCAAGCCGTTGAGCGCCACCCGGCAGTCGCCCTGTGATTGCTGAATGATGAAATCGCGTCCTGCGGCGGAGAGCGTCAGTTGCATGTTGCCGAGACCGCGCTGGGTATCGTTTAGCGCGCGGTCGACGATCGTCGCCATGTTTTCCGGAGATAGGGTCTTGAGCACCAACACCTGGCAGCGCGAGAGCAGGGGAGCGATGATTTCGAAGGATGGGTTCTCTGTCGTCGCGCCGATCAGGATCAACGTGCCCCGTTCGACATGGGGGAGAAAATTGTCCTGCTGTGACTTGTTGAAGTGATGGATCTCGTCGACGAACAGGACCGTCGGTTTGCCCAGTCGCTGGAGTTGTTCGGCATCCTGAATGATCTTTTTTAAATCCTTGACCCCCGCGGTAACGGCCGAGAAATGCACACAGTGGGCGCCGGCGGAGCTGGCGAGTATTTGCGCCAGGGTGGTTTTGCCGCTGCCCGGCGGACCCCATAGGATCAACGAACGCAATCTGCCGGCGCCGCTCAAGCCGCGCAACAGTTTGCCGGCGCCGAGCAAATGCTCCTGGCCGACAAATTCGGCAATTGAGTTCGGCCGCATCGCTTCCGCGAGCGGTTGTGAAGCGAGATTTCTCTTGGCTGGCACCGTGTCAAAAAGATCCATGGTAAGTTCATGCTAGCATAATTGCGCGATCGGATTGTAGTTGTAGTTGCGGAGAATTTACTTTCGCTCGCTGTCAGTCGGTGCTATGTTGCACCCAACAGCGGGAAAAACAGCCATGGCAGAAGCTTCGAACAAGGATAATCCATCGTTCATTCAAGGCACGGCGCCGCGCACGGTGCTGTTCGCCAATTCGTCGATTTCGGGGAAACTGAGTTACAACCTGCCGGTCAAGATCGACGGTCACTTCACCGGCGAAATAAAATCCTCGGAACTTTTGGTGATTGGCCCCAACGCGCTGGTCGAGGCTCATGTGTCGGCGCGCCAGGTGCACCTCGAGGGCAAACTGATCGGCTCGGTGCAGGCGATGGGCTGTCTAGAAATCTTAAAGAACGGTTACTTCAAGGGTGAAGCTCGGGTCGCTGAACTCAAGCTTCACCCCGGTGCGGTGTTCGAAGGGACGGGGAATATTCTCGGCAGCCATTAGTTTGGCTACCGTCCGTGTTAGCGATCTTGCTCGGTGAGGCGAGCGGCCTTACCAGACAGCTGCCGCAAATAATAAAGTTTGGCGCGACGGACTTTGCCGTGGGACATCACTTCGACTTTTTCGATGCGCGGAGAATGGATCGGGAAAATACGCTCGACGCCGACGCCGTAGGAGATTTTTCGCACGGTGAAGTTGGCCCGGCTGCCGGTGCCGGCCATGCCGATGACCACGCCTTCAAATACCTGAGTCCGTTCTTTTTCGCCTTCGACGACTTTGACATGCACACGCACGGTTTCGCCGGGACGTAAGACCGGGGCATCGGCTTTGAGCTGTTGGGCTTCCAATTGCGCAATAATATTCATGACTGCTCCTATCCGAGATTATTCACCTAGAAGGCGGTCCAAAATGATCGCCGCGGCGGAACGCACCGACAGGTGGTTATAGTCGGTGCCGCCCTCGACCGCCTCTAAAACGTAATCCGCTTGTGAGATTATTGTCTCTGTAAGGCCCCATCCAGTGCCGAAAATGACCAGAAAGGGCTGAGCCTTTGTTTGTAACATTTCTTGCAGCGCGACGAAAGAGGTCCGCAGCGTTCCGGTGTCGCGAGCGGAAGTTACGACAATCAAAGGCTTTTGACCGGTCTCTTTGTCGATGTCGATAATCGCATCGTCGAGATTGTCGCTAATCCGCGCCAGCGCCAGGGCATCTTTGCGCGTGACGTTGTACTGGCTGCCATAGCCCAGCTCCCAGTGATCGATTATTTTGAGCGCCAGTTTTTGCAGCGGCTTGACCGGCGTGACGAGATAAAACCCTTGGACGCCGTAGGTTTTGCCAGCGCGGCAGATATCGTGGATATCCATGTTGGTCACTGCCGTGGTGACCACCTGGCGGTTCTTATCGTAAACCGGATAGTGCAGCAGGGCGAGATAGACCTGCGCTTGGCGGCGCCCTTTGGCGGTCCTTGCCGGGCGAGCTAATTCTGTCTCGGCCATCATGTCGGGCCGCCGCTGCCGGGTAACCTCAAGGCTTTTTTCTTGGCGCCAATCTTTGACCCGTTGATGGTCTCCCGACAACAGCACGTTCGGGACCTTCATGGCGCGAAACTCTTCGGGACGGGTGTATTGCGGGTATTCCAGCAAGCCGTCGCTGAAAGATTCATCTGCCGCCGAGTTTTCGTTGCCGAGGACGCCCGGTATCAATCGGGTGACGGCGTCGATGACGATGTTGGCCGCCGGCTCGCCGCCGCTGAGGGTGTAGTCTCCGACGGAAATCTCTTCGTCGATAAACGCCTTGACCCGCTCGTCGACGCCTTCGTAGCGGCCGCAAAGTAAGACAATTTCATCTTCACCGGCCATGCGCTGGGCTATGCTCTGTTTGAAGACGCGCCCCTGGGGCGCCAACAGAATAACCCGGGCCTTGGGATTGCGCCTTCGCGCATCGTCAATGGCGGCGACAAGCGGTTCGGCCTTCATCACCATCCCTTGGCCGCCGCCGTAGGGATAATCGTCGGTCATTTTGTGCTTGTCGGTGGTGTAATCTCGCAAGTCTACCAGGTTGATCTTGAGCAGGTTTTTTTCTTGGGCTCGCTTCAAGATGCTATGCCCTAGGGTTGAGGCGAACATCTGCGGGAAAATCGTAACGACGGTAAAGGTCAGCATAGTCTTGCAAAACTTAAGCGGCGAGATCGGGTCTACAGATCGAGCAGGCCTTCCGGCGGATCGACGATCACTGTGCGGCTGTCGAAGTCGACCTTGTCGACAATTTCTTTCACCGCTGGAATCAAATATTCCCTATCGGCTTCCTTGACGACCAGGATGTCGCCCCCGGCGGTCGGCAGCAGTGAAACGATAGTACCGATGCGCGTGCCGTCTTTGTGAAACACTTCGAAACCGATCACTTGGTAGTGATAGTATTGTCCAGGTTCGAGCGGTTCAAGGGCATTCTCAGCCACCGACAGGGTCGCGCCAACCCAGCGCTGTGCCGCGTCGATACCATCGATGCCGCGTAACTTGATCAAGAACTGTTTCTTGAACGGTTTCGCATCCGCCGCCAACTCTAAAGTTTCTTGGTGATCGCCGAGATCGAGATGGACCGAGCATCCGGCAACCAAGACGGCAGTGTCGGCGTTGTAGGCGTTCAACTTCAACCAGCCGTCGAGGCCATGGGTGGTGGCAATCTCGCCGAGGGGAACCAGCTGTTCTGCCATCGGCGCGGCCAGGGAGCGGATTAATTCTCTTCGACGATTTCGAGGATGACTTTGCGGTTGGTTTTCGACGCGGCCGCGTTAAGCAGGGCGCGGATCGATTTCGCCGTGCGTCCTTGCCGGCCGATCACGCGGCCGAGGTCTTCCTTGGCGACTTTAAGCTCGAAGACGGCGGTGTCCTCGCGCTCGCTCTCCGTGACGTTGACGGCGGCGGGATCATTGACCAACGATTTAGCTAGATATTCAACCAATTCCTTCATCCAGACAGGTCTTTCCGCGGCAAAGCTTAACTCGCTTTGCGCTCTTTCTTGATCAGTTCGGAAACCGTTTGACTCGGCTTGGCGCCCTTTTTAATCCACGCCGCGATCTTCTCGCGATCCATTTTCACGCCGCCGGTTTTGGCACGGGGATCGTAGGTGCCGACCTGCTCGATGTAGCGGCCGTCGCGGGCGAAACGCTGGTCGCTGACGACGATGCGGTAGAAAGGCTTTTTCTTGGCGCCATGGCGGCTCATGCGAATGCTTACACTCATGCTATTTCTTCCTTCTCCTGTTAGTGGAAAGGGTTCGGCATTTGGCTCAGGAGCGAACGGACGCCCTGTTTGCTAACCCTTTGCATCATTTTTTTCATCTCTAAAAACTGTTTCATCAATCGATTGATATCGGTGACTGTGGTGCCGCTGCCGTTGGCGATGCGCTTTCTGCGGCTGCCGTTAAGCAGCGCCGGATTACGACGCTCTTGAATCGTCATCGAGTGGATAATCGCTTCGACGCGTTTGAGCTCCTTCTCGGCCTTCTCCGCGTCTACCTGTGACGCCAGTTTTTTACCGCCGGGAATCATTTCCAGCAGGCTGTTCATGGAGCCCATTCTTTTTATCTGCTGCAGCTGCACGAGAAACTCTTCGAGGGTAAACTGCTGTTTCTGAAACGCTTGCTGGAGCTTTTCGGCTTCCTTCTGCTCGACGTTTTGCTGCACCTTGTCGATTAGTGAGAGCACGTCGCCCATGCCCAAAATACGCGAGGCTAAGCGGTCCGGATAGAAAGGCTCAAGGGCATCGAGCTTTTCGCCGACGCCGGAAAACAAGATCGGCTTGCCGACCATTTGCCGGATCGACAGCGCGGCGCCGCCGCGGGAGTCGCCGTCAAGCTTGGTCAGAATCACGCCGCTTACACCTAGCTTGCCGTCGAAACCCAGGGCTTGATTGACCGCGTCTTGGCCGGTCATGGAGTCGGCGACGAACAGGATCTGATGCGGCTTTACCGCGTCCTTGATGGCGCTGAGTTCCTGCATCAGCTCTTCATCGATATGTAAACGGCCGGCGGTGTCGATCAAGAGCACATCGCAAAACTTTTTCTTGGCCTCATCGAGAGCCTGGCGGCAAATGGCCACCGGCGAAGTCTCGGGGTTCGAATCGTACACCGGCAAATCAAGCTCTTTACCGAGAATCTTTAATTGCTCGATGGCGGCCGGCCGGTAGATATCCGCCGGCACCAGAAAGGGGGTGCGTTTTTTTTCGTTCTTAAGATAGCGCGCCAGCTTGGCCACCGTTGTGGTTTTGCCGGAACCTTGCAGACCGACCAACATGATGACCACCGGCGGCGCCGCTTTGAGATCGAGTTCGCTGTAATCGCCGCCCAGCAGTGCCACCAGCTCATCGCGCACCACCCCGATGAACTGTTGCTCCGGCGTGAGGCTCTGGAGCACCTCCTGGCCCATCGCCTTGATTTTGACCGCGTCGAGAAAACTGCGCACAACTTTGAGGTGGACGTCCGCCTCCAAGAGGCCGAGACGCACTTCACGCAGCGCATCATCGATATTACCTTCGGTGATCTTGCCCTGACCGCGCAGCCGCTTAAAGGTCAGTTCAAGTTTATCGGTTAAAGATTCGAACATGTATAGGGATGCTAAGATGCGATATTTTCAAGAGAATTACCAAAAACAAAGTAATAAAAAACGTTTCTGGAGTCAAGTTCGCTGAAAAAACAAAAGCCCGTTACGCGCATCGGAGCCGATACGCGCAACGGGCTTGGGCTAATTCAAAGCAAAGTTACATCATGCCGCCCATTCCACCCATTCCACCCATGCCGCCCATTCCACCCATGCCGCCGCCCGGCATCGGCGGCATCGCCGATTTGTCTTCCGGTTTTTCCGCAACCATGGCCTCGGTCGTCAGCAACATGCTGGCCACTGAGGCGGCATTTTGCAATGCCGTGCGGACGACTTTCGCCGAATCGATGACACCGGCCTTGAGCAGGTCTTCGTACTCTTCGGTGGCGGCATTGAAGCCGAAGGCGCCCTTGCCGTCCTTGACCTTTTGCAGCGCGATGGAGCCTTCGACACCGGCATTGATGGCAATGCGGCGCAGCGGTTCTTCACAGACGCGCTTGATGATGTTGACGCCCCACCGTTCTTCCTCGGAGACGCGCAGTTTTTCGAGCACCACGGAGGAACGGAGCAACGCAACGCCGCCGCCGGCGACGATGCCTTCTTCCACCGCAGCACGGGTGGCGTGCAAGGCGTCTTCGACGCGGGCCTTCTTTTCTTTCATCTCAACTTCGGTGGCGGCACCGACATTGATAACCGCGACGCCGCCAATCAACTTGGCTAAGCGCTCTTGAAGTTTTTCACGATCATAGTCGGAAGTGGTCTCATCGGTCTGGGCGCGAATCTGTTTAATCCTGCCCTCGAGATCGGACTTCTTGCCGGCGCCATCAATGATGGTTGTGTTGTCTTTGTCGACGACCAGCCGTTTGGCGCGGCCCAAGTCGGTCAAGGTGATGTTGTCGAGTTTGATGCCTAACTCTTCGGCGATCAGCTTGCCGCCGGTGAGAGTGGCGATGTCTTCGAGCATAGCTTTGCGGCGGTCGCCGAAGCCAGGGGCTTTGACCGCGACGCAACGCAGAGTTCCGCGGATCTTGTTGACCACCAGAGTCGCCAGGGCTTCCCCTTCGATGTCTTCGGCGATGATGATGAAAGGCTTGCCGGACTTGGCGATCTGCTCAAGGATCGGCAGAATGTCTTTCATCGTGCTGATCTTTTTCTCATTGATAAGCAAATAGGCGTCTTCGAGGACGCATTCCATTCTCTCAGGATCGGTGACGAAGTAAGGCGAGAGATAGCCGCGGTCGAACTGCATCCCTTCGACCACATTGAGCGTTGTCTCCAAGCCCTTGGCCTCTTCGACGGTAATGACGCCCTCCTTGCCGACCTTGTTCATCGCCTCAGAGATGACCGCACCGATAGTGGAGTCATTGTTCGCGGCGATGGTGCCGACCTGGGCGATTTCTTTGGGATCCTTGGTCGGCTTCGATAGGGTTTTAAGTTCGCCAATAATGGCGCTGACGGCCTTATCGATGCCGCGCTTGAGGGTCATGGGATCATGGCCGGCGGCCACCAGTTTGACGCCTTCGGCGAAAATCTGCCGGGCCAAGACGGTAGCCGTCGTGGTGCCGTCGCCGGCCACGTCGGAGGTCTTGCTGGCGACCTCTTTGACCATTTGCGCGCCCATATTTTCGAACTTGTCTTCGAGTTCGACTTCTTTGGCGACGGTAACGCCATCTTTGGTGACAGTAGGCGCGCCGAAGGATTTATCCAATACGACATTGCGGCCTTTGGGGCCCAAGGTCACCGTGACCGCATCGGCGAGAGTATTCACGCCTCTCAGGATCGCGTCACGCGCATCGCGATTAAATTTGACTATTTTAGCTGCCATCGTTTCCTCCTCAGATTATCTGTTTAATTATTTTTCGATAACGCCGAGGATGTCGTCCTCGCGCATGATCAGATGCTCTTCGCCGTCAACATTGATTTCCGAGCCGGAATATTTTCCGAACAGGATGAGATCATTCACTTTGACATCGAGAGGGGTAATTTTGCCGTCGTCGTTAACTTTTCCTTTGCCGACGGCGACCACTTTCCCTTCCTGCGGCTTTTCTTTGGCCGTGTCGGGGATGATGATACCACCCTTGCTTTTATCCTCCTCGGCGATGCGTTTGACAATAACCCGGTCCTGTAAAGGCCTTATTTTCACTGCGCGCCTCCTTTCAAGCGTCTGAATTTAACTGACTGATTTAAAAGTAGTTTGCTGCTAATTGGAGCCGCCGACGCAGGGCCGGGGACGAACTAGAGCGGGGTGAATCTAAGCATCAATCTTTCGATGTCAAGGTTTTGTTTGGAAAATTCTCATAGATATCAAGCGGATTCGACGGGTTGCCCGCTAGCGGCGATGCCTGCGGCTCTCTTCTTCATGGTACTTGCGGTATAGCACATCCCATTCCCGGCTGCCGGGCGGCACAGATCGAGACAGGGATGCGATTTTCTGGCGCACCACATCGTCGATTTGGTCTTCAAAGTTAAAAAACTCCTGGAGAATCAGCTTGGTCTCGGTGAGGGAGCGGCCCTCGCTTGGGAATTCGGCTATTTTTGCTTTGCTCAAACTTTCGAGCACGAGATGAGCTAAGTGAGAAATGCGGCTCTCCGACAGCCGGCTCATAGTATGAAGCCTTTCTTGGCCGCGAGTTTCTGTTTGGCGAGCAAAAACATCTTGAAAGGGTCCATGTCTTTGCTCGCTTGGGCGAAACTGGCCAACATCTTACGGGCTTCTTCCTCGATCGCTTCCTCTTCGGCGAAGTTGCGGTTGATCGCTTCTACGACTCGGGCCTTGAGTTCGGCATCGCTGGCTTTACTGACGATCAAGTCTTTCTTTCGATAGTTGGCGACTAGCTGTGTTGCCAGGCGATCGAGCTGTTCGGGTTTGATCTTCATGGTCTGTGAATAATCTGTCAGGAACTTGTGATCATCGGCGGCTCTCCCGGTATTCGCGCACGACTTTTTTAACTTCTACCGAGCTTGCGATTTGATGTCAATTACCTTGCCGCAATTGCCGCTAGGCGCGCGCCGGCGCGGTTAAATTCTTGTACATAGGCAGGTTTTTTGCGAAGATGGGCAATCGTAATGGCTACTATCCAAGTCTCATTGGGAAGTTATCCACAGGGAGAAGCAGGCTTGCCCGACGAACCATTCATTCAGGCTGTGGAGAACTCCCTTGGCTGTGCATAAGCCGGCGCCATTGGCGCCGGGAGCGCGCATCGGCGTGGTCGCGCCAGCGGGTTGTGTGGAGCCGGCGTCGCTGCTCGCCGGGGTTGCCGCCATAGAGGCGCAGGGATACAGCGTGGAACTGGCGCGTGGCATTTACCAAAACAACGGCTATCTGGCTGGCGCTGCCGCCGATCGGGGACGAGACCTAGGCAATTTTTTTCGCCGCAGCGATATTGCGGCGATCTTCTGTGCCCGTGGCGGCTTCGGTTCGATCCAAACCCTCGAATACTTGGGACAAGACCTCGAAAAATATCCAAAGCTCTTTGTCGGTTACAGCGATATCACGATACTGCTCAACTGGCTGCGCCGCCGCTGCGGCATGGTGACGATCCACGGTCCGATGGTGGCGACCGACCTGGCGCGCGGCTTGAGCGACCGGAGTCAGGAACATTTTTGGGGGATGTTAGACGGCCGCAAGCGCGCCTGGAAATTAACTTTGGGTGAAACCCTGCGGCGCGGCCAGAGCGAGGCGGAGATGAGCGGAGGTTGTTTATCCATGCTTGTGACCACGCTGGGAACCGCCTACGAGATTGATAGCCGTGGCAAAATCCTATTTCTTGAAGATGTTAGCGAAGCGCCCTACCGCGTCGAACGTATGCTCATGCACCTCAAGATGGCCGGCAAGCTTGACCATCTGGCCGGCGTAGTGTTTGGTGATTTTACACTCTGTGCGGAGCAGGGACCGCGCGATGTCCGCGCGGTAATCGGCGACCTATTCGGCGATGCGCCCTATCCGGTGGTGATGGGGCTGCCAGCCGGTCACGGTGAGGAGAATCTTGCCATGCCCTTTGGCGTCAAGATGCGCCTGGATGGCGACGCCGCAACCTTGGAAATGCTTGAGTCGCCGGTTTTGTAGCCGTGCTTCAGTCACTCGCGGCGCGTGGCAACGTCCACGGCATACTTCGATAATCAAAAATTTATGGTCCTGGATTTTCAACCGGTCGAGAACGCCTTCAACGAAGCGGTGGCCCAAGGAGTCTTTCCCGGGGCGGTGGTGCTGGTATGCAAGGACGAGCAGGTGGTTTTTGAGAAGACGTTCGGTTATCGCTCATTGCTGCCGCAGAAGAGCCCGATGGAGAGCGATACCACGTTCGATCTCGCCTCGCTCACCAAACCGATGGCGACTACGGTGGCGATCATGTTGCTGGTGCGCGAGGCCAAGCTGCGCATCGACGATAAGGTTACCCGCATCCTGCCGACGTTCGGCGTGTTCGGCAAGAGCCTGACGACATTTCGCCAACTGCTGAACCACTCGTCCGGTCTGGCGGCGTGGAAACCCTATCATGAGGAAATCCTCAAGATGGAAAAGGCCGGGCGAATCAACTTCTTCGTCAGCCGGGCCGCGAAGATTTACGTTTTGGAGCAAATTCACCGTGATAAGCCGCTGAGCGCGCCCGGCGCCCAGGCGCTCTACAGCGATCTCGGATTCATGGTGTTGGCCGAGGCCGTCGAAACCATCACCAGCAATGGGCTCGACCGTTTCTGCCAAGAGCGCATCTTTAAACCCCTCGGACTACGTTCCACTGGCTTTGTCGATCTTACCGAGCTGCGCAAGCGCCGGCTGCAACCGGTGGAAGCGATGATCGCGCCTACTGAGAACTGTCCGTGGCGCGAAAAAATTCTTTGCGGCGAAGTCCATGACGATAACGCCTACGCGATGGGCGGCGTGTGCGGCCATGCCGGGCTATTCTCCTCGGTGCGGGACGTCCATACTTTTCTCCTGCGCATGAACCGCTGTCTGCAGGGCAAGGACGATTTCTTGCCGCAATCGGTGGTGCAAGAGTTTTTGACCAGGGATGCTTCGGTGCCGAACTCGACCTATGCTTTGGGCTGGGACACGCCGTCGCCGACCAGTTCGTCGAGCGGCACGCTGTTTTCGCCCCGGTCGGTCGGCCATCTCGGATTCACCGGCTGTTCGATGTGGTGGGATCTCGAAAAAAACTGTCATGTCATCCTGCTTACCAACCGGGTGCACCCGAGTCGTAAAAACGAAAAGATTCGCGACTTTCGTCCCCAAATACACGAGCTGATTATGAAAGCGCTTTTCCCATGAGCGATCTGCCGCCCGCTGGTAGCCACATTCATTTGACCGCGATCTGCGGCGTTGGCATGGCCTCCTTGGCAGGGCTGCTCAAGGCGCGCGGCTATCGCATCACCGGTTCGGATCAAAATATTTATCCGCCGATGAGCACCTACTTGGCGGATATCGGCATTGACGTGCTCGCCGGCTTTCGCGCCGAGCATCTCGTGCCGCGGCCCGATCTCGTGGTCATCGGCAACGCGGTGTCGCGTAATAATCCCGAAGCCGCAGCGGTGTTGGACCTGGGCATCGATTACATTTCGTTTCCCCAAGCGCTCGGCCGCTTTCTCATCGCTATGCGCAGTTCATTGGTGGTCGCCGGCACCCATGGGAAGACCACCACCTGCGCCTTGGCCGCCTGGGTACTGACCAGCGCCGGACTCGATCCAGGTTTCTTTGTCGGTGGTGTGCCGCTCAATTTCGCCAGCGGCTGGAACGCCGGCACGGGTGAGCATGTGGTGCTCGAAGGGGACGAGTATGACACGGCGTTTTTCGACAAGGGGCCGACGTTTCTCCATTACCGGCCGCGCCATGTCATCCTGACCAGCGTCGAGTTCGACCACGCCGATATTTACCGCGACCTCGACCATGTGAAGAGCGCGTTTGCCAAGCTTGTCGACATCATTCCCGCCGATGGATCGCTGGTGGTTTGCAGCGACTATCCTGACGCGGTTGCGCTAAGCCGCGCGGCGAAAGCGCCGTCGGTAACCTATGGCGAGTCCGGCGATTGGAGCGCCCAAAAAATCAAGTTCGACCGGGGGCGAAGCTTCTTCGAACCCTGTTTCAAGGGTCGATCCGAAGGTTTGATCGAGGCGGCGGTCATCGGCCTTCATAACGTCAAAAATGCTCTGGGGGTCTACGCCATGGGCCGAACCATGGGCATCGCCGGCGCGAAACTACGCGACGGCTTTGGTACTTTCAAAGGGGTCAAGCGGCGCCAAGAAGTGCGCGGCGAAAAGCGCGGCGTAACCGTAATCGACGACTTCGCCCATCATCCGACCGCGGTGCGCGAAACTATTGGCGCGGTGCGCGGTGCTTACGCCGGACGCCGCCTCTGGGCGATCTTTGAGCCGCGCAGCAATACCAGCAAACGCAATGTTTTCGCCGACGAATTCGCTGCGGCGTTGGCGCTGGCCGACCAAACCATAGTTGCCGGCGTCTATCAGCCTGAGAGAGTGCCGGAAGACCAACGCTTGTCGGTCCAAGACCTTGTCGGCAAAATTAACCGCATTGGCGGCGCTGGGCGGGCGCTGACGATTGCCGACTCGGCGGCCATCGCCGAGCATGTCGCGCGCCATAGCCGGCCAGGGGACGTGCTGCTAGTGATGTCCAACGGCGGCTTCGACGCTGTACATGAGAAGATTCTTCAGGCTCTAGCCGGTTAGATAGCGCTGAGCGCATTCTTCGCTGCAAAAGTACTTTCCTTGGCGCGCCACGGCTGCCGATTTTGCCACATACGCTTGGCATTGTGGGTCGAGCACCATGTCATCGCCGAGTCGCGCCGGGTCAGCCGATTTCTTGCCGCCGCGGAGCAGCGGCTTCAGCGCCGAGTAGATGATATAGATGACGATGCCAAGTACCAGCAGGCGGAGCAGGGTCATGACGCTCCTAGTTCGATAGCAGGGGTGCTGCCTCAGACATGATAGAGATGGATCTTCTTGTCGTCTTTGACGTTGATCAGCAGTTCGGAAATGGTAACCCCGAGTTCGGGATGGATCACCTGCGGCGCGATCTCGCTCAACGGGATCAGGACAAACTTGCGGCTGGCCATTTCCGGGTGAGGCACACGCAGGTTCTTTTTCTTTACCACCGCGAGATCGAATAGCAATATGTCGAGATCTATTATTCGCGCGCCCCAGCGCTTCTTCACCTTTTTGCGCCCCATGACGCGCTCGATGTTTTTGAACTTTTCGAGCAGGGCTTCCGGTTTGAACTTGGTTTCGATTTCGATGGCGCCGTTAACGTACCACTCTTTGGAGTCGCCGAGCGGCTCGCTTTCGTAAAGCGAGGATTCTTTGATCACCCGAGTATCGGGTAGTTTGCCAACGCGCTCCACGGCTTCAAAAAAGTTCTCCCGCTTGTTGCCGACATTGGAGCCGACGCCGATGTAGACTTGATGGGTGATGACGTTGGCCATGGTGCCGTCTGGGATAGGCCGTGCTAGAGCTTGACGCGGCGAATCCTTTCCGCTACCTCCCGGAGCCGGTCTTTATCGACGCACACGGTAAAACGGACATAGCCTTCGCCGGCTTCACCGAAGCCGTTGCCGGGAGTCGTGACCACACCGGCCTCGTCGAGCAATTTGCTGGTGAATTCGGCGGACGAGAGCCCTTTTGGACAGCTTACCCAGACGTAGAACGTCGCCTTCGGTTTCTCGCACTCGAGGCCGACCGCTCGCAAGCCATCGACCAGAATATCGCGCCGTTCCTGGTAAATTTTGCGCGATGGTTCGACGATCTGGTCGCCCAGTCGGAGCGCTTCGATGCCGGCTTCTTGCACCGCCTGGAAGATGCCCGAGTCGAGATTGGATTTTGCTTGAGCCAAGCCGCCGACGATTTCCGGATTGCCCACCGCCATGCCGATGCGCCAGCCGGTCATGTTGAAGGTCTTCGACAGCGAGTGGAATTCGATACCGACTTCGCGGGCGCCGTCGACTTCGAGAAAGCTCATCGGCCGATAACCGTCGTAACCCATCTCGGTATAGGCGGCATCGTGACAGACGATGACGTTATACTTGTTGGCGAAGGCGACCACCCGCTGGTAAAAATCTTTGTCCGCCACCGCCGCGGTGGGATTGTTCGGATAATTAATCCAGAGCAATTTGGCTTGCTTGGCCACGTCCGCTGGGATCGCGTCCAGGTCCGGCAGGAAATGATTTTCTTTCTTCAATGGCAGGAAATAATTTTTCCCGCCACTGAACGCGGTGCCGATATGGTAGACCGGATAACAGGGACTAGAAACCAGGACGATATCGCCGGGATCGACGAAGGCCACCGCCATATTGCCGATACCTTCTTTGGAGCCGATTAACGAACAGACCTCTGTGCCGGGGTCTAGAGTAACGCCGAAGCGGGATTTATACCAAGTCGATACCGCCTGACGAAATTCCGGCATTCCCGAGCTATTGGGATAGCGATGGTTGACCGGCCGGCTGGCGCCTTCAAGCAGTTTCTCGACTACGGTCGCCGGGGTTGGGATATCGGGATCGCCGATGCCAAGATCGATGAGGTCGACCCCACGACTCAGGGCTTCACGTTTGCGGCGGTCGATTTCGGCAAAGAGGTAAGGCGGTAAATCGTTGATTCGTTTGGCTTTTTTAATGGTTAGGGACAATGCTCGCGATCCTCCGTTAGAAAATCGAACTGGTTTTACCTGTTTTTTGCCGTTTTGACAACTGTCTCGATTATTCCCGTTTTTGCCATAGCTGGTAGAAGTCGTTAGGATGGTTTGACTATGGACCTGATTATCGATGGCTACAACTTACTCGCGCTCGACAAGCGTTTGGATCGCGGGCTGGAACAGAGCCGCAATTCTCTTATCAATAAATTAATTCGCTATCGCCAAGCGAAGCCGATGAATTTGACAGTCGTGTTCGATGGTTGGCGCGCAGGTTCCGCCAGCGAAACCCGTCTCGCCCAAGATGGAATCGCGATTGTCTATTCGCGCTTGGGTGAAAAGGCCGATGCCGTGGTCATTCGTCTGGCCCGGGAAAAAAACAGCGGCGCGGTGGTAGTGTCTTCGGATCGCGAAATTCGCAATGCCGTGGAACGCTTCGGCGCGGTGGCGATCCAAGCTCGGGAGTTTGGCGAGATCTTACAAGAATTAGACATTCCCGGCGGCGCGGATGAGTTTGACGATTGGCAAGATCGTCCATCCGAGCGCGGCGGCGCAAACCGATTGTCGAAAACGGAACGTAAGCGCCAGGATAAACTTAGAAAACTCCGTCTCTAGTTTATTAAGTGATTTACTTGACTTCCTTCCGCTCGACTTTGCTCAATAGGCCGTTGTGAAATATCAGCACCGAGCCGTCAGGGTAAAACCACTGCTCTTCGGCGAGCTTGATCCGGCCTTGCACTTTTGTCACCCGGCTGGGCGCTCCCAGAACATGTCTGATTTCGGAATTCGTCAATCCCGGAACCGGTTGTCTTTTAATCGCCGCTTCTTTGACCGCCGGCGACCATGGCTGGGCCTGGATCCATTCGACCCGTTTCTTGTCGGCCTCGGCTACTTCGGCGGCCTTTCGCTTTTCTTCGGCAGCGGGATCGGTGGTGACGATGGTTAAATTAAGGGCTTCGAGAAACTGCTCCGGGCTGATGTATCCTTCCTGGCCGTTCTCACGCTTGATCTTGTAATAGGGGTTCTTGGCCGCTTGTCCGACCAGGGCCGAGATCTGAAAGGACTCAACCGTATCGACGCGAACCAGTTTGGCATTTGCTGCCGGCGCGGTGGCGAAACTCGGTCCCTTGCCGTCCAGCAGTTGGCTCCAAAATGTCTGCCCCACCCGGGTGGCCAAGGCATCCATCTGTTTGGCGGTATAGTGGCGCGAGGGCCACGCCGGTTGGCCGAAGCTGAGCGAGAGTACAGCGCATAGCCATGCGGCAAATATCACGCGTTTATTCTTTGGTGAGTGCTTCATCGATTGAGCGCTTCTTGGGTGACCGAGACGATCCTTATTGGAACAGCTTTGCTGCGTAAAATTTACCAGCTCTGGGCCGCGACGCAAGCCTACAAGCCTAAAGAAGGGCGCTGGCGATTGCGCGCGGTGCGGCAGGGAAAAATAAAAAAGGGCCGTGAAGACCCCTTAATTATCTGGTTGCGGGACCGGGATTTGAACCCGCTTTGACTACTGCTCTCAACAAACTGCAACTGCCATGTCGGCGACAATTCAAGAGATTGAAGAAGTTAAAAAATGCCTAGAGCTTGCGCCGGCTATCTTCGATCTAACCGCGATCTAACCGCGATTTGTCAGCGGCTCTTTCGAACGCAACAAAAGTGTGCGAGTCGAACCGCCGACACGGGGCAAAAAACGCAAGTTCATGGAATAATATGAAGTGCTAAAATTTTTTCAAATCAACCGCTTCACACAGACCCCGCTTTCGCTGAGTGAGACGGATTGATAAGTAGGATTGGAACATAACCGAAACAATTTTTTCTCACCCGTAGGCGGACTGATCGAGCCACGCGACAGCACTCGGCTCGCCGTTTTTGCAATTGAGTAGATGAGGAATTCAGTTTAATCACAGGGTAACGTCACGGTTTAGTGGCGCCTTGCTCCTGTGAAAATCTGGTTAAAATGGGGGTCTATTGGACTTTGGTCCAATAGACCCCCATTTTAACCTCTGCTACGTATCCCACTGTTCAAGAGTAAACTCGGGAGGAGGTGAAGTTAGAATGGGGAGTAACTCATTTGAAACCTGAATAGCGGGAACCTGAAACCATGCAGCCAATCTTCCGTTGAAACAATGACAGGAAGGAGAAAAAAATAATGGCACAAGCAAAATCTAATAAGCAGCCGAACATCCTCGTCATATGGGGTGACGATATCGGTTACTGGAACCTTAGTTGTTACAGCCGCGGGATGATGGGCTACCAGACGCCCAACATCGACCGCATCGCCAACGAAGGGATGCTGTTCACCGATTGCTATGCTGAGCAGAGCTGCACGGCAGGGCGTGCGGCGTTTATCATGGGTCAAAGCGTTTTTCGCTCGGGACTCAGCAAGGTGGGCTTGCCGGGCGCCACCCAAGGGATGCGAGCTGAGGATCCGACAATAGCTGAGTTGCTCAAGCCGCTTGGCTACGCCACCGCTCAGTTCGGGAAGAACCACCTCGGCGACAGAGATGAACACTTGCCGACGATGCATGGTTTCGATGAATTTTTCGGCAACCTTTACCACTTGAATGCGGAGGAAGAGCCGGAGCTGCGAGACTATCCAACAGAGAAGGACTTCCCTAATTTCAGGAAAAACTTCGGGCCGCGGGGAGTGCTTCACTGCTGGGCTGACGGCAACGGAGGGCAAAAGATCGAGAACACCGGACCGCTGACGAAAAAGCGCATGGAGACGATAGACGACGAGACCGGAACGGCAGCAAGAGCCTTCATTGATCGCGCACACAAGGACGGCAAGCCTTTCTTCGTCTGGTACAACACGACGCATATGCATTTCCGCACCCACGCCAAGCCTGAGAGCATAGGTCAATCGGGAAGATGGCAGTCGGAATACCACGACGCCATGATCGACCATGACAAGAACGTCGGTGAGATGCTCGCGCAGCTCGACCAGCTCGGCATTGCCGACGATACGATCGTTTTCTACAGCACTGACAACGGGCCGCATATGAATTCGTGGCCTGATTCCGGCATGACTCCCTTCCGCAGCGAGAAGAACACCAACTGGGAAGGGGCGTTTCGCGTACCGGGAATGGTGCGCTGGCCCCGCAAGATTAAGGCGGGGTCGGTCTCCAATCAGATGATCAGCCACATGGACTGGCTGCCCACCATTCTGGCGGCCGCTGGAGAGCCTGACATAAAAGAAAAGCTACTCAAGGGCCATCAAGCAGGAGCCAAGACCTTCAAGGTTCACCTGGACGGCTACAACCAGCTGCCCTTCTTGACCGGCACGACCGACAAAGGCCCGCGCCAGGAGTTCTTCTACTTCTCCGATGACGGGGACCTGCTCAGCATGCGGTACGACAATTGGAAGCTGAATTTCGTGGAGCAGCGCTCGCAGGGCACTTGTGAAATCTGGGCCGAGCCGTTTACGCGCCTGCGGCTTCCGCACATATACAATTTGCGAACAGACCCATTGGAGCGCGCAACGATCACCTCGAACACCTACTGGGACTGGATATTCGATCACGCTTTTCTGTTGGTGCCGGCACAACAGTTAGTTGGCCAGTTTCTCGCGACGTTCAAGGAGTACCCGCCGCGGCAGAAGGCGGCGAGTTTCACGGTCGATCAGGTTCTTGAAAAATTGCAGGAGGGTATCGGGAGTCATTAGCGCACTGATGGATATCGAAACAGAAAGACGAGTGTCGGGGAATTACTTCATTTGAAAGGTAATTTCCCCGCACTCGTCCTTCGATCCTCTGTTAATAACGAATGACTGGTTAACGGCACGTTAGATCCTCGCGTGGTGAAGCAATGGAAGAGAACGGAATCCAGCCCGAAGATTTGAAACTGAGCGATAAGCTCGCGATTAAACGTACTGTTCTAGCGGCAGATCGGACCATGCTGGCCGGGGTGCGCACATCGTTGTCATTCATCGGCTTCGGCTTCACGATATTCAATGTGCTCCGCTACCTCCATGAGCATGGTCCCGCGAAATTCATGCGGCCCGAGACGCCGAGGAATGTCGCACTCTTCATGCTGGTGGCAGGCACCGTCCCCTTGTTTGTCATGATGATTCAATATTTCCGGACACTGAAGCGGATGGGGAAAGAGAGCATCTTAACGAACCCGAACTTCCAGATGGCCGGCGTCATTTTCTTGCTTGGGGCCATTCTGTTGGTCACTCTCATTGGGGATATTATTCTGCTGTGAAAAACGGCAACAGAGATCAACTTAAACTTTACTGCCTCTGTTGCCTCTTGTTCACGTTTGTTCTGGAAGGTGTTCGATGGCCAACCTAACAGTGTCCACCGTTCAGATGATCGATACGGGATAAGTATAAGTCACATCGGTTTTCGTTGCATCGTGCGGGGAGCAAGGGTGATCAAGCCCATACCTTGCGAATAATCCCTCACACATGAAACCCGATATGGAGTGCTATGAGATATCTCCCATCCGGTATCTCAAACGGATAGAACGCATGAGGTCTGTGCACCAAGACGCCGGCAAGCGAATCAAGCTCTCTTGCCGGGTGTCTCGATACGAAAACTAACGGTACGGCAATGGATGCGGGCCGATGCAAATAAATCGTGACGAATCGCGCTGGCCTCCGGTGCTTTCGATAATTGTTGTATTCTGCTTGCTGACAGCGATACCCGGCCACGTACACGCGCTGCCGGTTTGGGTTTCCTACCTGGCCATGGTTGCGCTCGTCGTGCCGATGGCTGCCGTCGCGCTTACCAAGGGGAACATACGGTGGCTCGGCATCGAGCGAATCATAATTTTATTCTTTGCGGCGGTGTATGTTGTTAACACCATCGTGGAGCTGGCGGATATGATCGGGATCATCACTCTCCATCGGACGGGGAACAATGCGTTCGCGCTGCTTTCTTCAGCAGTTGCCATATGGGTGATGAATGTCCTGGCCTTTTCATTGCTGTACTGGCAGATCGATCGCGGTGGCCCCTACGGTCGGGCGAGCAAATTGAGCCGAAGGCCGGATTGGGCCTTTCCGCAGCCGGCGACTCCAGAGGACTTGCCGCCGGACTGGCGGCCAGTGTTCCTGGACTACCTCTATGTTGGATACAATACGGCGACGGCTTTCAGTCCCACGGATTCCTTGCCGCTCACGCATCGCGCCAAGATGTTGATGGTGATCGAAAGCACGATCTCGCTCTTGACCTCGGTCATCGTCCTGTCGCGCGCCATCAATGTGCTGCCATAGGCCGAATACAGTTGCGGGATATGGGATGCGAGATGCGATTGCACGGAAGCGATATCTCGCGTCAGTTAGTGATCTCGCTCGGGACCGGTTGAGGATGATGAAGAGGATGAAGAGAAGGTTAAGGTTTCGATTCCCCTTATTGGACCAAGGTGGCGCGCTACCCGCAAATCGAGAACAAGATTCGCGCGGTGGTAAAATACGATATTGCGCAGGGAGTACCGCTGGTGCGGTAGCACTTATCCGTCCGCTGCTTTGAGATTCTCGTTTGCAAAAGGCAGAGAGGTTTAAAAACAGCAACCCTAAGTCATGGAGGTGTTATGAAGGTTTCATTGCATCGCCTGGATCGCAGACTAGGACATCTTGCTGTTTACATTATTGGCTTTATCGTGGTCGCCGGTTGTGCCTCTGCAACTGGGATCCCGACCCAGCGCGCGTCGTTGGAATTACAGTGCTGGTCTATGATTTTGCTGTGACGCCAGAAGAGGTGCGCTAGACCGCGGGATGGGGCCGATGGTGATGCGAGTGGCTGGGTCTGCTTCCCAGGCGGAGGAGGCGGCTTTGTTGTGACGTATGAGCTGAACGCCTACTGTGACAACCCGCACGCCATGGCCCGTCTCTACACGGCATTATGCCGGATTCCACTCTTCGTAACCATCCATATCCTGTTGGACCAAAGTCCAATATACGACGGCGGCGCCGCGGTGCTAGACAGAGTCACGATATAACCATTTAAAGGAGAAAGAGATGAAGAAAAATATTTTAGCGGTGTTGTTGGCAATGATGCTGATCGGCGGGATGAGTTGCTCTCAAAATAAAGAGGGCGCTGCGAAGCCCGGCGCTGTGGTTGTCGAGTCCGTTAAATTGACCGGCACCGTGAAAGCGATCGATCGAGACAAAAAGATGGTGACAGTCGAGGGGTCGGGCGGCAGGACGGTTGTGATCGACGCCACGAACGCGAGAAATCTCGATCAGCTGAAGGTCGGCGATAAAGTCAATTTGACGTACGTCGAAGAATTAGCGCTTTTCGTAAGAAAGTCAGACGAGGCCCCGAGTGTGACCGAATCGCAAAACGTGGAACTGGCCCCGAAGGGTGAAAAGCCGGGAGGTGTAATCACCAAGACGATCGAAGTGACCGGCAACGTCGAATCCATCGATACAAATAATCGGACCATCGCATTGAAGGGCCCGGCCGGAAATGTCCGTACATATAAGGTGGGTCCAGACGTAAAGAGGTTAAACGAGGTAAAAAAGGGCGATCAAGTCGTGCTGCGGGTTACCCAAGCCGTGGCGTTGTCGGTGGGGAACCCCTGAATAAGAGTTAACGTGACATTTTCCAGGCCCAAGCGTAAAGGGTCGGAGATGGGAGCAATCCTCTTGAATGCACGTGGCAAAACAGAGATGAAATATGGCGAGCAAGCGGCGCCGCATCCAGGTATGGTCTGGATCCCGGGCGGCACCTTTCTCATGGGATCTGACAAGCACTACCCGGAAGAAGCGCCGGCCCATGAAGTCACCGTCGACGGTTTCTGGATAGACACGCATACGGTCACCAACGAAGAATTTCGCAAGTTTGTTGAAGCCACCAAGCACGTGACATCCGCCGAGCGCGCACCGAATCCCGACGACTATCCCGGCGCTATGCCGGAGTTGCTCGTGCCTGCTTCGGTCGTCTTCCAGAAACCGAAACAGCGAGTCGATCTCAACGACTGCTACCAATGGTGGACCTACGTTGCGGGTGCCAATTGGCGCCATCCCGAAGGTCCGGCGAGTTCTTTGAAAGGACGAGCGAAACATCCGGTCGTGCAACTCGCTTATGAAGACGTAGCAGCTTACGCCAAATGGATCGGCAAGGAGTTACCGACCGAAGCCGAGTGGGAATTTGCCGCGCGCGGCGGATTGGCCGGCGCTGAATTCGTCTGGGGAGATGAACTGACTCCCAACGGGAAATACATGGCCAACGCCTGGCAAGGTGAGTTTCCCTGGCAAAATCTCAAGACCGACGGTTTCGAAGGCATCGCG
>Ga0184628_10000381_pt1 | contig 24623 bp, 14 predicted proteins | sample PLM4_5_b1_FD_133149 | JGI IMG/M metagenome (GOLD analysis project Ga0184628, IMG submission 133149) | Groundwater sediment microbial communities from an aquifer in East River, Colorado, USA - PLM4_5_b1 | ecosystem: Environmental > Terrestrial > Soil > Riparian zone | place: USA: East River... | reverse complement strand
GGGCTGATTCCTCCTTTTTGATCTCAAAGCTTGGTCGTTTTGAAGATCGTATACAGAGGGTCAGCCCCTTTTCAGGTCTCGCTTTCTTCCTAATTTGGACACCACAGCCTGGCCAGGAGGGGCAATCCGTCCTTTTTCCTGCTTGCGATCCACCCCCTCCTCCAGTCATGTTACGGTCTCTCATATGACCCAGTCCCAGTCCCGTGCAATGAAACTGTCGATGGATTCCGCTGTCGATGCGCTCGACACGTTCTGCATTGATCTGCTCCAGGAACTGGTTCGCACGCCAAGCATCACAGGGAACGAAAAACCCGCACAGGAGCGGATCGCAGCCCGGCTGGCCGAGATGGGGCTTGCCGTGGATGTCTGGTCTCCCACGCTTTCCGATCTCGCGGATCATCCGGCGTTTTCCGATGATGGCTTTCCACTCGGCGACCGGCCCGTTGTCGTAGCGAAGTGGGCTGGAACGGACCCAGGAGCACCGTCGCTGATCCTCAACGGACATATGGACGTCGTTCCCACCGGCGATGACCGTGCCTGGACGGGTGGTCCGTGGAGCGGCGAAGTTCGCGACGGCAAGCTTTGGGGAAGGGGTTCGTGCGATATGAAAGGCGGGCTTGCTGCCGGCGTCACGGCGGTCGCGGCACTTCAGAAGCTCGGCATCAAACCTCGAGGAGACGTGCTGATTGAAAGTGTCATCGGAGAAGAAACCGGAGGCGCGGGAACACTGGCGAGCATTCTTCGCGGCTATCGAGCCGACGCCGCGATCATTCTGGAACCGACACGGATGGCACTGTGTCCGGTGGGCGCCGGCGCCCTGAGCTTCCGCATTCGCGTTCACGGCCGCGCCGCACACGCGGCAACGCGGCAGGAAGGAATCAGTGCCATCGCGAAGTTCTATCATCTGATGCAGGCCCTTGAAGAGCTCGAACGGGAGCGGCATCGGGAATTTCATCATGTGCTGTTTCAGCCGGGTGAGCTTGTCGCGCCCATCAGCATTGGGAAGATCGAAGCCGGAGACTGGCCGTCAACCGTGCCAGAGACTTTGGTCGCCGAAGGCCGTTATGGCGTGCTTCCCGGCGAAAACATTCAGACCGCGCGCACGCAATTTGCAGAGGCCCTGAACCGCGCTATCGCACGCGATGAATGGTTGAGTGCCCATCCTCCGGACATGGAATGGTTCGAAGGACAGTTCGAGTCCGGCGAGACCCCACTCGATGCACCGGTGATTCATAAAATTCTGCAGGCGCACCATGACGTCAACGGGCACGAGCCACGACTTCATGGAGTCCCCTACGGCTCGGACCTTCGCTTATTCACCAACAACGGCGGAATGAACGCCCTCCTGTATGGCCCGGGTGATGTCCGCATCGCCCATTCCTTGAATGAATTTGTTCCGCTCGATGAGGTTCGCCGCGTCACCAAGGTGCTGGTGCGCGCCATCATCGACTGGAGCGGATGGACGTAGTTCGCCGCCTACAGCCCGGAATATCCTCACCACACTGTTAAGCCCCTGCTGCAAGGAGTCCTCTCAACGGCTGCAGGGAGTGCACAGGATGATCGAAACCGACATCGAACCGACATCGAACGCTCCGGATTCTTTACTTGCGCGAAGGCGTAACGCTTCGCCGAGGCGGGAATTCACGAGAAGCATTCCGGGCCGGAGCCTGTTCCGCAACATGTTCGGCCTGGATTATCGTTCGATCGCGTTGCTGCGCATTGGCCTGGGAGTACTCATCCTGGCCAACATCTTCGTTTCCGCCAGGGATATCCGGAGCTTCTATTCGGACCAGGGCCTGATGTCGCGCACTCTGTTGTTGACGAATTATGGTGCGGCATTCTCACTCCATTTGTCGGGTGGCACCGTCGGGTTTGCGGCCGCGATGTTCGCAATCCAGGCTGCGCTGGCTTTAATGATGATTGTGGGCTACCGCACCCGGGCGGTCACGATTGCCTCCTACATTCTTCTGGTCTCATTGCAGGCACGTAATCCACTTCTCATCTTTGGCGCCGACATCGCTCTTCGCGTGTGTTTTTTCTTTGCGATGTTTCTGCCGTTGAACCGCCGCTTCTCACTGGACGTTGCCATCGGCCGTGTGAGACCGCCCGAAACTGAGACATATTTCCGCATTCCAGCTGCGGCGTACCTCGCCCAGTTCGCGTTGATTTATGTCTTCAGCGGTCTCTTGAAGACGGGGGCTGCCTGGACCGTCGATTACACCGCCGTGTCGCTGGCATTGTCTCTGGAGATGTGGAGCCGCCCGATCGGCGCATGGTTAAACCAGTTCGATACGATCACCAGGTGGCTAACCATCCTTACACCTAAAGCAGAAATTTATGCGCCGCTCCTCCTGATACTGCCGGTGTGGAGCCGGTGGGGGCGCATGCTGGGATGGATTGTTTTTACGGCGTTGCAGATCGGTTTCAATGTCTGCATGCAAATGGGGCTGTTTGGTCCAGTGATGATTGTCGTCAGCTTCGCTCTCCTGCCGGCGGAGTTCTGGACATATGTAATGAATCCAGCCGGATGTTGGCTTTCGCGTTCACTTGCCCGCTGGCGAAGAGCAGCCGCCCTGTTGCAACGAGTCACCGCAGAGCTTCACCGTCGGCTGGAACCCAGGCGACTGCTGGAGATTCAACTGGCGTCCGTGGTACCCGCATGGCCTCGATTCCGATGGCTGGCCAGAGCAAGTTGCGATGCGCTCGCGCTTTTCTTCATCGTCTACGTCGTGCTATGGAATCTCGACTCCATGCCGGGTGCCTCGCAACGCATCCCCGCCGAATACGCATGGATCGCACCTGCAACGGGGCTCGATCAGTTTTTCAGCCTGTTCGCTCCCGATCCGCAGACCGATGACGGATGGTTTGTCGTTGTCGGTGAATTGAGAAATGGGCGACGCGTCAACGCCCTGACTGGCGAACCCACCATCACGTTTGACCGGCCGTCAAATTTCTACAGCACCTACGTCAACCAGCGGTGGAGCGCCTTTCTGATCTGCCTGTGGACTCCGAACTGTTCTCAGTATCTGGATCCCTTTTCCCGATACCTCGTGCATGAATGGAACCGCCACCACAGCGGCACGGAGGAGATGAGTTCGATCGAGATCACATTCATGCATGAAATTGTCGGTCCGGACCACAGTCGAAGCGCCATTGTTCAGGAACGGTACTGGACGCAGCGATTCTGAAGGCCGTTGTAGGCGCGGTCATAGACCTGGGCTGTCCGAAATGGAAAAATGTTTGGAACGAATCCCTCTCCTGAAGGGAGAGGGTGCCGCGAAGCGGCGGGTGAGGGGTGAAGAGAAGCATCTTTTCACCCCTCACCCGGGCCCGCCAGTTCTTGATGCCCACCCTCTCCCTTCAGGAGAGGGACGCGCGAATACAGGTCTCAATTATTTCAAATCGGCTGAAACCCGCAGTTTGAGTGGTGTCTCGCTGAACTGTTCTTTCTGTCTTGGTCAGGGCTGGTCATAGACCGCGGCTACAAAGGAGTACTAAAATCAATCCGTTGGCGCCGAACGTACGGAAAATAAACCATTCAGGACTGTTAAGTGACGACAGGAAAGAGTCCTCTATCCAGATGCATGGAACCTACGACGACATTCGGGTTCATTGCTTCAGGCATGGAGACCCCACTCACCGAGATCCAGGACTTCGATCGCGTCATGCAGGTCTATTGGCCGCGTGTGCTTCGATTCGTCATGGCTTCGGTGCGCGACAGGGATGTGGCTGAAACACTGACTCAGGACTGTTTCTGGAATGCATACCGCTATCGAAACTCATTTCGAGGCGATGCAAGCCTGAACACCTGGCTGATGCAGATTGCCCTCAACGGAGTCCGGAAGTTTATTCGAAATCGCCGGCTGCAGTTCTGGCGGCAGGTGCAACGCTCGGCAGTGGACTCCTCCGAAATCGGGAACTGGCTGCCCGACCACAGCATTTCTCCGGAGGCGCGAACCCTGGTCGACGAAAAAGTGCGCAGTGTGTGGAATGCGACGAAAGATCTGTCCGGACGGCAGCGCACGGTTTTCCTGTTGCGGTTCATGGAAGACATGAACATCGGCGAAATCGCCGAGACTACGGGCCTGACGGAAAATGCAGTCAACGTTCATCTGTTTCGCGCGGTGCGTGCGGTGCGGAAATCCATTGAGGAGTTGGAGGAGTTGGAGGAGTTACCATGAGTCAACACCTGACACAGGACCAGATTTCGAAGTGGATCATGGGGCAAGCCATACCGGACGAGGAACAGCACGGTCTTGAATGTCCTCAGTGCAGCGCCGAGTTAAAGCGGTTCCGGGAACGCATTTCGACGTTCCGGCTTGCCATGCAGGAATGGTCCGAGCGGGAAGTCGTTCCGAGACTGGAAAGTATTCCGCCTGCCACCTACAAGCCGCAGATGGCACAGCCGACCATGCGTTGGGCGCTGCTTGCCATTACATTTGCTGTACTGGTCGGAATTCCAATTTATCAGCACAGGAACATCCCGGAATCCGTTACGGAATCCGCGGCGAACTCCACAATGGACGACGTGTTGTTGATGGAATCCGTGAATGCGCACCTTTCTCGTCCCATTCCGATGCCGATGGAACGAGTGATGGCTCTGCTTCCAACCGAGGTCGAACAACCTGGTTCACCCGCTGGTTCGCATGAAAGCTTTGAAAGAAAGGAAACCCGATGAGAATTCGCGGAGCGTCGCTCCAATTCTGTTTGCTTTTCGCGGGCCTGGCGGCCCTGGCGATGTTACTGCCGGATAGATTGATGGCTCAGGTGCTTCTGCCTTCAACTTCTCAAACGGGCACCATTACCGGTGTGATCCGCACACCCGCAGGTACTCCGGCGCCCGGCATCCGTGTTACCGCGATGAGAACGGATATGGTTGAGGATGCGGTTCGTGGCATGGCGAGTCTCGCGCAGACGGACTCCGAAGGTCGATATCGTCTCGAGAATGTTCCGCCGGGCCGCTACTACATTTCCGCCGGCCGCGTGGATCTTCCGACCTTCTATCCGGGAACGTTGGACATGACGAAGGGAACCGTCATCTCGGTTTCTTCGGTCGCGCTTATTTCCGATATCGACATGGTTGTCCAGAGTCAAAGCGCTACATTACCGGCCGGACGTGGAGGCGTTGGACTCCGCCAGGGGACACTCGGCACTCCTTCGCCAGTCTCTCTCATTCCGCTAATCGACTCGCTGAATGGTGTGTCCTTGTCATTCCAGCAGAATCCAAACGGCACCGCGGGCCGCGGCCCTGGCCGGAATTCCGGTGCCGCGGCGACCGCTCCGGGTCAGTTGTCGGTCCAGGGCAGAGGCGGCGGACCGGCATTACTCAACGGTGCACCAGTCAATACGGCATGGTGGACCAATGCTCCATTGGTCGCGCGTCTTGGCCTGACCGATGATCAGAAGAAAAAAATTGAAGCGACCTTCGAGCAGCACCGGCAGATGCTGGTTCAAAACAAGACGGACCTTGAAAGGGAGGAGGCCGTTCTGAATCGAATGCTTGAAGCCGAAACTCTGGAGCCTTCGAAGACGATTCTGGCTCAAACCGAAAAGGTGATTCTGGCTCGCGCCGAAATGGAAAGAACCAATTCCAAAATGACTCTCGAGATGCGCCAGACATTATCGCGCGCCCAATGGATTCAACTGCAGGCCCAACCCACTGCTGCAAACGTGATAATCGTAACTCCTGCCGGCGCTCAACCCGGAGTAAATCCACAGGCCGGCCGCGGGGCTCGAAGCCAGACGCCTTCAGCATCGCCAGCGGTCACGCCCCCGCCTTTGCCCACAAAGTAGCTCGGGAAAATGTGAAATCGGAAATTTCGAAAACGGACGATTTCTCAATTCAGATCCGAAATCCAAAATCTCATATCCGAGGCCGGGAACAGTCACTTGCATTCCCTCGGATTTCGGCTTTTGGATTTCGGATCTGAATTGAGAAATCGTCCGTTTTCGAAATTTCCGATTCCCCGATTTCCCCCCTGCGCTGCCTGCTGTCCAGCCTGTACTCGGGTCACCGGCTGGTGATACCATCCGCTGTCCTTCAGGGTCGTGTGGGGATGACAGTAATCGCAATAATAAGTTTTCGGGGTATGCAACATGAGTGAGTCCGAACAGGAATCGCATCGCTTTTTGCCGCTTCTTATCCTGTTGTTCGTTGGCAGTGGTTGTTCCGCGCTGATTTATGAAATCGTCTGGTTCCAGTTACTGGAACTTGTCATTGGGTCGTCCGCAGTTTCAATCGGAGTTCTGCTCGGGACCTTCATGGGCGGAATGTGCCTGGGCAGTCTCCTGGCTCCGCGCTTGATTTCCCGGAATCACCACCCCCTGCGTCTCTACGCGTTTCTTGAAATCGGTATCGGTGTGATCGGACTGCTCATCCTGTTTGGAATGCCGCTGGTCGGCGGCATCTACACCGCATGGGCCGGTTCGGGCATGTTCGGCATGATTCTGCGTGGACTTGTCGCTGCAGTATGCCTGCTTCCTCCCACATTCTTAATGGGAGCAACGCTTCCTGTCATTTCACGCTGGGTCAAGACATCACCGGACGGCATCTCATGGCTGGGGTTCTTCTATGGCGGCAACATCGGTGGTGCCGTCATCGGAAGTTTGCTCGCCGGTTTTTATTTGCTGCGCGTCTATGACGTTTCCAGGACGACATACGCTGCCGTGTTGCTCAATCTTGCAGTCGCAGCCCTGGCATTTCTTATCGCGAAGTGGACTCCGTTTACGGAAGACTCGAGCCTTACTCCGGAATCGGCGGCAGTTCAGGCCCCGGGAGCAGGCGCGGTTTATCTGACGATTGCGCTGTCGGGATTCACCGCGTTGGCTTCGGAAGTCATCTGGACGAGGCTTCTTTCGCTACTGTTCGGAGCTACCGTTTACACGTTCTCGCTGATTCTCGCAGCATTCCTGTTTGGGCTTGGAATTGGAAGCACGATCGGATCGGTTCTCGCACGCAGTGCGAAAAATCCACGGGCAGCCTTGGGATGGTGTCAGATGCTGCTCTGCGGCACCATCGTCTGGGCGGCCTATTGCTTGATGAAATCCATGCCGTTCTGGCCGGTGGACGTCACTCTGACCAGCGATCCGTGGCTTCGAGTGCAGCTCGACATCGTGCGCTGCCTGTGGGCCGTTCTGCCTGCGGCGATTCTCTGGGGTGCGAGTTTTCCTCTGGCTCTTGCATCCGTTGCCGCCCGGGGACAGGATCCGGGACGGCTGGTCGGCGGCGTCTATGCGGCCAATACATTTGGAGCCATTCTCGGATCGCTCGGCGCGAGCATGGTACTGGTGCAGTGGATTGGCAGTCAGCATTCCCAGCAGGTGCTCATCGCGATCTCGGCAATTTCCGGACTCCTCATGCTGGCCCTTCCCAGCGAAGAAGAAGCTTCCGCAAAATCGAATTTGAATTTTGGTATTACCGTAATCTGTCTCGCCGCTGCCGGCGGACTTCTGGTGATGAGCGTTCCCGAACTAAACGGTCACTTTGTGGCTTATGGCCGTTTCGTTCCCATCCGTGGAGCGAACGCGAAGGTCGTTTATGTGGGCGAGGGAATCAACGCGACGGTTGCGGTTTCGGACATGCCGGATGGCACGCGCAACTATCACAATGCTGGAAAAGTTCAGGCTTCCAGCGATCCTGCAGACATGCGGTTTCAGCGCATGCTGGGACATCTGACGACACTGGTTCCGAAAACGAATACCGATTTTCTTGTTATTGCTTTGGGTTCCGGTGCAACCGCAGGAGCTGTCAGCGTGGAACCGTTAATGAAGACCGAAACGGTTGTCGAAATTGAACCGCTCGTTCCCAAAGTCGTGGCGAAGTGGTTTGGCGCCCACAACTTTGAAGTCGTGCAGAATCCCAAGGTTCACATTCTTGTCGATGATGGCAGACATTTTCTTCAGACCACGAAACTGAAATTCGACGGCATCACATCGGACCCGCTGGACCAGTGGGTCAAAGGTGCAGCGTCTCTCTATACGAAAGAGTATTTCCAGCTGGAGAAAGATCACCTGAAGCCAGGTGGAGTTGTTACCCAGTGGGTTCAGTTCTATGAGAGCGACGAAGATGCGGTCCGAAGCGTGATCGCGACGTTCTTTGAGGTTTTTCCAAACAGTGCCATATTCGCCAACACGGTGCGGGGTCAGGGTTACGATGTCGTGGTGATTGGACAGAACGATCCCATTCAAATCGATGTCGACAAAATGCAGGCCAAGCTGGATAGCCCCGCGTATGCGACCACGAAAAAATCGCTTGAGGAAATCGGATTCCATTCCGCAGTCGACCTGCTGGCAACGTACGCGGGCCGCCCGTCGGATCTCCAGGGATGGCTGCAGGGCGCGCTGATCTCGCATGACAAGGATATGCGGATACAGTACATGGCCGGCATGAGCCTGAACCAATATCGCGCGAACGATATTTACGTGAACATGGTGAAGTTCGGTCCGTACCTGCCGAAAGAGATGTTTATCGGAAGCGACGTTCAGCTTCAGAATCTGGATCGCGCCATCACTCAGGGTACGAGTCGCTGATTCATGTTCGGAAGCAGCATTCCCGAATTCCCCAGACCAGGAGGAGTATCATGCGTCGAATTTATTCCGTCGCAGTCGCCTTCATCGCTGTTGCTTTTGTGGCCGGATACGCGGCCGGTCAGCGGCAGGTTCCGACAGTAAACGCCGGACAGAGTGAAGAGTTGCTTCGAACGCTCGATCTGACCGCTGAACTCGATTCCGGGAAAGGCCGGCCATTGCGGATGCGCAAAATGACCGTCCAGCCCGGCGGCGTGCTCGGTTTGCATAATCATGTGGATCGTCCCGCGATCACGTACTTTTTGCAGGGCGAAATGACGTACCACCAGGACGGAAAGCCGGATCAGGTTGTAAAACCCGGTGGAGGCTTCGCCGAAGGCCGCAACACGACGCACTGGGCCGAGAACACCGGAAAAGTGCCGGCAGTGTGGATCGCCGTCGATATTCCCAAACCTTAAAGTCCGCTGCGTGTCTGTTGAGCTGGGCTTTCCACTCCGGTGTAGCACGGACCTGTCTTACCGATCTGTTTTCCGCTGTTGCCTTTTCCTTTCGGCGGATACTATAACGGCCGTCATTGGGCACTGAGGTACTGATCGAAAAACGACAGAAGGAGAACTATTTCATGAAGAGCAAGGTCTTTGCAGTGGGCGCGATTGTCCTGCTGACGCTGACGTCCGCATGGGCCGCAGACGTCGCGGGAAAGTGGACTGCGCACATTGCTGGAGCACAGGGACAAGGAGATAGCGACATCACCCTGGTTCTTAAAGTAGCCGACGATAAGCTGACCGGTACCATCAATAACACCCTCGCACCGGGCGATGTCGAAATCAAGGACGGCAAAATCATTGGGGATGAGGTTTCCTTTTCGCTGCAGCGCAACATCGGTGGCGCCGAAACAACGGTGGTCTGGAAAGGCAAGATCTCCGGAGACGAGATCAAATTCACCCGTACGACGCAGGCAGCCGCCGGCGCGGGTGGAGGTGCAGCTGCGGGCGGAGGCCCTGCGACAGAGATCATCGCCAAGCGAGCGAAATAGCATTCGTTGAACTCTGCTCCGGTTTGAACGGCGGAGAGTTTCCGGGTTAGAAGTTCGTTTCTGCAAAGAACCGTTGGTTAGGAAAAGCCCCATCGCGTGACATCTGGAGATCCCAATACGTGACAAAATCAGCGCTCACGAAGTTGATCCAGCCCATTCTGATCATCGCGTTCATTCTTTCGGCCGCTGTCATCAGTGCAAAGGATCCCGATCGTCGTGATTGTCCTGAAAAAGACTTGTATAGCGTCAGGACGGAACCTGAAACCAATTCCGTTGTCCCTCCCTCCATTGTTTCGGCAGTACAACCCGCCCTTGCGACCTTGATTACGTTCACACGCGACATCAAACCGGATAAACCGGAAGTCCTCAAGATGGCGCTCGGCAGTGCGTTCATCGTCAACGCATCCCACGAAAGGACAACCTGGCTCTCGGCGTTCCACGTGACTGGCGGCATTCTCCATGGCGAGAAGCTGCTGCTGTTCTTACCGAACGAGTCCTTTCTGACGCTTGACAGCGATGGCGGGATGGCCTCGATCGCATTCGATACACTGCTTCGCCACCCAACCGTGGTCGATTCACGCGGGTATTCCTATGAGCGTGAAAACACGGCGTTGGGAAAGGGATTTGATTTTTCAGAGTTCGATGATCGCGAAGTCAATTTCACACCGGAACAGCGATCGACAATGGGACCGCTGAACTTGCGAGACCTTGATGAATATCCCCTGCGGCTTAATGAAACGGTCTATCTGTTGGGTATGCAGTTCGGCAGGGTTCGGTCCATAGTCTGTTTGAATGAGGGATACGATCGTGCGTCGTTTGCAAAGGACTTTTCCATAACGGCCATCATGAGTTGCCCAATGGTAACTTTGGATGCCAATGGAGGCGTTCCATTAGGAGGGATTTCGGGAGGCGTGCTCGTCGATAGCCAGACCAGGGTCGTGGGGATCTTCAACGGCGCCATGTACCAGAGAAACAACCCGAAATCGATTCGACTACGGGCAACGCCCGTGTATAAGCATTCGGATCTCACGCTCCATCCCTATCCCGCATTGAAAAATCTCAAGGGCCGCGACATCCGGTGTCTTCCGTGCTATCCGCACGACTCGAAGCCCGCCCGATATCTCATGGATCCCGAAAAAGACAAATCGATGTGTGCGATAACGTACGATCAAGCCAAACGGCAATTCCGCTTCAATTCGAAGTAGACAACGCTGGCCGTCTCAATTCCACACGGATCTATGCACTAAGGGACGTTCAAAACTCTGATATCCACCTCAACTTGATTTACTTGCTCGATGCGAACGGTGGCGCCAGATCCTTCGAACTTGTGGAGGAATTCGGCGTTCAATGGGGCGCACGGAAGAAGAGCTTTCCACGCCAGAACGCGGTATGTCCCCGCCGTTGGAACGGTCAATTCGAATGTGCCGTTCTGATCGGAGACAGAGTTGATCGTGTGGCACAAGCCCGGCCCCTGAAATGCGCCGCGTCCATCGGTGCCTACGAGAACGACAGTTGCTCCGCGAAGCGTGTTCCCGGTGTCGTTCAGAACTCGTCCGGTGATGACTCCAGCTGGTTTCTGAAACTCGAAGCGCAGATTCAGGTCTTTATCGGAAATTTCAAGTCCATGCAGAATGACATCATCCGTACCGCTCACGGCCGAAGATAGCGCAATATCAGATCCTGGGCTGTTGATAGATATCAATTCATAAAGACCGGGAAACGCGCAGTCCACGATGAATGAGCCGTCGGGACCGCTTTTCAGCTGGATACGTTTACCTTGTTTCCGATCGATCAATTCAAGAGTGACTTCGGGTATCGGGACGAGTGTTCCGTCAGGTAACTTCTCCTGGAGGTTCCCCGTGATCCGCGGTCCCTTCCTGGCCCAAAGGTCTATCGTGACGTCATGATCTTCAATCGCAAAAGATCCATTGACGGAGAACTCGCTGCGATTGAATCGGCCCTGCCCAACAAACGACTTAGGAGCGCCAACCATTCCGCGGATGGTATACACGCCTGTCGATAGCGGCCCCACGATGCCTCCTCTCGAATCGCCTATGCCGACGACAGTGCCGCTGAACTCGACTCCGGGGCTATCTTCGCGCATCAAATCTATAATCGCCGCCTTGATGCCCTCCTGTCCGGTACCATCGGAGACATGGATCACAACGCTACCGCCCTGGCGTGGCGCGAGGGTGATGGTTCCAAGATCGAGCTGTCCGGCCGCTGTTAAGCGGTAAGTCCCGGCAAGATGCACGTCTAAAGTTCCGGGAAAGAACAAGTACGGCAGCAGCGTGCTGGGCAGCGGTTCGGCGCGAAATATGTATTCTCCCTCCGCCACATTCGTCGAGATTCGAAATTCACCTCGATCGTCGCTGGAACCATGGACTGCGTCTTCCGGTGGCTGCAACTCATATTTGCCGCGCGGCGAATACCCCATGCGGTAGCCGCGGATGGTAACGCCGGAAACAGGGTTTCCAGATGCATCGACGACTTGGCCAACAACAATCGCGGAAGGCATGAGACCCACCCGAACATCGGTCAGGTGCTGGCCTGGCTTGATCGTTAGAAATCGATTGTCGTCCGTAGCTGCAACGTATCCTGCCTTTGTCGCGGTGAGGGATTGCCTGCCGGCTGGAATGTTCGTTATGAGGAATTGACCGTCGTCAAAACTGATTGCTGAACTCTCCAGCAATTTGATCTGCACACCCGAGATCGGTAGCCCTGTCTTCGCATCCAGGGCCTGGCCTTCGACGCTGGCTCCGGATTGTGCGGTGTTGGAATGTCGAAGCGCGATAATCAGCAACAGTCCAAAGAATATCGATCTGCGAATCATCTTCATGCTCACTTTATTCCGTACGCCAATCCTGAACCCGAAGGTTACAGCTTTGATTAAGGCCGGTCACGCCGAATGACGCGCAAATAAATTCGTTTGTCCTCAAAACGAAATGCTTCTCTCGAAGTCCAACCCGGCACCATCCGTGGTTCCGTAGCTCGACTCCCTCCCTTCTGAACGACGGGTACGCCCATTCCATGACGGTCTGGCCCGCTGGACACCCCCCGGAGACAACAACTGTTTGCCTAAGAACGACTCGAGTCTCGACGAGAAGGGGAGTGCGTATGAAATCCATTTCAAAAGCTGGTCATCGGAATCACCTTGTCACTGTGGGCTTCTGCCTTTTAATCGCCGCCTGGCTGATATCCGGCAAAACGATACTGCCCGCTCCCGGTGTATCGCAGAACTTCGGGGCTTCCGGTAACATCGGGCCCTGGCTGACACACATCGCAACGGACAAGCCGATCTATCGATCCGGCGAAAGGCTTTACGTTCGTGCCGTGATGCTGCAGGCCGTCGGTCACCTGCCCGGCGCTTTCGGAACGGCAACCTTCGAAATCAAGGGCCCCAAAGGCGACACCGTCGCCTCCGGTTCCGCTGGGGTTACCGACAGCGTGGCTGGTTACAACTGGGTTATTCCGGCGGACCAGCCCGGAGGCGAATACACCGTCCGCGTCAGCCGACCGATGAGTGCAGACCCGCCAGCCGAACGCAAGTTCGAGATTCGCTCGTACCGCACGCCGCGCCTCAAGAGCCAGATTGTTTTTGTGCGAGACGGTTACGGTCCTGGAGACATGGTCAGCGCCAGCCTGCACGTCAACCGGGCCGAGGGCGGCATTCCGACCGGCGCCAAAGTTTCGGTGATTGCCCGCGTCGATGAAGCAGATGTTTGGAGGGGTGAAACTATCGTCGACAGTTCCGGCAATGCCAGTGCGAGCTTCAAGCTTCCATCGACAATTGCGCGCGGGAACGGTGCGATCGCCATGATCATCCAGGATGGTGGCACGGTTGAGACAGCGACGAAGACCATTCCCATTCTTCTGCAGACGGTGGATCTATCCCTCTATCCCGAAGGCGGCGATCTGATCGCAGGACTGACGAACCGCGTTTATGTTGAGGGACGAACTCCCGCGAAGAAGCCTGCGGATATGGCGGGTTACATCACCGATGCCGAAGGTAAGGAAGTCGCCGCGTTTCGTACCGAACACGAAGGCCGCGGCCGATTCTCATTCGTTCCCCATAAGGGTCAGTCGTATGTTCTTCACCTGACGGAACCCGCAGGGATTCAGGCGACGTTCCCGCTGCCCACGGTGAAAGAGTCGGGTATCGTCATCACTTCAACTTCCGATGTCACGCCACGACAAAAAGACATCGTCGTGCGCGTCGCGTCGACAAAAGCCGGAATGTACGGCGTCGCGCTCACCCAGCGCTCCAGAGAACTTGCTTTCAAATCGGTGGTACTGGAACCCAACGAGCCGGTCGAGGTCGCGTTCACCGTTCCACGAGCCCTCGACGGCGTCGTTGTCGCCACGGCGTACGACCAGCAAAGGATTCCATTGGCGGAGCGGTTGCTCTTTCGTCAGCCCGAGCACAGCCTCAACGTGAAGGTGACCGCGGACCGCGCCGACTATGTGCCAGGCGACAAGGTCAACCTTCACGTTGCAACCACGGATGACACCGGAAAGCCCGTAGAAGCTGTTGTGGGACTCTCGGTTACCGACAGCAGCGTTCTCGAAATGATGGACAAGCGAGAACAGGCTGCCCGACTTCCCGTGATGGTTTTCCTCGAGAGCGAAGTCCGCGATCTGTCGGATGCGCACGTCTATCTCGATGAGAGCAATCCAAAGGCTCCACTGGCAACGGACCTTCTTCTAGGCACACAAGGATGGAGGCGCTTTGCCACGGTCGATCCGAAAGCCTTTATCGTCAGGCATGGGGATGCGGCACGCCGAGTGTTGGCGGTCCAGTCGACCCCCGAGGTAACCATCCGCAGCGTCCCTGGAAATTTCGCCTCTGTAATAACTCCCGCCGTTCGTCTTGAAGAATGGGCCAATGGCGGACCGAACTCCGGAATCGCGGGACTCGTCATGGACCAGACGAGGGCGCTGATCCCTGGCGTCACGGTGACGGCGACAGCCGTGGATACGGGTATCGCGATGACGACGCTCACGGATGAGAGCGGTGCATTCCGGTTCATCACCCTGCAGCCCGGCAACTACAAACTGACTGCTTCTCTGACGGGTTTTCAAGCCAGGACGCTGACGGGAATCGCGCTGCGTTCCGGAGTGACATCCCGGTATGCCTTCGAGTTGTCTGTGGCGTCGTCGGCCACGACGGTTGATGTCAGTGTGTCGGCAGACGCGATCATGGTAATGAGTTCAAGCTCCTCTATCGGCCAGGTGGTCAACGAGAGTCGAGTTCGAGATTTGCCGATGGTGGGAAACGGTGTCCTGGATTTGAAAAAAAGCCTTCCGGGTCGTGCGCAGCCGGCCGTGATCAACCCCGATCGCGTCGAAGAAATTCGAGTGATTCTTCAACCCGTAGATGCCGAACTGGGGCGCGGCAACGCCAGCATCGTCAGGACGACTCGTGACGGTCTCAGTACGGGTGTCGTTCGGGAATACGCTCACCCCCTTCTTTCAAATGAGAAGGAAGGCTCGCGTTCGGATTTTACGGAGACCGTTTACTGGAACGCCGGTGTCAAGACCGACGCGTCGGGAGTCGCGAATGTCTCGTTCAGTCTCAGCGATGCGGTGACGGCGTTCAGAGTTCTTGCCGACGGGTTCACAACAGACGGGACGCTTGGCTCAGCGCTGAGTGAAATCGAATCCGTGCGGCCGATGTTTATCGAACCGAAAGTCCCTCTCCAGGTGACCAGCGGCGATGTGATCCAGCTTCCGATTGGATTCGTCAATGGCACGCGCCACGAACTGCGGGATGCGAACATTACAGCAAGGGCAGCAGACGGACTCAAACTATCCATGAGTGGCGGTGAGAAATCCGCCGTGCTCGGTCCCAAAGAGCGTGCCCGCCGCCTGGTGCAGATCGAGGTCGGCCGCGAGTTCAAAGGTTCTGCAAATCTTACTCTCGATGCCGAGGCCGGGCCGTATCGAGATTCCGTCAAGCGAACGCTGGACGTCCAGGCTCCCGGCTTTCCGTTCGAACTGTCCGCGGGCGGTGTGTTGGAAGCCAATGGCTCCAGGTCCTTTGAGTTCACGCTTCCCGCAGAGACTGTTCCCGCGAGCCTTTCTTCGAGCGTCAGGATTTACCCCACTCCGCTGGCGAACATGACATCCGCCTTGCAGGCGTTGCTTCAGCAGCCTTCCGGCTGCTTCGAGCAAACCAGTTCGACAAGTTATCCAATCGTGATGGCGCAGCAGTACTTCCTCACACATTCGGGAATTGAGCCCGGCATTATCGCCAAATCCAGGGACCTGTTGGAAGCTTCTTACAAGCGACTCACCGGATTTGAGTCGCGCACCAAAGGCTACGAATGGTTCGGTGGGAATCCCGGTCACGAGGCGCTTACGGCATATGGACTGATGCAGTTCACCGACATGGCGAAGGTACGCAGTGTCGATCCGGACATGCTCGATCGTACGCGTACGTGGCTACTGGGCCGGCGCGATGGCAAAGGTGGCTTTGAACGCGACGCGAGAAACCATGGGTCGGGAATTGGCAGCGCATCCACCTTAACCACCAACGCCTACATCACGTGGGCCCTGGTCGAATCTGGCCAGAAAGGACTCGAAAAGGAGATCGCTGCGGTCCGGGGTGCCGCGGAGTCCACGAACGATAGCTACATCATTGCGCTGGCCGCGAACATTCTTCATGTCACCGGCGATCGCGAGGGTGCGCGTCGATTCACGGACAGGCTGGTCCGAAATCAGGAGTCCAGCGGTCGTGTGAACGGCGCCACCACAGGGATCACGCAATCCGGCGGCGAATCCCTGGCGATTGAAACAACGGCGCTCGCGGTATTGAGTTGGATCCGCGATCCCGAGTACGTTTCCCACGTCGAGAAGGGAATGAAGTGGATCGTCGAGTCCAGCAGGAATGGCCGCTTCGGCTCGACGCAATCCACGGTATTGGCGCTGCGCGCGATCGTGGCCTATGACGCTTCGCGCGCGCGGCCGAAGGCTCCTGGCCGCGTGCTTCTTACAATCGATGGCAAGTCCGTCGGAGCTCCGGTGGATTTCACCGTCAATACACAGGACGCGATCGTACTTCCGGAATTTGCCAGCGAACTCAAGCCCGGCAAGCACACGATGGTTGTCCGGATGGAAAAGGGCTCGAGCATGCCCTTCTCCATGAGCGTGAAGTACAACAGTACGCTGCCGGACAGCGCGGAGCAGGCGAAGGTCGGCATTCAGGTTTCGATGAAGGACGCAAAAATTCCGGAAGGCGCTGTGACGGAAGCAGTCGTCTCCATCGCGAACAAGACGGATGAAGCTATCCCAACTCCGGTGGCCATCGTTGGAATTCCGGGGGGCCTTGAAGTGCGGCACGATCAACTCCGGGAACTTGTGAAATCCGGAAAAGTCGACGCCTATGAGGTTCGAGGCAGAGAGGTGATTCTTTACTGGCGTTACCTGGAGTCGAAAGGCAATCTCGAAATTCCGCTAAGCCTGGTTGCAGCGATCCCAGGCTCGTATACGGGACCCGCGAGCCGCGCCTATCTTTACTACACGGATGAGTACAAAAGCTGGGCACCGGGGCTGAAGGTGAACATCACGTCTCGGTAGGACGCGGCGCCTCACAACGCGGCATCTTCAATGGGAAATCGGTAGACCGATAAGGGTCGCTAGAGCGGTGGGAATTCCTGTGCTACGATCCGCGACCAGAGTTCGGCTAACGAATGAGGTCATGACCATGAAGAAAACGACGTTGTTAATGGCGATGGGGCTCCTCGGAGTCTTTTTGATTTCCCGAATCGGCGCAAGCCAACAGGCTCCTCCCATACCTCCAGCCGCCGGCACACCGGCTGCGCCTGCTGCAGGCGGCGGAGGGAGGGGAGGCCAGCAGGCCGCCGCGCCGATTCCGGCCATACTGCAAAACTACAAATCCGTTACGGCCGAGCGTCTCAAGAAACCCGAAGACGGCGATTGGCTGTCTGTTCGCCGAACCTACGATGGTTGGGGCTACAGCCCGCTCGAGGAAATCAAGCGCGGCAATATCGACCAGCTCCAGTTGAAGTGGGTCGCGCTGACCGGGCAGAACAATGGTCATGAAGCGCCTCCGATGGTCAACAACGGCGTGATGTTTGTCTCGACCCCGATCAATCAGCCTCAGGGCGCGAACGGCAATCAGGTCATGGCCCTCGACGCCAAAACCGGCATCGTGTTGTGGCGGTATACGCGGGCCCTCGCCACGCCGGGCGCTCGCGTTCTGCATCCCACTTCGCGAGGCCTGGGACTTTTCGGCGACAGGGTTTTCCTGGCTGCAGGAGACGCCTACCTGGTTGCCATCGACGCCAAAACCGGCCGCGAGGTCTGGTCCAAACAGGTTGCCGATTCCGCAAACGGCTACTACTTCTCTTTGGCGCCGCTGGTGGCGGATGGCAAGGTCATGGTCGGTGCATCGGGAGGAGAAACCGGCATTCGTGGATTTATCGCGGCATTCGATCCCGCGGACGGCAAGGAACTCTGGCGATCCTATACGGTGCCCGCTCCCGGCGAGCCCGGCAGTGAAACCTGGCCTGCAGGCGATCTTTGGAAAACCGGCGGCGGCTCGATATGGGTGACGGGCAACTACGATCCCGAAACCAATTTGGCGTACTGGGGAACGGGCAACGGAGGTCCGTGGATGGGCGATCAACGCCCGGGCGACAACCTCTATACGGCGTCCACCGTTGCTATCGATGTCGCCACTGGAAAGATCAAGGGCCACTTCCAGTACAGCCCGAATGAATCGTGGGACTGGGACGAAGTCTCTCCGCCGATTCTTGTCGACTACCGTCGCAATGGCCGCACGATCAAAGGCCTGATCGACGTCGCACGCAACGGCTATCTGTATTTCCTCGAGCGCAACGGCGACAAGATCAACTTTGTCGACGGCATGCCTTACGTGAAACAAAACGTCTTTCGAAGCCTTGACCCGAAGACCGGCCGCCCGGACGTCGATCCAGAGCACAAGCCCGGCACGGGAAAGCCCGCGAACTACTGCCCAGGCCTGTCGGGCGGCAAGAACTGGCCCCCGATCGCGTACAGCCCGGAAACGCGAATGATCTATATCCCAGCCAACGAAAACATCTGTTCGACATTGTCCGGTCAGCAGAATCCGGTGCCCGCTCGAGGCGCCAACGCCGGGACCATGACGACGGCCATCGTGCCCAGCACCACGCACTTCGGTGAAGTTCAGGCATGGAACGTCGACACCGGAAAGAAAGTGTGGACGCATACGTTTCCGACGTCGGCCAATTGGGGACCGATGCTGGCCACGGCCGGCGACCTTGTCTTCAGTGGCGGCACCAATGATCGGATGTTCCGCGCTTATGATGCAAGGAACGGCAAGGTTCTTTGGGAGTTCCCGACGAACTCCGGCATCCTGAGCCAGCCGACATCCTTCTCCATCGACGGGAAGCAATACATCGCTGTAATGTCCGGCTTCGGCATCGATGCGCGGGGCATGCAAGCTACCGTTACGCGCGGTCTTGCTGCCGGCACCGTTCCCGCAGTTCCGGACGGTGGCTCAATCTGGGTGTTCGGCATTAACGAAAAGTAGGAATTCTACCGATCGCGCGAATCGTCATCGAAAGTTCCGGTGGGCTAACGCCTGATGCATTCGGAGTACGTCACTGTGATTTGAAGCTGAGACGAGGTATCCGCCTTTAAGACCTTCAGCGGAATTCTCATGACATCGCTTCCGCCATAGATCATCGACTTCAGCTTATATCCGCACGGAAGAGATGAGCTTGTATAGATAACCGCTGTCTCTGGCGGAAGAAGTGCGCTGAACGTTCCATCGGGCAGCGGGCGAATGGCGACATTAAGAATTTCTTCTCCCCCAACGACGCCTCTTCGCTCCAGAACTTTTTTGAAGCCCACCGTCAGAACCGGTATCGCGTTAGTACCCTCAACGACAATCTGACCACGTATTTCAGTACGCGGGATTTCGATTTCAAAATTTCGAATATCGGTCTTCGCTACCGAAAGGAGGGATACAGCGAGAGCCAGGTTATCGAGGCCAGTCACCATCACCGAGTAATCTCCAGGCAGTACCTCATCAATTTCAAATGTTCCGTCGGCGCGAACAGCCGCTGTGCGCGGCACCACGCTGACCGGACCCGGACGAGTCTGACTCATTGGTCCTCGGACACTGAGTGTTATAGGCCCGCGAGCAATCATCGCTGGAGTCAATCCTGTGATCCTGCCGTACACATGGCTCAATCGCACCGGGGAATTAGTCACAGCAACAAGAAAAGTCGCCTCTTCCGACAATCGCACACTGAACGGACTGCGCAGAATGTCGACACTTCCGTAAGTCAGCACATTGATGGCGTAGCCGGATGGAAGCTCACTGTAAACGGATACTTTCCAATCGCCGTCCGGAATCCTTGCTACAAATGTTCCATCCGGCCGAGGCTTGATTTCCACCATCGGTGTGATGGGAAGGATTCCCGCTACTGCATCGTTCGTCACAAATCCGGACAGCGACAGGGCCTTGACCGCGGGATTCGTGGTGGGATCTTTCACGGGCTTCAGCTGCAGGCGAAGCTCTGGCAATGGGCCGCCACCGTCTAAAGTAACCTTTCCGCTCACCTGCTTCGGTCGAGGAACCATCATCTCGATGTCTCGAACTTCCAGGTTTGCCACACGTACCGGAATAACCGGAGAGAATGCGAATCCCGTTCCGGTAAGGCTCACAGAATAATTCCCGGGAGATACGTTGGTGAATTCGAATGCGCCATCCGCACCAATATTGGAAACGCCTGCGACTCCGTTTCCGAGACGAAGAACTGCCCTGGTGTACCGATCGTTAAATGGCGTCCCTTCCACATTGAACAAGCGACCGCTGACATGCACCCTGGCTTCCTGCGCATTCTGATGACTCGCAGTGGCGTGCAGCAAAAGGATGCCGAGCAATATGTTTCGCAATTTCATTTCGATGATGACGTCGATAACAGTCAACCGTACTTTTTGTCTGAGCACCGGATGTTACAACCAGCAAGGGCTCTTTTGAAGTATTCGTTCAATGATTGTGCTTATACTGCCCAGCGGCGTTACGTGCCGCGGCAGGGCAGGCAGTTCATCTGGAATCGCAATGGGGGGCGAAGAACACAATGGCAGAAACAGCGACAATCACGGATCATAAATCGGTGCTTCGGGTCGGGTTGGTGGGTGGACTTGTGGGTGGCGTGACCATCTGGATATATGAAGCCGTAGTCTGGGTGGGGGTTCAACACCTGATGCCACTGGCTGGAATCCCGCGCAACGCCACGGGACTGGTTTTCGGCAGCGACGTGCAGGTGTCGCTCGGTTTACTGGCCTATGTCGTCGGCACCGTCATTCATTTCTTTTTCGCGGTGGTCTGGGGCGTGATTTTTGCCGGTATCTGGCCTCACTCCCGGCGCCGCGGATATGAAGCGACGTTCGTGGCCCTGCCCTTCGCCATGATCGCCTGGATTGTGATGCACGTCGCGATCATGGTGGCCTCTGACAATCATCCGAACTACTACGACCCGAACGTCATCATTGGCGGTTTCATGTCGCACTTCTTCTTCGCTGTGCCGATGGCGTTGTACGTCAAACAGCGGATGTCGACGCTGACGTCGATCTGACGCGCTGGATATTTCGAACCTGAAGCTCGGCCTGTCGCAGTTTTGTATTGCGGCGCTCACGTAACTATTATCGGAACGTAACCGCTAAGTAATAACCGCCCGGCATTCTGCGTACGGTCGCATCAGTTCTTTGCGCCCGTCGATTCGATTCACGAAATTTGAAAAAGCGAACAGAGGGGACACGTGTGTCCGATTCAAAGGGAGTGTAAATGTCAGTGAAGAAACTTTTTCCGACTCTATTGGTTCTTACATTTCTTTTCCAGATGCCACGTCTTCTGCAGGCGCAGTCGGATCGGGGCAGAATCAGCGGCGCGGCTTTCGATCCATCCGGTGCCCCCGTCCGCGGAGCGATCGTGCGTGTCCGAAATCCGCAGACCGACTCTCTTCGCGAGACCGCGACAGACGAAAAGGGGTTCTACCTCGTGGACAGCCTCCTGCCCGCTTCGTATAGCGTCGTGGTATCAGCGCAAGGCTTCAGTAACGTGACCATATCGGAAGTCAAGCTCGGCGTGGGCGAACTGCGTTCGCTCGATCTGCATTTCCAGATCGAAGGTTTGAAGGATTCCGTGACGGTAACAACGGAGTCCGAGTCGCGCTTGCAGACGCAGACCGCCAGCATCGCCGGAACGGTCGGCGAAGAAGCGGTGGACAACCTTCCCATTAACGGACGAATGATTTCGAACCTCTATCTGCTGGTTCCGGGTGCGCAAGTGTCGGGCTCGGGAAACTTCGGCGACGTGCGGTTTTTCGGCCGTTCGAACGAGCAGAACGTCATCCGCTACGACGGAGTCCAGGCGGGCACCATCATCGATTCGAATCCTGCAGACCTCACGGGCGCGAACGGCGCTTCACAGTTCCGACTTTCGCAAAGTCTCGAGAACATCCAGGAGTTTCACGTCGAATCCAGCACCTACTCCGCGGAATTCGGCCGGGGCACAGGCGGGCAGGTCACCATCACCACCAAATCCGGATCGAACGACTGGCATGGCGACCTGTTCGAATATGTTCGCAATGACGTGTTCGACGCGCGCAACTATTTCGATCACGGTGAGAAACAGGCGCCAATGCGGCTCAACCAGTTCGGCGGATCGATCGGCGGTCCCATTATCAAGAACAAGCTGTTCTTTTTCGGCAGCCAGGAAAATCTTCTCCAGCGCGTTTATGTAACTTTCCGGCAAAGCACCCTCAGCAGCTTCGCGCGTTCGCTGGCTGTGCCGGCCATCCAGCCCCTTCTGGCTGCTTTTCCGGCAGGTGAGACTCCCACCGCGGACCCGCTACAGGACATTGTGAGCGGTACGCGCTCTTCTTATATCAACGAACACTTCGGCAACGTCCGTTTCGACTACATCATCAACAACCGCAATTCCCTGTATGTGCGCTACTCACGGGATCAGGGCGAGGCCGTCACGCCAAACGATATCAGTGGAAGCGGCACTTTCAACCACACGGTCCCGCAGAACGGATTGGTGGATCTGACGAGCCAGCTGAGTCCAACGCTCATCAACAATTTCAAGTTCGGCTACAACGCTGCGAAAAACCGGTTCATAAACCAGGGCGTCAATCTGCCGGGCGCAGACATCTCCAATGCCACCATCACCATCGGCGGGGCCAACCAGTCCGGGTCGACCGGATTCGTCAAGCCCACCGGCGCCGGGTCCTCTCCGCTCTTCCACAGCAATCCGTTTACGAACGATGAATTCGAGATCATCGACAATCTGTCGTGGGCCAGGGGCTCGCACAATCTCAAGTTCGGAGTTGAGTTCAATCCCCGTCGTCTGCGCATGGATTCGACCGGAGGCATCGTCTACACCTTTACGAACGTTCAGAATTTCCTGTCGAACATTCCCTCGCAGATCCAGTACACGGGCGATCTGAATGCGAGCCCCAGCCCTTTCAATAACGGCATCATTACCAATCGCGTCGGAACGCAATACTTTCTCGGAGCGTATGTCCAGGACGAATGGCGCATTCGTCGGAACCTTACGGTGTCTGCCGGGCTTCGCTACGATTATTTCTCGCCAATGAAGGAAGCGCACGACCTGCTTGTCAACGTGGACACCTTGACGGGGCTGCGGACCCCTGGAAATGCGGATCCCTACATTGCTGAAAAGCTCGGCTTCAGTCCACGACTTGCGTTGACCTGGAGTCCGTCGGGAAATCGCACCGTGTTTCGCATCGGTGCCGGATACTACGTTGGGCCCGGTCAGGGCGAGGATCAGAACCAACCGATCCTGAACGACGTCGCCAATCAAACCTTTTCCAGCGGAGCTTCCTATCCGATTGACAGGCCGGCGCTGCTTCAAGCCTTCAATCCGAACGACCCGAACGGACTCTGGCAGCCCCGTGTGTACGCCAACGGCTATACCATTCCGGAAAACGTGCTGTCCTATACCGCTTCTATCCAGCGGGTGCTTCCCGACGGCTCCACGTTGACCGTCGCTTACGTGGGCAGCCAGGGTCGAAACCTTTTTCAGCGGACCATCTCCAATCGCATCATCGGGGTCACGATGAATCCGAGCACCGGCGCCGCGATCATCCAGCGCGAGTTCGGCGACCGCTACGCCGAGATGGATGTCAAGACAAGCGGCGGCAGCAGTTCCTACAACGCCATGAACGTGAACTGGAACCGCCGGCTCTACCGAGGACTCAATGCCGGTGCGAGCTATACGTGGGGGCACAGCATCGGCACATCCGCCGGATCCAACGAAGCCTCCACGGCGGAGAACAATTTCAGCTTCGCCCAGGAGCGCGGCGATAACTCCTCCGATGAGCGGCACGTGTTCACTGTGAACGCCGTCTGGCAGTTGCCATTGGGCGCGAACAAAGCAGGCAGCGGTTTCGTCAACGGGCTGCTCAGCGGCTGGCAGATCGCAGGCTTCCAGAACTACCACAGCGCGCTTCCTATCAATGTGCAGATCTCGCGCAACAACGTTGTCTACGTCAACCCGCAGACCGGTATCTACACGACGAACCCGGTCGTCAGCGGCGGCCAGGTATTAACGGTTCCCGTGATCAACCTTCCGGGCGGAGGGCAGTCGCGCGGTACGCAACGCCCGGATCTTGTGCCTGGAGTCAATCCCTACCTGGACACGGCAACGGGATTCCTGCTGAATCCCGCCGCGTTCGCGATACCGGCACCAGGTACGTTCGGTAATTTGGCGCGAAATGCTCTGCGCGGCCAGGGTTTCTCACAACTGGACATGGCGCTGTCCAAAGTAATTGCCATCAGCGAGCGGTCACGGTTTACGTTGCGCTGGGATGTTTACAACATCATGAACCATCCGAACTTTTCGAATCCACCTTCGGTCCTGGGAGGCGGTCTGCCTTCGAGTCCCACTGCGGCGGGCATTCAACCCGGACAGTCCTTCACACCGGTCCTGGCGGGCGCGGCGTTCGGCGGAATCAACAGCACGGTCGGCAAGCTGGTGAATTTCGGAACCGCGCGGCAG
>Ga0184628_10000380_pt1 | contig 24641 bp, 28 predicted proteins | sample PLM4_5_b1_FD_133149 | JGI IMG/M metagenome (GOLD analysis project Ga0184628, IMG submission 133149) | Groundwater sediment microbial communities from an aquifer in East River, Colorado, USA - PLM4_5_b1 | ecosystem: Environmental > Terrestrial > Soil > Riparian zone | place: USA: East River... | reverse complement strand
CCCCAGCCCGGGTCGAGGCGGAACCCCACGGTCTGGGCGACGCCCAGGAGGATGCCGCCGGCGAACGTGCCCCAGAAGGATCCCAGGCCGCCGATCACCACCGCTTCGAAGGCGAACAGCAGGTTCGCGGGACCGTCCGTGGGCGAGAAAGAGGTGCGCATGCCGAGCAGCACGCCGGCCAGTCCCATCATGGCGAAGGCAAGGCCCATCGCCAGCGCATACATCTTCTTCTCGTCCACCCCGACCAGCTGCACGGTCTCCTGATCGTCCGAGGTCGCGCGCAGCTTCCGCCCGAACGCCGTGCGCGCAAAGAGGACCTGCAGCCCGAGGCCCATCAGCAGCGCCGCGAGGAACACGCCGAGCGGGAACCAGCCGATGGCGAGCGAGTCCCCCAGGCGCAGGCTGGCGGTAGTCAGGCCTTCCGCGCTCAGCGCCTTGGAGTCCGCCGAATAGAACTGCAGCAGCAGGTTCTGCACGACGATCGAGAGCCCGAAGGTCACGAGCAACGGCGGCAGCAGGCCCTTGCCGAGCGTGCGGTTGAGCACGCCGCGCTGCAATACGAAACCCAGCGCGAACATCAGCGCCACCACCGCAGGCAGCGCGGCCAGCGGATGCAGCCCCGCGGTCTCGCCGCAGAGCAGGGCGAGATAGGCGCCGAGCAGGATGAAGTCGCCGTGCGCGATGTTCACCAGCCGCATCACTCCCCAGATCAGCGACAGGCCCATCGCGAACATGCCGTACAGGCCACCCAGCAGCACGCCCTGCACGATGGTATTGAGCCATTCGCCGAACATCGCCTAGAGCCCGAAATAGGCGCGCGAGATGGCGTCGCGCGTCAGCTCGTCGGCGCGCCCGCAGAGCGAGACGCGGCCGTGCTGGAAACACCATGCGCGCTGCGCGACCGCGAGCGCGGTGCCGATGTCCTGCTCCACGATCACCAGCGAAACGCCTTCGTGCGTCAGGGCGGGCAACGCGTCGTAGATGGCTTTCACCACGATCGGCGCGAGGCCGAGCGAAATTTCGTCGCAGAGCAGCAGCCGCGGGTTGCCCATCAGCGCGCGCCCGATCGCCGCCATCTGCTGCTCGCCGCCCGAGAGCAGCGCGGCGGGCGAGTCGCGGCGCTCGCCGAGTCGCGGAAACAGCGCGTAGACGCGCGCGAGCGTCCACGGGCCCGCCCTGCCGGTGCTCTTGCCGACCAGCAGGTTCTCTTCCACGGAAAGGCTCGGGAACAGACGCCTGCCTTCGGGCACCAGGCTCACTCCGAGGCGCGCCAGGCGATGCGCGCCGAGGCCACCCACGGAACCTCCCGCAAAGGACACGGCATCGGCGGACACCTGGTGCAATCCGGCGATACTGCGCAGGAAAGTGGATTTGCCGGCGCCATTGGCGCCGATCACTGCCGCGATCTCGCCTTCCTCCAGCTCGAAGTCGACGCCGAACAGCGCCTGGAAGTCGCCGTAGTAGGCGGTCAGGCCGCGCGTCGCGAGCAGCGTCAACCCTCGATTCCCATGTAGACGCGCTGCACCTCGGCACTGCCGATCACCTGGCGCGGCTCGCCGTCGGCGATCACGCGGCCGAAGTCGAGCACTGCCAGGCGCGTGGCAACCGCCAGCAGCGCGTGCACCACGTGCTCGATCCAGACGATGGTGACGCCGCGCGCGGCGATGGCGCGCACCGTGTCCACCAGCGCCAGCGCTTCAATTTCGCTCAGGCCGCCCGCGATCTCGTCGAGCAGAAGCAGTCGGGGGCGCGTGGCGAGCGCGCGCGCGAGCTCCAGGCGCTTGCGATCGAGCAGCGTCAGGCTGCCGGCGGCCTGGTTGGCCTTCGACTCGAGGCCGGTGAGCGCGAGCAGTTCGGCGCAGGGCGCAGTGGCGTCGCGCTCGCGCAGCGAACCGCCGAAACTCGCCGCCACCAGCAGGTTCTCGAACACCGTGATGCCTGAAAACGGATGCGGCACCTGGTAGGTGCGCCCGATGCCGCGGCGGCAGCGCAGATGCGGCGCGGCGCGCGTGACTTCGGCGCCGCGGAACACAACGCGCCCGGCGTCGGGCGCGACGTCGCCGCCGATGAGGTTGAACAGGGTGGTCTTGCCGGCGCCATTCGGACCGATGACGCCGAGCGTTTCCCCTTCGGCGAGCGAAAGGGAGACGTCGTCGGTGACCTGGAGCGAGCCGTACTTCTTGCTCAACCCCTCCAGGCGCAGCAACTCGGGCATCCCTCCGAGCTTACAGGGACTTGATCTTGGCCTGCGTCGGGATGTTCTTCGCCGTTTCGTTGTTGACGATCACCAGCTCGTACTTGTGCTTCTTGCCCTTGACCCACTGGCCACCCACGAGCGGCGTCTTGGCGACGTTCTTCACCGGCCCGCCGCCCCAGGCGATGGGTCCGACGATGGTGCCGAGTTTGGTCGCGGCGATCGCGTCGCGCACCGCGGCTTTCTTCTGCGGGTCGCCCGAGCGCTTGAGCACATCCACCGCCACCTCGAACAGCGCATGCACGAAGCCGATGGGCTGCGTCCACTGCTTCTTGGTGGCGGTTTCGTAGTCAGCGGCGAACTTCTGCGCGCTGGCCCCGGTGAGCGAGGACTTGAACGGGTGGTGCGGGCTCCACCACACCTCGGTGGTGAGGCCGTTGCCCAGGTCGCCCAGCGCCTCGATCGAGGGCGGGAACAGCAGCGCCTTGCCCACCGAGACGATCTTCGGCTTGAAGCCCTGCTGCGCCGCCTGCGTCCAGAAGGTCTTGAAGTCGGGCGGGATCACCACGCCGGTGACGATCTCGGCGTTGGCCTTCTTGAAGGCGGCGATCTGTGCGCTGAAATCCTGCGTCAGGTTCTGGTAGCGGCCTGGGTCCGTCAGCTTGAAGCCCATCTTGTCCAGCACCGGCGGGAAGCCCACCACCTTGTCGCCCCAGGCGTTGCCGTCGCCGTCGTTCGGAAAGAGGCCGCCGATCGACTTGTTGGAGGGGAGCGACTTCCACATGTTGGTGAACACCGCGATGATGTCCTCCAGCCCCCAGAAGAAATGCCAGGTCCAGTCGAAGGGCTTCCATGCCGGCGGGCCGCCCGCGGGATTGGCCTGGCGCCCGATGTACCAGGGCTGCCACGGCGCCACCGTGGAGATGCAGGGCACGCCGTTCAGCTCGCACTGGTCGGACACCGGGTTGGTGGTTTCCGGGGTGGAAGCCACCACCATCAGGTCCACCTTCTCCTTGAGGATCAGCTCGCCGGCGACTTCGCCCGCGCGGTTCGGGTTGGATTGGCTGTCGCGCACCGCGATATTCACCGCGTACTTCTTGCCGCCGATCGTGAGGCCATTCTTGAGCGCGGCATTGATGCCGCCCAGCACGAACTTGTCCGCTTCGCCGAAAGGCGCCAGCGGCCCGGTCTGCGGCGATACGTAGCCGATCTTTATCCTTCCCGTCGCCTGGGCCTTCAGGCCGAGGGGCCATCCTGCCGCGAGCGCCGCAGCACCGGTGCCCAGCACGATCTGCCGGCGGCGCGTATTCGTATTGGTTTGCTTCGTCATGATCCCTCTCCTTTGGATTCAGAACTCGACCGGGTAAGGCTTGAGCTTGCCGGACTCGTAGAGCTGCGGCAGCCCGGGCGTCGCGTTCTCCCACACGAACAGCATCGAGCGCTTGGGCGAGTAGCCCTGGTGCTTGATGTCCGCAGGCATGGCGGCGACGTCACCGGCCTTCATGGTGATGCGGGCGCGCAGCGCGCCCGTTTCCTTGTCCTGCACGTCCCAGGTGATCTCGTCCGAGAGCTGCACGAACCACTCGACGCGGTCGTTGCCGTGCACGATCGGCAGGATGTACTCCTCGGTGGTCGGGCAGGCAAGGCTTGCATTGCACACCGCGGTCACCGAAGGATTCCACGTCACGTCCGAGCGCGACAGGTACTTGAACAGATTGAAAGCGTGCAGCTCCTTCTCGAAGCCCGGCTCGGCCTTCACCTCCGGCTCGTCCTGCGGCACGTCGGTGAACTGGCGGTTGACCGGAAAGCCGCTGGCGTCCGACCTGAGCGGCGAGTCACCCACCATGCCGGGCATGCGCTTGGTCGGCACGCGGTAGCGTTCGATGGCTGCGAGGTTGCTGCCCTTCTTCACCCCATACACCGTCTTGCCGGTTTCCTCCGGCGCGGCAAAGGGGTCGAACCCGGCGTTCACCCAGTCGAACAGGATCGCCTTGAACGTGGCCATGATCACCGGCGAGTCGAAGGTCTCGGTGCAATCCAGCCCCGCGGACTTCATCGGCGCGTAGTAGCGCCCGCCGAAGAGCTCCACGCGGCCATATAGGTTGCGCGTGCCCACCACGGCGTCGAAATTCACCCAGCCGTAGAAAAATCCCCAGGCCACGTCGCGCATGATGGCGCGCAGGAACGCGTCCACCGGCATCAGGTGCGAGATGCGCGTGTTCTTTGCCGGCCAGGAAATGCGCGCGAAATATTCGTCGCGCATGAATTCGAAGCCGCCGATCCTGAACGAGCGGTAGCCCGTCACCTTGTCGGCCTCGGAGGTCATCACCTCCACCTGCGGCTGCGAGTTGCTCAGTACTGCCTTGAAGTTCATGTCGCCCACGGTGTCCTCCTCACTTCTCGCAGATTTCGGACCACTTCTCGACCGAAAGCTCGCCGAGCATGGTCTGCAGCATCAGCACACCGGTCTTGTGCGCCTTGAACTGGTAGGCGGAACCCGCCGGCAGCAGCGCCTGGTGGCCGCGCTTCAGGCGCACGGTGCCCATCTTGCGGCCCCTGGGCTCGCCTTTCACCAGCACCGCGCCTTTCCTGCTCGAGGGCGCGGCTGGCGCGTCGAGCTTGATGAATTGCACTTCCACATCGCCGTCCATGCAGATGGCGAATTCGTCGTGGGCCGCGCCGAACCAGGCCGAGGTGCCCTCGGCACGCAGCGTCTCCATCACGTACTCCAGGTTCTTGCCCACCACCACTTTCTCGTAGGGCTTGGAACGCGTGGCGACGTCGAACATGTTCGAGAACACGTAATGCTTTACGCTGCCGCTGACGATCTCCGCGTGGCCCTTCTTCCAATCGGCGAGCGAAGCGAAATACGTGGGATGCGATTGCGCCATGGCCCTTTCCTCCTGTGCTCAGTGTAGCTTTATGCTTCTGATCGCAGCAACACTAACTGTACTATCGTGCATGCGCCACCGCCCAATGCTAGGATTTCCCGCATGCGCCTGACTGCCCGCCTGTTGTTGTTGTGCGCTGCACTTGCCGCAGCCGGAGGACCCGCATTCGCCCAGGATCGGACGGTGAAGTTCCTCGTCGGCTTTCCGGCCGGCGCGAGCCTGGACACCATGACGCGCCTGGTCGCCGACAAGATGCGCATCTCGCTCGGGCAGCCGGTGGTGGTGGAGAACCGCCCGGGCGCCGCAGGCCAGATCGCGATGAGCGCGGTGAAAGCCGCGCCACCCGACGGCCTGACCCTGGTGATGACGCCGCTGGTCACGGTGGTGACCGCACCACACGTGCAGGACCTGCCCTACGACGCGTTCGCCGATTTCGCGCCGGTCGCGCACGCGGCGGATTTCCTCTTCGCCTTCGGCATGGGGCCGGCGACGCCGGCCAAAGATCTGCGCGAGTACGTCGCGCTGGTCAAGCAGGATGCCAGGTACGGCAACTACGCTTCCGCCGCGACAGGCAGCCTGCCGCATTTCTTTTCGCTGCTGTTCGCCGAACGCGCCGGGCTGAAGATGAACCACATCGGCTACAAGGGCACGGCGCAGGCGATGATCGACCTGCTCGGCGGCCAGATCGCCGCCTTCATGGGGACCGTGTCCGACGTCGGGCCGCAGCACAAGGCGGGCAAGGTGCGCGCCGTGGCCACCTCGGGCGCGCTGCGCTCGCGGCACCTGCCCGACGTGCCGACGTTCAAGGAGCTGGGCTACGACATCGAGGGTGCCGGCTGGTATGCCGCCTACGCACCGGCGAAAACGCCGAAGGATGTGGTCGATCGCCTGTCCACGGCCATCATCGAAGCGCTCAAGTCGCCCGACGTGCGCGAGAAGCTGGACAACCTCGGCATGGAACCGACCGGGTTCGGGCCCGCGGAACTCGCGCGCATCCATCGGGCGGACTACGACAAGTGGGGCCCGGTGATCAAGGCCTCCGGCTTCAAGCCAGGATCTTGAACCTCCTTTTCGCGTCACAGAAGGAGAAGCCCGAATTCTGGTTTCCCCTTCTGCAGAAGGCGCTGCCGGCCGACCGCTTCTTCGCCTGGCCGGACACCAACGGCGGCCACATCGACATTGCGCTCGTGGCGACGCATCCCGAGGGGACCTTCGCCGGGCTGCAGCACCTCAAGCTCATCCAGTCCATGTGGATGGGCGTCGAGAACATCATCAACGATCCCGACCTGCCGCGCAGCGTGCCGGTGGCGCGCCTGATCGATCCGGGGATGGTCGGAGCGATGGGCGAAATGGTCATCGCGCACGTCCTCGACTGGCACCGGCATCTGTACTGCTACCGGAAGTTCCAGGCAGACAAGGTGTGGAAGCGGCGGCGGCAGTACCTGCCTTCGGATCGAACTGTCGGCATCCTTGGCCTGGGCGAACTGGGCGGCAGCATCGCGGCGAAGCTGCGCGCAATGGATTTCAACGTCGCCGGCTGGAGCCGAGGACCGAGAAAACTGCAGGGCGTGCACTGTTCGACTGACCTGGATGACGTACTTTCCCGCAGCGACGCGGTGGTTTGCCTCCTGCCGCTCACGCCCGCAACCCGGGGGATACTGAACCAGGACAGAATTCGCAGGATCAGGAAGGACGGCTGCATCATCAACGTCGCGCGCGGCGCGCACCTCGTGGTTGCAGACCTGCTCGCGGCCCTTGATTCGCGGCATCTCGCGCACGCCTACCTCGACGTCTTCGAGCAGGAGCCGCTGCCCGCAGATTCGCCGCTGTGGTCGCATCCGGGCGTCACGCTCACGCCGCACATTGCGGCGTTGACCGAGCCGCGCACGGCCGTGTCGGCGATCGTGGAGAACGTCGAGCGCCTGCGGCGCGGCGAGCCGCCGCTCCACCTGGTGGATTTCGCGGCCGGTTATTAGTAGCGAAAGCCCCCTGCTGGCAATGCATGCGCTGAATTCGATATCATTGGCCAGGTGAATTACACCCTGCCCGAGTTCCTCGCCCACGCCCTGGCCCTGGAAGGCGAAGCCGCCGAGCGGTATCTGGAGCTCGCCGACATGATGGAGTCGTACCGCAACGACCCGGTCTCCACGGTGTTTCGCGACATGCACCGTTTTTCGCTCCTGCATCGCGACGACATCCGCAGGCGCGTGGGCGACATCGAATTGCCCCAGCTCAGGTCCTGGCAGTACCGCTGGCGCTCGCCGCCCGAAGTCGGCGGCGAGGAAGCGTTCGACTCCACGCTGCAGCCCTATCAGGCGCTGAAATACGCGCGCGCGAACGAACTGCGCGCGATGCAGTACTACCGTTCGGTCGCCGCGGAGGCCGGGGACGCCGTACTCGCGCGCCTGGCGGGAGAGTTCGCCGACGAGGAAACCGAGCACGTCGCGGCCCTCGACAAGTGGATCGCGCAGACCCCCAGGCCGTCGGCGACCTGGGAGGAGGATCCCGATCCGCTGCAGCCCTCCGGCTGAGCAGCCCGGCTGTAGTTGCTTTCGCTAGTACTGCAGCTTCGGGTACCAGTCCTTGCCACGCCCTTCGGGGGTGAAGTCGAGCAGGTTCCACAGCGGCCAGATCGCGTCGACGTGCCGGCCGTTCTGTCCGGGCTCGGCCTTCGCGAACAGCAGCTCGGTGCCATAGAAGTGCCGGATCGCGCCCCTGCGGCGCACGAACACGTTCAGCATCGGCATTTGCGCGCCCTCCGGCCCCTCGCCACGGTAATCGCGGTTGTAGTCGTTGCCCGCCGAGGAAAGCAGCCGCAGGTTCGACCAGCCGCGGCCGCGCGCGAACTCGAGGATGCGCGCGACCGGCGACTTGGCGATCACCACCAGATTGGCGCGCTGCGCGATGTGCGGGGCATTGCCATCCAGGCCATCGAGCATCGAAGTGCACATCGGGCAGGCCTTCGCCATCTTCGGCCCGTACATGAAGCTGTAGGCCACCAGCGTGTCACGGTCGCCGAATAGCTCGGAGAGCTTCACCTGGCGCGGCGGATCGCCTTCCTCGAACACGTAGTCCTGCGGCACCCTGCCGCCCGCGGGCAGCGCGCGGCGCATCGCCGCCACCTTCTCGACCTGGCGGCGCAGCGCGATCTCCGCGCGCAGCAGCCGGTTGCGCGCCGCACGATAGGGTTTCGGCTCTTTGGGGAACATCACTTCTTCTCCTTTGCCGGCAGTTTGCCGACGTACGCCGGCAGGCGCTTTGCGCAGCCGCGCAGCTAGCTCTTCGTCAATGGCGGGCCCCCATGCAGTAGGCAACAACCGCAATCATCCAACATGATCTACGTGGAGTACAGCCTGTGCTATAAGGCAGCAATGCGCCGCCGCTCCGCGCTCGTCGCCCTGCTCGCCGTCGTCGCCCACGCGCTCGCTCCGCTACTGGCGAACGCTGCGCCGGGCGCGGCGGTCGACCATATCCAGTTGTGCACCGCGCAAGGCATCGTCACGGTCGAGGTCGACTCGGGCGGCGTGCCGGCCGGCTCGCCGCTGGGTGCGGATCACTGTTCGGTCTGCGCGTTCCAGAATGGCATTGCGCCCTGCGTTGCGGTCGCGCGGATTGCGCATGTCATCGCCTCGGTCGCTGTTCCAGCCGCGGAGCAGCCGCAGCCACGTTTCTCCTTCACGTACAGCGCGCGCCCGCGCGCTCCGCCGCACCACTCCTGAAGTCACGCTGCATTCACCGCGCCATACCGCGCGGCCAATGACACTTCGGGGGAGGAAACATGCTTCGCATTCTTGCTGCGGCGCTTGCTGCGCTGCCATTCATGCTGTCCCATCCGGCGCAAGCGTCCTGCGGCGCCGCCTTTTGCACCGTCAACACTGACTGGAGCGTGCACGGCGCCTGGACCGAGCGCGGCGCCCGATTCGACTTGCGCTTCGAGTACATGGACCAGGACCAGCCGCAGTCAGGCACCCAAAAGGTGGCCGTGGGGCAAATTCCCAGTCACCACGACGAGGTGCGCACGCTCAACCGCAACTGGGTAGCGAGCTTCGACTACGGGTTCGACTCCCACTGGGGCGTGTCGGTCGCGCTGCCGGTCGTGAACCGCTCGCACGAGCACATCCACAACCACATGGGCGCGCAGTTGCTGGAAACCTGGGACTTCAACCAAGCCGGCGACCTGCGGGTACTGGGCCGCTACCAGTTCGCACCCGAGCAGCGTGGCGCGGGATCGAGCCAGACGGGCTTCAACTTCGGCCTGAAGCTGCCCACCGGCGCGTTCGATGTGAAGAACGCGGACGGCGACGCCGCGGAGCGCACGCTCCAGCCCGGCAGCGGCACCACGGATGCACTGATCGGCGCCTACCACCAGCGCAGCCTGCCGCAGCGGGACATGTCCTGGTTCGTGCAGGCACTTGCGCAACTGCCGCTGAATGCGCGCGAGGGCTTCCAGCCCGGCGAACGGCTGTCGCTCGATCTCGGCCTGCGTTACGAGGCGACGGACAGGTTCGGCCTGCTGCTGCAGACCAACCTGCTTTGGCGTGGCCGCGACCAGGGCGTGGAAGCAGAGCCGGAAGACTCCGGCGGCTATTCACTGTGGCTCAGTCCCGGAGTGGCTTATGCGATCGGCAAGGACTGGCAGGCCTATGCTTTCCTGCAACAGGCGCTCTACCAATATGTGAACGGCGTGCAGCTCGTCGCCGAGCGTGGCGTGGTGCTCGGCATCAGCGGGAGGTTCTGACTGATCGTAGGGTGGGCCGCTGGCCCACCCTACCGCGCGAGATAGCCCGAATCCACCGGCAGTGTGACGCCGGTGATGCAGCGCGCTGCCGGGCTGGCGAGGAACAGGATCGCGGCAGCGATATCCTCGACTTCCGGCAGCACGCCGAGCGGGGTGTGCTGCATGACCGTCTTGAGCAATTCCGGGTTGGAAAAGACCGGCGCGGTGAGGGGGGTGCGCACGAAAGTCGGGGCCACGGCGTTGACGCGGATGTTGAATTCGGCGAATTCGAGAGCCAGTGCTCTAGTCAGATTTACAACAGCACCCTTGGAGGCCTGGTACGCCGGGTTGGGAAACAGGCCGCCGGAGAAACCCATGGTCGAGGCGAGGTTCACGATTGCGCCGCCGCCGGTTTGCTGCATGGAGCGCGCTGCCGCGCGGGAACAGAGGAATAGGCCAGTCTGATTCACAGCGAGGACTTTGTCCCATTCCTCGCGGGTGATATTCAAGGAGTTCTTGCGCACTACGATGCCGGCGTTGTTGACCAGGACGTCGATTTTCCCGATCTTCTGAAATGCCGCGTCGACCGCCTTCTCGTCGGTGACGTCGCACTGCAAAATGCTTTCGCCCGCCTCAATATCGAGGCGGGCGACCGTGGAACCCCGCGACGCGAAGAGGTCGGCCGTTGCTTTGCCGATGCCGCGACCTGCCCCTGTAACGACAACGGATTTGCCCTTCAAATCAAATGGGTCCATGGGCCGGTAGTATAGGGGGATGAACGATCTCGTAATTCGAAATGCGCTGATGCTCGATGGGCTCGGCTCGGCGCCGGTGCACGGCGACCTCGCCGTGAAGGAAGGGCTGATTTCCGAGATCGGGAAAACAACCGGCCCCGCTGTCCAATCCGTCGACGCCGCCGGCCTCGCGCTGATGCCCGGCATCATCGACAACCACACGCACTACGACGCGCAGATCACCTGGGACCCGCTGGTCTCGCCCTCGCCTGCGCTCGGGGTCACCACCGCCATCATCGGCAACTGCGGCTTCACCATCGCGCCCTGCCGGCCCGCGGACCGCGAGCTGGTGATGAAGAACCTGACGCAGGTCGAAGGCATGTCGCTGGAGGTGCTGCGCCAGGGGATCCGCTGGGATTTCGAGACCATCCCGGAATATTTCGACATGCTCGAGCGCCGCGGCACGGCGATCAACATCGCCGGCTTCGTCGGCCACTCGTCGCTACGCACCTACGTGATGGGCGAGGACGCGGCAAAGCGCGCCGCGACGCAGGCCGAGGTTGCGCGCATGCGCGCGCTGGTGCTCGATGGCATGCGCGCCGGTGCAGTGGGTTTTGCCACCAGCACCTCCCCCGCGCACAACGGCCATGGCGGGCTGCCGATGCCCTCGCGGCTCGCCGACGATGCGGAGTTGCGCGCGCTGGTCGGCGCGCTGAAGGAAGCCGGGCGCGGCGTATTCATGCTCACCAAGGGCGGGCACACCAAGGTGCGGTTCCTCGAGGAGCTGGCTGCAGAGTCCACGCGCCCGGTGGTGGTCGCGGCGCTGCTGCACAACAGCACCAGCCCGCGCGCGGTGTTCGACGACCTCGACGCAATCGCGGCGGCAAACTCGCGTGGCCGCAGAATGGTGGGCGCGATTTCCTGCTGCCCGCTCTCGATGGACTTCACGCTGCACTCTCCCTACACCTTCGAGGGACTGGAGTCCTGGCAGCCGGCACTGCCGCTCAAAGGCGCCGCCTACGTGGCCAAGCTGAAGGAGACGGGATTCCGCAACGCGATGCGCGCGGAGTTGTCGCGCCCTGCGCACTTCCGCCTGTTCAACGCGCAATGGGACCAGGTCGAGGTGGTGGAATCGGCAAACCGGGCCTGCGAGCAGCGCTCGATCGGGGAACTTGCGCGCGCCGCGGACAAGGAACCTCTCGACTTCATGCTCGACCTCGCGCTCGGCGAGAAGCTGGACACCGTGTTCAACGCCATGCTGCTCAACTCGGACGAAGCTGCGGTGGGCGAAATGCTGCGCCATCCCGCGAGCCTGGTGTCGTTGTCCGACGCCGGTGCGCACCTCACCTTCTTCAACGACGCCGGCTTCGGCCTGCATCTGCTCGGGCACTGGGTGCGCGAGCGCGGCGCGCTCACGCTGGAAGACGCAGTGCGGCGCCTCACGAGCGCGCCTGCGCAGCTCTTCGGCATCCGCGGCCGCGGGGTGTTGAAGCCCGGCTATGCCGCTGATCTGATGCTGTTTGATCCGGCAGCGGTCGGCCGCGGAGCCAAACGGCGCGTGTTCGACCTGCCCGGCGGGCATCCGCGCCTTACCACGCCAGCGCTCGGCGTGCACGGCGTCTGGGTGAACGGCGTGCGCGACCTGATTGCGCTTCCTGGGAAGGTACTGAGAGAGTTTTCCGCGTAGGGTGGGCCTCCGGCCCACCTTGCAAGCGTCGCCCGGAGGCGACGTTTCTCATGCGTGCACTAATACTAGTCGGCTGTTTTCGTTGAAGTTCACGACAGGCACGAAGTGTGCGTGCGGTGGTTCCAGCATTCAACCCACCGGGAGACCGCAATGCTCCAGAAAGACAGCTTGTTCCGCCGCAACGACTCGTTCTTTCGCTCCACCCCGCCGCCGCCTCCCGCGCCTGCGGTCGGCGCAACCGCGACGCCCGCAGCACCCGAGCCCGCCAAGCCGGTGGACAAGTCCGACGAGCGCAAGGAGGCCAAGCTGATCGTCGGGCCCGACATCAAGATGAAGGGCGTCGAGATCACCGACTGCGACACGCTGGTGGTCGAAGGCCGCATCGAAGCGACGCTCGACTCGCGCGTGCTGCAGATCGCGCAGAACGGCATCTTCTGCGGCACCGTCGCCGTGGACACGGCGGAGATCCACGGCCGGCTGGAAGGCGAGCTCACCGTGCGCAAGCAGCTCATCATCCACGCCACCGGCAAGGTATCGGGCAAGATCCGCTACGCCAAGATCAAGGTCGAGGAAGGCGCGGAACTGGCGGGCGAGATCAGCATGATGGAGCGCGGGCCGCAGGGGATCATCGCAAAGCGCACCGGTACTTGACGAGCGCGTGCGGGCGCGCAACAGTGCCCGCATGAGCGAACCGGCGGATTGGGCCTTTCCCTCCGAGCTGCGGCCGCGGCCGGAGGAGTGGCGCTTCGACCTCGACCAGGCGCTCGACGCGCTGGTGCTGGTGCGCACCGAGGTTCCGGAGGACGCATTCACCGCGCAGATCCTCGGCACCGAGCGTGCCGGCAACGGAGTCGTCATCCGCGACGACGGGCTGGTGCTGACCATCGGCTACCTCATCACCGAGGCCACCTCGGTCTGGCTCACCACCTGCAGCGGCGCGGTGCTCGCCGGACATCCCCTCGCCTACGACCAGCAGACCGGCTTCGGCCTGGTATTGCCGCTGGGCAAACTGGGCTTACCCGCCCTGCCGCGCGGCTCCGCGGGTCGCTGCCAGGTCGGCGACGACGTGGTGGTGGCGGGCCATGGCGGGCGCGCGCACGCGTTGAAGGCCAGGCTCTTCGACAAGCGCGAGTTCGCCGGCTACTGGGAGTACGTGCTCGACGAGGCACTGTTCGCCGAGCCCGCGCACCCGCAGTGGGGCGGCTCGGCGCTGATCGGCGCGGACGGCAAGCTCCTCGGCATCGGCTCGCTGCTGGTGGAGGAAAAGGCCGGCGAGCGCGGCGTGCAGGGCAACATGTTCGTGCCGGTGGACCTGCTCGAGCCGATCCTCGAGGACCTCGTCACGCGCGGCCGCGCCCAGCGCCCCGCGCGTCCCTGGCTCGGCGTGTACACCACCGAGATCGGCGACAAGCTGGTGGTGGCGGGACTGGCGAATGGCGGGCCGGCGGAGCGCGCGGGGCTCAAGCTCGGCGATGTCGTGGTGGAGGTGTCCGGGCAGCGCGTGCGCGGATTGGCCGAGCTGTTCCGCAGCGTGTGGCGGCTCGGCGTTGCTGGCTGCGAGGTTCCGCTCACCATCGTGCGCACCGGCGCGAGGATCAACTTGCGGCTGCAGTCAGCGGATCGCGCTGACTTCCTGAAGAAACCTTCCCTTCACTAGCGTGAGCGCAGCGCCGCCCAGGCGGCGACCAGCACCGCGAGCAGGACCATCTCGGGACTGAACCCGTGCAAGTGCGCCTCGGCGGCGCCATGCCCGGGATGGGCCTGCGCCGCACCCGCGGCAAGGATAAGCGTCAGTGCTGCGCTGCGCATAGCATTCCCTCGGTTTCGATGAACTTGATGATCGTTTCCAGCCCCTGCCCGGTCTTCAGATTGGAGAACACGAACGGGCGCGAGCCGCGCATTTTCTTCGAATCGCGCTCCATCACCTCGAGCGATGCGCCCACCATCGGCGCGAGGTCGATCTTGTTGATCACCAGGAGATCAGACTTCGTGATGCCCGGTCCGCCCTTGCGCGGAATCTTGTCGCCTGCGGCTACGTCGATCACGTAGAGCGTCAGGTCGGAGAGCTCGGGGCTGAAGGTGGCAGCAAGGTTGTCGCCGCCCGACTCGATGAAGATCATCTCGAGTTTCGGAAAGCGCCGCGTCAGGCGCGCCACCGCCTCCAGGTTGATCGAGGCGTCCTCGCGGATCGCGGTATGCGGGCAACCGCCGGTCTCGACGCCGATGATGCGCTCGGGCGCGAGCGCCCCGTTCTTCACCAGGAACTGCGCATCCTCCTCGGTGTAGATGTCGTTGGTGACCGCGGCGATGTCGTACTTGTCGCGCAGCGCCTTGCACAGCGCAAGCGTGAGCGCGGTCTTGCCGGAACCCACCGGGCCGCCGATGCCGACTCTCAAGGTCATGAGCGAAACAGCCTCGAGTACTGCGTTTCGTGCCGCGACGACAAGATCGCGAGGCCCGGTGCGAAATTGCCCGGCTCCTCCTCGTTCACCTCGTGCAACCGCGCGCCGAGAGCGAGCAGCATCTTCTGCCCGTCCGTCTGGCCGAGCGGCACCGCTTTCACCGCCGCCATTACCTGGTTCTCGAGCCACGCCCAGAGGTAAGCGACCAGCGCCTGACGCGGCGCGATTCCCCAGGCACGCACCGCGTGCGCATACACCGCAGGAAAAGAAGGCTCCTCGAACGGACAAGCCTCGATGCCAAGTTCGGGCAGCAGGCGGTTTAGCGAATAACCCATCTGTACCGTTTCGGCCCTGAGCTCCGCCGTCTCGCGGCTGGCGAGGAACATCTCGTTCCACGACGCGTCGGGCCGCTCCATCATGCGCAACAGCAGCGGCGCTTCCATGCGCGCCACCGAGTGCTCGAGCACGTCGCCGATCCAGCGCTGCGCGCTGGCGGCATCCTTCACCAACCCGGCCTCGATGGCCGCTTCCAGCCCGCCCGAATAGCTGTAGGCGCCCACGGGAAGCGTGGGACTGGCCAATTGCAGCAGCCGAGGATCAATGCTTGTGGTCGTGGTCATGACCGTGGTGATCATGGATCTTTCCGCCGTGACCCATTTCGTCATGCTGGTGTTGGCCGCCGGCATAGGCGCCCGCCTCCGGCTCGAACGGCGCTTCCACCTCGCGCACCTTCGCGCCGAGCTTCTTCAGCATCTCTTCCAGCACGTGATCTGCCGCGATGCGCAGGAAGCCTTCGCCCACCTGGACCGGGACATGCCGGTTTCCCAGGTGGTACGCGATCCGCGGCAGGGAATCGGCTTCGATGTGCAGCAGCTTTTCCGGCTCGGCGAGCACCTCGATCACGCGCCCGTCGGACGCAGTGACGAGGTCGCCGCCGCGCAGGATTTCGCCACGCGGCAGCATCAGGCCCACCTCTTCGCCCGACACAAGCTTCGTCTTCAGGCGGCTCTTCTGGCGCGAGTCGAACGGCAGCTTCAGTTGCCCCTTGACCTCGAGCTTGTAGGCCGTGCGCGGAATCTTGAGCTTGGCTTTGATTTCGATCATCAGAAAAGAAAATACCTCTGCGCCATGGGCAGCACCTTGGCCGGCTCGCACACCAGCAGCTCGCCGTCGGCGCGCACTTCGTAGGTTTCGGCGTCCACCCGGATCTCCGGCAGCCACGAATTGTGCACCATGTCCTTCTTGCCGATGCTCCTCGTGTCCTTCACCGCCTCCAGCGGCTTTTGCAGCCCGAGCTGCAGGAGCGCCGAGTTCTTCAACGAGGCCTGCGACACAAAGGTGAGGGAAGTGCGCAAGGCCTTGCCGAAGCTGCCGAACATCGGCCGGTAGTGCACCGGCTGCGGCGTCGGGATCGAGGCGTTGGGATCGCCCATCGCGGCGGCGGCGATCATGCCGCCCTTGAGGATGAGCGAGGGCTTCACGCCGAAGAACGCGGGCTTCCACAGCACCAGGTCGGCGAGCTTGCCTGCCTCGATCGAACCCACGACGTGCGACACGCCATGGGTGATGGCCGGATTGATCGTGTACTTGGCGATGAAGCGCTTCACGCGCGCGTTGTCGTGCGCCTTGGGATCGCCCTTCAGCGCGCCTCGCTGCAGCTTCATCTTGTGCGCGGTCTGCCAGGTGCGGAGGATCACCTCGCCCACGCGGCCCATGGCCTGCGAGTCGGAAGACATCATCGAGAAAGCGCCCAGGTCATGCAGGATGTCTTCCGCTGCGATGGTTTCCTTGCGGATGCGCGACTCGGCGAAGGCCACGTCCTCGGCGATAGCCGGGTCGAGGTGGTGGCACACCATCAGCATGTCCAGGTGCTCGGCGACGGTGTTCACCGTGTAGGGCATGGTCGGGTTGGTCGAGGACGGCAGCACGTTCGGCTCGCCGCAGATGCGGATGATGTCGGGCGCGTGGCCGCCGCCCGCGCCTTCGGTGTGGAAGGTGGCGATGGCGCGGCCCTTCATCGCCTTCACCGAGGTTTCCACGAAGCCCGATTCGTTCAGCGTGTCGGTGTGGATCGCCACCTGCACGTCCATCTCGTCGGCGATGCCCAGGCAATTGTCGATCGCGGCGGGCGTCGTGCCCCAGTCTTCATGCAGCTTGAGGCCGATGGCTCCCGCCTTGACCTGTTCCCGCAATGGCCCGGGCAGCGAGGCATTGCCCTTGCCGAGGAAACCCAGGTTCATCGGGAAAGCTTCCGCGGCGCAGAGCATGGAAAAGAGATGCCACGGGCCCGGCGTGCAGGTGGTGGCGGACGTCCCGGTGGCAGGACCCGTGCCGCCGCCGATCATGGTGGTGACGCCGCTCATCAGCGCCTCTTCGATCTGCTGCGGGCAGATGAAGTGGATGTGCGAATCGATGCCCCCTGCCGTGACGATCATGCCCTCGCCCGCGATCGCCTCGGTGCCCGCGCCGATGGGAATGGTGATGCCGGGCTGGATGTCCGGGTTGCCCGCCTTGCCGATCTTCCAGATGCGGCCGTCCTTCAAACCGATGTCGGCCTTGACGATGCCCCAGTGGTCCACGATCAGCGCGTTGGTGATCACCGTGTCGGCGACTTCCCTGGACATGCGCTGGCTCTGGCCCATGCCGTCGCGGATCACTTTGCCGCCGCCGAATTTCACTTCCTCGCCGTAGACGGTGAAATCCTTCTCCACCTGGATCCACAAGTCCGTGTCGGCGAGGCGCAGCCGGTCGCCCGTGGTCGGGCCGAACATCTCGGCGTAAGCCCGGCGCGCAATCTTCATTTCAGGTTCCCCATGACCTTGCCGGAGAAGCCATAGACCTTGCGCTCTCCCGCGAGCGCGACCAGTTCCACCGTGCGCATCTGCCCCGGCTCGAAGCGCACCGCGGTGCCCGCGGCGATGTTGAGGCGAAAGCCGTAGGCGGTCTTTCGATCAAACATCAAGGCGTCGTTGGTCTCGAAGAAGTGATAGTGCGAGCCGACCTGCACGGGGCGGTCGCCCGTATTGGTGACTTCCAGCGTCACCGTGCTGCGTCCCTGGTTCAGTTCGATCTCGCCTTCGGCGACCTGTATTTCCCCCGGAATCATTTCGCCGCGCCCCTCTTGGCGGCGGTGCTGCCCCGCTCCATCAGGAAGTGGCGCACCACCTCGATCTGCGCCGCGTCGAACAGCGCTGGCGCATGGCCCACGCCCTTGAATTCCACGCTACGCGTGCCGGGCTTGCGCCGGCGCATCTCCTCCACCGTGCCGGCGAGCAGCACGTCGGAATCGGCGCCGCGCAGCACCAGCACTGCGCAATTCACAGCCTTCCACACCGTCCACAGGTCGATGCCGCGCAGGAACTCGGGGCCGATCGGCAGCTCCGGGTCCCGTTGCGAGGTCCACTGCCCGATCGCCGGGTCGAAGCGCAAGTGCCACCGCCCGTCGTCATGGCGCCGCAAGCTGTGGCGTATCAAGTGCTCCCACTGCGGCTCGGCGAGCGGGCCGAAGCTGGCGCAGGCCTCGCGCAGGAACTGCCCGGCGAGGCGCAGCGACGCGAAGCCGCGCGGCCGGCCCAGGTGCCCCTTGAGGCGGATAAGCCCATTCCACGGCACGAAGGGCCCCACGTCGTTGAGCACCAGGCGTCCGATCGGCGAGCCGCGCTTGGAGGCAAGCAGCATGCCGATAAGCCCGCCCATCGAGGTGCCAACCCAGTTCAGGCGCCGCTCGGGTGGCGCCCCGAACAGGCCCGCTCGCACGGGCGTGGTGACGCGCGCCACCAGCGCCGCGGCGTCGCTCAGGTAGGTGGCGAAGCTGTAGCCCGACTTGTCCTCCAGCCACTCGCTCTCGCCGCGGCCCACGACGTCCATGCACACCACGCGGCAGCTCTTTTGCAGCGCCTCGGCGAGGTAATCGAAGTCGCGGCTGTTGCGCGACAGGCCATGCACGCACAGCACCACGTGCGGGTTCTCGGGGTCGCCCCAGTCGGTGTAGGCCACGCGGTGAAAACCCGTGGGCCCGAGGCTCAGGAAACTGTGCTGCTTCATCGTCATGGAATCGGGTTATGCACCGTGACGAGTTTCGTGCCGTCCGGGAAGGTGGCTTCGACCTGGATGTCGGGAATCATCTCGGGCACGCCTTCCATCACGTCTTGCCTGCTCAGCAGCGTCGCGCCCCAGCCCATCAGCTCCGACACGCTCCTGCCTTCGCGCGCGCCTTCCATGATCGCCGCGCTGATCAGCGCGACCGATTCCGGATAGTTGAGCTTCAGCCCCTTCGCCCTGCGCCTCTCCGCGAGCAGCGCAGCGGTGAAGATCAGCAGCTTGTCCTTCTCTCTCGGCGTCAGTTCCATATCGGTTGTAGGGTGGGCCTATGGCCCACCGAGGTTGGGCCTATGGCCCACCGAGGTTGGGCCAATGGCCCACTGAGGTTGGGCCAATCGCCCACCCTACGTGCTCCATATCCTGGGCGCCACCGCTTCGCGGTCGAACAATGTCGGCCTCACTACCGTCCACAAGCGCGCGAACAGCTTCTTCGCCTGCTCGCTCGAATCCCCGAGGTAGCGCGCGACCAGCGCGCCCGGCAACTGCGTCACTGCAATGCCTTCGATCTCCCGGCAGGCGACGAGGTCTGCCGCGGGTCCGGCTGCCACCAGCGTCGCGCACACGGGTTTTCCCTGCAGCCCCGCGGGCGAATCGAGCAATGCGCCGCCGCCCTCGATGCGGCCACGCTCGAGCCAAAGCAGCTTCCCGTCGCGGTACAGCCTGCTGCGCAAGCGGATCTCCCCCTTGCCGAAGCGCTCGCCCGACCCCGTGCGCCCGAGGCACAGGATCTCCCAGCCCAGGTAGCGCGCATCGCCCTGCAAATGCACTTCGGTCTCCAGGCGCGCGCGCGCGCCGTCGAACACGATGGTTTCCTGCGGCAGCCACTCCAGCGCGCCAGCCGCCTCGAAGCGCAGCTTCTGCGAAGCCCACGCACCCGCAGAGCGGTACCACTTGCCTGCGCCCGGCGTCGTCAGCAGCGCGTGCGCCCCGGCGCCGGCGCGTGCGTCCAGCTCGAGTTCGTCGCCTCCCGCGATGCCGGCCGGCGGATGCACCACGATCGCGTGGCACACCGCGTCGCCTTCTGGGTAGAGCGCCTTCTGCACCACCAGCGGCCCGTCGTGCCGCCGCTCGGCGAGCACCGTCCTGCCGTCGCGCTTGTCGAAGCCGAGGTGGAGCTGCGCCTTCCACGATTGGGCGACGGGCTCGGCGAGTTGCATGGCCGGATCATACCGCCAGCAAAGCCTTCACACCGTCGCGTTCCATGTCCGCGCCGGCGCCGCGCGCGATGAGCTCGCCGCGCTCCATCACCAGGTACTGGTCCGCGAGCGAGCGCGCGAAGTCGTAGTACTGTTCGCACAGCAGGATCGCCATCTCGCCGGTCGCCGCCAGCGCGCGGATGGCGCGCTCGATGTCCTTGATGATCGAAGGCTGGATGCCTTCCGTAGGCTCGTCGAGGATGAGGAGCTTGGGGCCCATGGCCAGCGCGCGGCCGATGGCGAGCTGCTGCTGCTGGCCGCCGGAGAGGTCGCCGCCGCGCCGGCGCATCATCTGGCCAAGCACCGGGAACATTTCGACGATGCGCGCCGGCACGCGCTCCCCGCGCGGGCGCGTAGCGAGGCCCATCTCCAGGTTTTCCGCCACCGTCAGGCGAGGGAAGATCTCGCGCCCCTGCGGCACGTAGCCGATGCCCGCGCGCACCCGCTCGTAGGGCGCGGCGCGGGTGAGTTCCCTCTCGCCGAAGCGCACGCTGCCGGAGGCGGCCGGCACGAGACCCATCAGGGTCTTCAACAGCGTGGTCTTGCCCACGCCGTTGCGGCCCAGCAGCGCGGTCACCTTCCCCGCCGGCACCTCGAAAGCGAGATCGCGCAGGATGTGGCTGCCGCCGTAGTACTGGTTGAGGCCCGTGACGTGTAGGGTGGGCCAATGGCCCACCGTACGCTCATGGCCCACCGTACGCTCATGACGTTCAGCGTCCAAGGTACACCTCGATCACCCGAGGGTCGGCCTGCACCTGCGCCATCGCCCCTTCGGCGAGAACGCTGCCCTCGTGCAGCACCGTGACCTTGCGCGCGATCTTCTCGATGAAGGCCATGTCGTGCTCGACCACCACCAGCGAGTGCTTGCCGGCCAGCGACAGGAAGAGTTCCGCGGTGCGCTCGGTCTCGTCGTCCGACATCCCCGCCACCGGCTCATCCAGCAGCAGCAGCCGCGGCTCCTGCATCAGGAGCATGCCGATCTCCAGCCACTGCTTCTGGCCGTGCGAGAGCAGCCCCGCGGTCCGGTCCGCGGCGTCCTGCAGGCGGATGAGCCGCAGCGTCTCGGCGATGCGATCGCGCTCGGCGCTCGAGAGCTTCGCCAGGAGGGTGCGGCGCACCCGTTTGTCGGCCTTCATCGCCAGCTCCAGGTTCTCGAACACCGTGTGGCTCTCGAAGATGGTGGGCTTCTGGAACTTGCGCCCGATGCCCGCGTGAGCGATCTCGGCATCGGACAACTTCGTCAGGTCGATGGTCTGGCCGAACCACGCGCTGCCCGCGTCGGGCCGCGTCTTTCCCGTGATCACGTCCATCATGGTGGTCTTGCCCGCGCCGTTGGGGCCGATCACGCAGCGCAGCTCGCCCACGTCGATGGACAGCGAGAGCCGGTTCAGCGCGCGGAAGCCGTCGAAACTGACCGAGATGTCCTCGAGGTAGAGGACGGCTCCATGGGTGGTGTCCAGCTCGCCGGTGCTGATGCGGCCGAGCGAGCCGCTTTCGCTGGCGGCGACCGCGGACGCGCTCAAGCGCGCTTCTCCTTCCAGCGTTGCGCGAGGCCGGCGACGCCCTGCGGCAGGAAGAGCGTCGCGAGGATGAACAGCAGCCCGAGGAAGTACAGCCAGTACTCGGGGAACGCCTGGGTGAAGAAGCTCTTCGCGCCGTTCACCACGCCCGCGCCGATCACCGGACCGATCAGCGTCCCGCGCCCGCCCAGCGCCACCCAGATGGCGATCTCGATCGAGTTGGCGGGCGACATCTCGCTCGGGTTGATGATGCCGACCTGCGGCACGTAGAGCGCGCCGGCGATGCCGCAGAGCACCGCGGAGAGCGTGAACACTGCGACCTTGTAGTGCACCGTGTTGTAGCCGCAAAAGGCGGCGCGCGTCTCGGCGTCGCGAATCGCGGTCAGCACGCGGCCCAGCTTCGAGGTGACGATCCAGCGCGCCAGCAGCAGCGTGCCGATCAGCACCGCGCCGGTGATGGCGAAGAGCGCCGCGCGGGTTTCCGGCGAGGTGACGCTGAATCCGAGGATGCGCTTGAAATCGGTGAAGCCGTTGTTGCCGCCGAAGCCGGTGGCGTTGCGGAAGAACAGCAGCATCGCCGCGAAAGTGAGCGCCTGCGTGATGATGGAGAAGTACACGCCCTTCACGCGCGAGCGGAAGGCGAAGTAGCCGAACACCAGGGCCAGCAGGCCCGGCACCGCCACCACCAGCAGCATCGCCCACCAGAACTGGTCGGTGTTCCACCACTGCCAGGGCAGTTGCTTCCAGTCGAGGAACACCATGAAGTCGGGCAGTTCGGACTGGTATTGGCCTTCGCGCCCGATCTGGCGCATGAGGTACATGCCCATCGCGTAGCCGCCGAGCGCGAAGAACAGGCCGTGGCCCAGCGACAGGATGCCGCAGTAGCCCCAGATCAGGTCCATGGCGATGGCGACGATGGCGTAGCACATGATCTTGCCGAGGAGCGTCACCCAGTACGAGGAGAGCATGAAAGGCAGGACGGCGATCAGCGCGGCTGCAAGGCCAAGCGCGATCCAGCCCTGCGGTGCGTAGAGCCGCCTCATGCCTCGGCCGACCTGCCCTTCAGCGCGAACATGCCCTGCGGCCGGCGCTGGATGAAGATGATGATGAACACCAGCAACGCGATCTTGGCCAGCACCGCGCCCGACCAGGCCTCTAGGAATTTATTTGCGAAACCCAGAGTGAGGGCCGCGTACACCGTGCCGGCGAGTTGGCCGACACCGCCGAACACCACCACCAGGAACGAGTCCACGATGTAGCCCTGGCCGAGGTCGGGGCCGACGTTGCCCAGCTGCGACAGCGCGCAGCCCGCGAGCCCCGCGATACCCGAGCCCAGGCCGAAGGCCCAGGTATCCACGCGCGCGGTGGGCACGCCGACGCAGGAGGCCATCGCGCGATTCTGCGTCACGCCGCGCACGAACAGCCCGAGGCGGGTGCGCGTGAGGAGCAACCACATGCCGGCGAGAACCAAGATGGCGAACAAGATGATCATCACGCGGCTCCAAGGCAGCACCACGTTGGAGAGCACCTGGATGCCGCCCGACATGAAGGCGGGGTTTTCCACCTGCACGTTCTGCGCGCCAAAGAGCGTCCTCACGAGCTGGATCAGCATCAGGCTGATGCCCCAGGTGGCGAGCAGGGTTTCCAGCGGCCGGCCGTACAGCCAGCGGATGACGCCGCGCTCCAGCACCATGCCGACCGCCGCCGCGACGACGAACGATGCGGGGACGGCGGCAAGCAGATACCAGTCGAAGAAACCCGTCTGCCTGAAGAACACCTGCACGACATAGGTCGTATAGGCGCCGATCATCATCAGCTCGCCGTGCGCCATGTTGATCACGCCCATCAGGCCGTAAGTGATGGCCAGGCCGAGCGCCGCCAGCAGCAGGATCGAGCCGAGAGACACGCCGGCGAACAACAGGCCGAGGTGCTCGCCCCAGGCGAGCCGCCCCTCGACCGCGCGCAGGCTCTTTTGCGCCTCGATGCGGATATCCTCGTCCTCGTCGCGCGCCGCTTGCGCGAGCAGTGTCTTGCTGTTCGGGCTGGTGGATTCGCCCAGCATGCGGATGGCGCTGATGCGCTCGGCCTTGTCGCCGCTCTTCATTTGCATCGATGCGGCCACCAGCTCGAGCAGCGGCCGGATGTGGGCGTCGGTTTCCTTCCCCAGCGCCTTCTTCACCAGCGGCAGCATCGAGGCGTCGGCCCCGGTCGCCAGCTCCTTCGCCGCGGCAAGCCGCAGGCCGCGCTCGGGCGCGAGCAGGCGCAGGGCGGCGAGCGCGTCCGCGACCGCGCTGCGCAGACGGTTGTTGATCATCACTTCGACCTTGTTGCCGTCGAGCTCGACCTCGCCCGCGGCGAAGCGCGTCAGTACCTCGATGGCGCGCGGGTCGGCCTCGGCCACCAGCGCACCGATGGCCTCGACCTTCTGGTCATTCTCGCCATTGGCGAGCTTCTCCAGCGCCGACTTGTCGAGCGCGAATGCGGACCCGGCGAGGCAAGCCAAAAGGGCCGCTGACGCGGCCCTTGCCTGCCACAAACCCACTTTATTTCTTCTTCTCGGCCATCAGCGCCGGCTCGTCCACCTTCTTGTCGTTGCCCGCGATGAACGGGCTCCAGGGCTGGGCTTTCACCGGGCCCTTGGTCTTCCACACGACGTTGAACTGGCCATCGGCCGTCACTTCACCGATGAACACGGCCTTGTGCAGGTGGTGGTTCTTCGCATCCATCGTGGAAGTGATGCCCGAGGGCGCGGTGAAGGTCTGGCCGCCCATCGCCGCGGTCACTTTCGCCACCTCGAAGCTCTTCGCCTTCTCCACCGCCTGCTTCCACATGTAGATGCCGATGTAGGTCGCTTCCATCGGGTCGTTGGTCAGGGGCTTGTCCTTGTGGCCGGCGATGTTCTTCGCCTTGGCGTAGGCGGCCCACTTCTTCGTGAACGCATCGTTGGCCGGCGCCTTGATGGACATGAAGTAGTTCCAGGCGGCCAGGTGGCCGACCAGCGGCTTGGTGTCCACGCCGCGCAGTTCCTCTTCGCCCACCGAGAACGCCACCACCGGCACGTCGGTCGCCTTCAGGCCCTGGTTGCCCAGTTCCTTGTAGAACGGCACGTTCGAGTCGCCGTTGATGGTCGACACCACCGCGGTCTTGCCGCCGGCGGAGAACTTCTTGATGTCCGCGACGATGGTCTGGTAATCGCTGT
>Ga0184628_10000379_pt1 | contig 24658 bp, 38 predicted proteins | sample PLM4_5_b1_FD_133149 | JGI IMG/M metagenome (GOLD analysis project Ga0184628, IMG submission 133149) | Groundwater sediment microbial communities from an aquifer in East River, Colorado, USA - PLM4_5_b1 | ecosystem: Environmental > Terrestrial > Soil > Riparian zone | place: USA: East River... | reverse complement strand
GTAGGGGCTCCGCGGATAGAATGGAGTTTCCTCACTCTGCGGCGGAGGAGAGGCCCCGAACATTTCTGAAGAACTTGCTTGGTAGTAACGAGACTCGATCCCGGATCCGCGCCATGCCTCAAGCAACCGGATCGTTCCGAGCCCGGTCGTGTCTGACGTGTATTCAGGAAGATCAAAACTAACTTTTACATGGCTCTGCGCGCCGAGATTGTAAATCTCATTTGGGCATATCTCCACCATGAGTCGGGACAAGTTACTTCCGTCGCTGAGATCCCCGTAGTGAATATGGAGCTTGTCGAAAATGTGATCGATCCGGCCTGTGTGAAAGCTACTGGATCGGCGTATGATCCCATGGACTTCGTAACCCTTTTCCAAAAGAAGTTCCGCTAGATAGCTTCCGTCCTGGCCAGTGATTCCGGTAATGAGTGCAGTTTTCATAGTCGTGTTAAAAAATCTTTGTAGGCGATCTTGATCCCGTCCTCTAACGAGACTTCTGGTTTCCATCCGAGTCGGCTGATCTTCCCGATATCGAGAGCGCGGCGCGGGGTGCCGTCCGGCTTCTTCGTATCCCACCACAAGAAGCCAGCGTATCCCACGATCTTCCGAATCGTTTCAGCGAGGACAGAAAGCTCGATCTCCTGGCCAGAACTAATGTTGATAAGTCCTGGATCCTGGTAATTGTTCATCAAGAAAATCGCGGCCCTTGCGAGATCATCGGAAAATAAAAATTCTCTCGTGGGCTTGCCGGTGCCCCAAAGCGTGACGAGTTTTTTACCCGCGACTTTGGCCTCATGGATCCGACGGATCATTCCGGGGAGGACGTGACTGTTTTCCAAGTTGTAGCTATCGCCTGGACCGTAAATATTCGTCGGCATGCACGAAATGAAATCGCAGTTGTATTGTTTTCGATACGCATTGCACATCTCGATTCCGGCGATCTTCGCGATTGCATAGGCGCGGTTTGTGGGCTCCAATTCGCCGGTCATCAGGGAAGATTCCTGGATCGGGCACAGCGCAAATTTCGGATACGCGCAAGCCGATCCAAAGAAGAGTAGCTTCGTCACTCCGTAAACTCTGGAAGCCTCAATCACGTTTGATTCAATCGCCAAATTGTCCCGTATGAAGTCCGCGGATTGCGTGTCGTTCGCAATGATGCCGCCAACCTTTGCCGCGGCGAGGAAAACGTAATCGGGGCGGACATCTGCGAAAAACTTATTGGTTTGGCTTCGCCGCCGGAGATCCAGAGTATCGCTGGTGGCTACTGTGATTCGCTGATATCCTTGCTGCACGAGTTGTCGAAGAAAAGCTTGACCGACAAGCCCGCGATGTCCGGCAACATATATTTTAGAATTTTTATTCATAGTGAGGGGGTCTTTGCACCGAGTAGGAATATCCTTCCGAGATCCACAAGCGCATTTGACTTATCGCCATGGCACCATATTAAATTATCGCTCTGCATTTTTAAGTATTGCTCAACAGAAAATGCTTTAGAGTTGTAGTAACTCACCATGCCGGGAATGTTTGCCCAACCTTTGCGTTTAAACTCACCGGCGAGGACGAAATCCCAGCCGCCCGTTGCCGGGACATTCAGCGCTAGCCGCACAAGCCACTTCAGCATTTCCGGGTCTCCGGACATTAGCGCATTGCCATTTATGTGCTCCGCGGGGATTTTAACGAGCGGGCCTGCCATGCATACCGGCCCTTTGGAGTTTGCGACATCCCAAGCTTTCGATAACCTCTCCACCCAGTCGGGGAACACCGGGCCACCGTCTCCTTCGCAGGTGAAAATCGCTTTATACCGTGGGCACTTCTTGGCTTCGCTCATGCACTTCACCCATTGGAGCGTATTCGCCCAAAGAGAATTGCAACCGGCGGGCCATCCGGTCATTCCTCGCGGTGCCCGGTAGGTGAACGTATTAAATTTGCGAGCTACATACTGCGCGAGCCCTGTGGGAGGAATGCAGTCGTATCGGTTGATCAAAAGAAAATCTGCGTGCTCGGAATGTTTCGCCTGCAAATCGGTAAGGAACGTCGCCAGCTTTTCAGCTTGCGCTTTATCCCCTTCCCAATATTGCAAGGCGATCAGGATCTTCATCGGCTCAAAACTGATTTAGGTTTCTGCCGAGTGTTCTCCGGTCCGTAAACACAATGGCCCATGTGCCCGCAGATCAGGCCGAGATCAATATATGGCGTATGACCGGCAGCCTTGGCACGTAAACAAAACGAAACATCCTCGCCGATCCCAAGTGGATTTTCTGAACGAGCCAAGGCCAACGCTGATTCCAATCCCTGAAGCGCTTCGAACCCTTTCTCTCCTGAGATAGGACCGTCTGCCAGTGCGTCCCGGATTCGTTGAACTCGATCAACGAGGCTTGCTTCTGAGGAGGAGAACCAATTGCCCCCCGATTTTCCCGGGCCTCGTGCAAGCCTGGGGAAAACTTTTTCGATATCCTCGAAAACCGAGCGATGGGTAAGTAAGCAGCCAGTGCCAACCCACCGAGTCTCCTGGAGTTTATCATGCGGACCCTTTCGAAAATATTCTGCCAATTGCGGATTGGCCGCGCCTTCGTTGTTCACCGGCGGGCCGTATTTGTGCCGCCCGAAGTAGAGCGCGCCGACTACTGTTTTGTTGTGACTCATTAGCCTATCCAGCGTATTCAACTCCATGAACTTTTTCGGGAAGTTGAAATCCGTGTGGGCTCCATACCATTCGGCATTCCCGAACGGCAGGACCATGTCATCGTCGATCCAAAGCGCATAGTCGCACTGTGATTGGAGAAAAATATCCGCGCAGTGGTTTCGAGTATGCGAAATGAAAGCGTCTCCCCAGTTGAGCAGCGTTGCAGTCCGTCGGCGATCAATCAACTGCGCCACGCAAAAAGCGGTGATCGGCGAAACATTCTTGTGCCACGGGAGAATGATCATCACCTTCTTCGTAAAGACGGTGACTTGCGCGGATTCTTTATAGGCGGGCAATCCTGGACTGCCCGCCGTGTGATCCGAAGGGGCTAGGGGAACCTGGAGTGGCATTATGCGTTAGCACCAGCCCTGGCGCGCTCTTCCAAGATTTGCTTTGCCGCGGCATCGAGTGCGTCGGTTGCGCGGACATTAAACTCGTCTTTGGGTTTCGTCACCGGAGCCTTCGCACCGGGAACCGCGCCGGATTCTGCTAGGCGAGACTGCCCGGATCGCTTCACAGCATTCCATTTCTTGGTTATCTCCGCGTTTTCTTTTTCCAGAACGGCGAGCCTCTTTGAGGCAGATTCATGGATCCTCTGCAACTGAAACAACTGAGCGAGCCCGGTAATCAGCGTAGCGCGCATGCGGGGAGAATCATCGTCTAGGGCGGCTTTAATCTCTCCCCGGAGTTGGGTCACAAATTTATTGTGATCCTCGATCTTCGCTTTCTCTTCGGGAGTAGACTTCGTGGTTGGGGCCTGTTCCTTGAACCAATCCAAAGACGCCGTGAAAGAAGCCAGTTCCGTCGCGGTTGCCTTGTGATGAGAAGTGGCGGAGGCTTCGATATTCTTTTCCCGGTCGGCGAGATAGCTGGTGAGATTTTCTTTAGCCGCCTTGACCGCTTGCTCCTTCTCGTATCTGGTTTTGACGATGTCGGAAATCTGGCTCTCTACCGTCCTCTGCAAAACGGGATCGTTGATAGCCTTGAAAAGCTCGGTGAGATTGCAACGGTCCGGGCCGCCGAATTTCTCGATCTGTTTGATCGTGTCATCATTCACCGCCGGAGACTTCCGGAGCAGTGAGTAAATGAAATCGTTTGCCTTGGACACGGTAGTATCGAAGGATTTGAATTTCGGATCGAAATCCACGTCCATCTTTGTTCGCCATGTGCGCAACTCTTCCAATTCTTTGTCTTTTGCGATCTGCTCGGGCGTCCTCTCAGAAGTGCTGGCCTTTATCTTCTCCGCTTCCTCGCGGACCTTGGCAAGCTCTGCTTCGAGTCGGCTAACTTCCTGGGCGGCGCGGATCTTGATCGAGGCAAAAGCTTCGGATGATTTCGGGCTCGCACCAGTCGGGAGCGTCGGGGCGTCCTTGAAAATGTCGTCCGCTTTTTTCAACGAAGCATCGCGCTCTGCTTTCTCGGTTTCGAGTTTCTTGGCGGCGGCCTCAGCGGCCTCTTTCGCCTCCGGAGTTTCCTCCGTTATTGGCGGCGCTTCTTCCGCGGCCTTTTTCGCGGCCTCTTCTTTTTCTTTAACCTTCGCGGCATGGAGATCGTCGAGAGATTGGATCGCCACTGGATCCGGCTCGGGAGTATTGTCGGCGGAGCGCTCCAGAGCGGCGGCTACTTTTCGATTGTTTTCTGCTACCGCTTCGGGGTCGAGAGCGGGATCGAGGGCGGGAGTAATAATTGGGTCGGGCATATATTTTATAGTATGTCGTTTGCGGTCGGTTTCGTGGGCTCTTCAACAAGTTTTTTTCCGTCTTCCCACGCGGAATCGTCCTCCAGCGGAGGATACGAATCGATAACTTTAGCCGGGGGTTGATTTTCCATATCGGCGCGAGCCATCGAAAGAATATTTGTAACAGTGGATTGCAATCCACGAATTTCTCCGGAGCGGATCAGGATCGCATTTGTATCGCCCTTCTCCAAAAGAGCAGGAGCGAATTCGAGAAGCTTGGGGATCAGCCTTCGGCCCGTGGGAGTGTCTAAAAACCTTGACCAGATTTCTCGGTCAGTTTGTGTCCATTCAAGTTCGGTCGCGATAATTTCCATGGCGTGAGGGATTCATGTTTTAGGGTTGGGGTGCGGCAGCCATTTCCTGCCCGGCCCGGGCATGCTGCGCGGCCTGTGCGTCGAGAGCTTTGAGATTGGCGATAGCGGGGCCAGCCTTCGCTAAAAATTGTGATACTTCGGTAAGCTGATCCGCTTTGACGCCCTGCTTTAGCGCCTGGGTATAGTGCTCGTTTACGTGAGCAACCATTGCAACGAGAACGTCCGTCGAGATCTGCCCCTGTGAAATATGTTGCCCGGCCTGCTCAACCACGGGCATCAAAACTTTCAAATGGATCAAGTGATTATCCCGCGGGCTAACCTCTACCGGGTGCCCGGAGCTTAACAGAACAATTTCCAGGTTCTGCATGCGGCTCTGTTCGGCCTCTTCGGTCGGATCATTGTCCGGGAGCAAAACGCGATTCGCAAACTCCGCGCCGATACGAGCACTGAGATCTTCAACTTCGAGTTGCCGCTGATTGTAAAGCGGATTGCCCCGTTTTTCCTGGGAGATCATGACGATCATTTGCCGCTCCATGGGAGTCAGATCTTCAATCGATGACGCCACTGGGCAAGCAGCAAGCTCGTCCAATTCTTCACGAGACATTTTAAGCAGCAGCCGTTTCTGCGCCGCCTTAGCGTCCTCGTCGATAACATCGGGATCGCAGATTCGCCGCTGCATCAATCCAACGAGATCCGTAAACTGTTCCAAGAATCGAGCGATTCGAATGTCCTTCGATTCGTTCTCTCTGGACGCAAGTAAATTCCAAGCAGCGGAGGATCGCATCCCCTCGCCCGCGGTTGCCATGTTCGGGGTCGAGGTAGAACCGATCAACTCGTTGACGATCTGCTTGAAGAAAATATCCAGCTTCAGGAAGCCCTCTACGTCGCCGTCTATTTTCTGCTCAAGTGGAGTCCAGTCCTTGGGGACGATCACCGAACTGCCGAGGACGGACATTTTAAAAGTGTGCAGCCGCTTCGTGTCTCCCTGGAACATCGTTTTGCCGGACATGATCAGCCGGTCAACGATTTCATTCCTGGTCCGGTCCAACATGCCAGCAAGCTCATAGATATCCCGGCCAATTCCTTTGCTGCCGTGGATCGTGCCGTTGCCGTGTTGGAAAGTGAAAAACGCTGTGGCATCTTCCATCGATTTGAAATGCTCGATCCGAGAAAATATTTCAAGAAGCTCAGGACCGGCCAGCCGGTAGTGACTGACTTTGCCGGAGACTTCGCGGACCAGAAGATTGTAAATCACGATCACCGAAGAGCCCGCCATGTAGCTCGCGCCGAGCGTCAATTCTCGAAGAGCGTTCTGATACCAGATCTCCAGGGTGCCACCGACATTCAGCCGGTCGCGTATCTGAAGCGGGGACGCCTGATTGATCGCCGTTCTCGTATTCTCAAGCTTCCACCCGGCGTCCTTAGCCGCCTCAGAGTCTGATTTGATATGATCAAAAAGCTCGTGGGGGAGCAGGGTTTCTTTCAATACTAAGATCTGCGCGAGTCTCGGGTCTGACTTAGTTCCGTCCGCCGCAAAACTGTCTTCGAATGAAAAGCAAAGTGGAAACCAGGAATAGTTATCGAGTTTCGCAACTATAGCACTTCCAAAAAGAGCGTCGTTAAATGCGATGTCCGTGATCAACGTCCGAAAACCTTTTCGGTTGCGGATCAGGTCCGTAATCTCCTGGCGAAAATTCTCGGTCTTCTCGGTGCTGCCTAGCCATTTGTCCGAGAGCGAAGAATTGGTAAAATATTTTAGAGAATCGATTGCCTGGACGAACCTGGGGGCAACCTGCTCCACCATCATCGGCAGTGGCTTGCTGGTGAAGTTCTGCCGCCAGCCCATTCCTTCCGCTTCGAGTTTCCTGCCGTCGTATGGCCTCTCCGCATTATATTTCGCGAGGATCCGGGACGCCACAATGGATCGATTGCGACCGGCCATGATCACAGTCCGGGTAATATCTCGAGCCATCGCAATATCGCGTACGCTGTTCTGTGTGGGCTCGTTCTCGGAGTTGATCTCGGGGGACTGAATGATTCCGCCGACTCCATTGGCGGGATAACCGGTAGAAGTCAATGCAAACGGAACTGGAGTTGGGCTATCAGATGATGCCATGTATTCAATAGTCAGATTATACTGGCTTGCGTGCTACTTTTTTACGCCGCCAGTATTTTTTGGGGCATTCCTCCGGGTTCAACATGATTTTGGCATAGAGGAGGCACCCGCAGACCGAGCACGCGCCCTCTTTTTGGTGCGGGCAGACCATGCAAGTGCTAAAACGCTCTTCTTGGGTCTCCGTGGTCGCTAAAATCTCGTATCCGCGAATCCTCCACCACTGGGATCGGAAAAAACTGCCCACGAACCGAAAAAATTTGAGAATCATACGATTTTTCTCCAGCAATTGCCCGGTAGCTCCGAATTTGAGACGCGAATTTGATCCAGGTGCGAGCTTGTCGGCAAATCCTCGCCCAAAATACCGCACGCATTCAACCGCCCGTCGATAAATCGAGATCCCATGATGCTTTTTCGCAGTTCCGCCGCCGCTTTTCGGCACGAAGAGCAACCGTCAGGCAAAACTTCATTGCGCGGGCACGAGGCGCACACGTCCGCCCGCTGTTTTCGCTCTTCGTCAGATACAAAAGCGATGGGCTCCTTCGATACTTGCTCTTTCATCCGATTCAACCAGGATAGCATCCGGCTTTTTAGTGTTTCTTTTTTCAAAGCGTGCTGGTATTGACCGTTATCTTCTCTACAGAGTCCCGGATTGTTTGCGCATGCCTGGGCAATCACTTCCTGCTCCACGTTTCCCTCCGGCAAACCGCGACGTTTCCGATAATCTCGGACCCGGCGCATGACGGCGGGCCAGTTTTGCGCGGGGTGTTTGGTTCCGTCTGCGTCTGTGAACGTGTGTCCGCCCTTCGGAAAAATATTACTATTCATTGTTAGCATTAGCTCCATCCTCCTTCCAGCAATTCAGACGGGATCGGTTGCGAAAAATTGTCAACGTCGAGAATTTCGGTCCTGTTCGATGGGTCGATCCTGGTGCCGCCGGGATATTGCCGGTCCTGCCACTCCAGATCCAGGTTTCCAGCGTTGCCGCGGGAGTCCACAAGCATCGAGAGAATCTGCCCGGAGCCTAGTCGCGCCGCATGCACGAAAAGCGAAAGCGAATCGGCGTCGTTTGGAGAAGGAAATCCGCGGCTCTCGAAATCTTTTTTGCTCTCGATCTTTGATTTCCCGGAGAGCACTCTGAATCGCCGGTTAGCAAGCTGCGCGGCGAGCTTTGCCATGTCCATCGATGGGTGAATCAGAAGATACTGAAATTCAAACCACATTCGCATCGCAAACCAAAGCTCAGACGCGACTCGATCATATAGCTCCTTACAAGTCTTGCTGTCCTCCGCCATTAACTTCGCATCGGTGCTGCTTATCGAATAATTTATATCGTGAATCAGGGTAGACCATTCGTATCGAATCAAGTCTGCTACCCCGGATCCGTGGCCGGTTCGGTCGCAAGCATAGAATTCTGGTCGCACCCCCGACTTCCTGTTTACATCCATAATAGAGCGTTTCATGGCCATTGTATCGCCCTTGGGTAAGACGAATTGCTGCATTGCTTGCAGCCCAAACCGCGGCTGAACGGACCCGTCCTTGCGTTTAAACATCTGTATATGCCCCTCGGGATACTCAATCGAAGGCGGCCATTTGATCCCAGTGGCAAGGCCCCATTTCCCTATTGTGTGGACCGCCTCATCGCCGCCTTCCAATGCGAGATCCGTCGCGCCGACATTCACCGGTTCATCGAACCAAATGAATTCACCGCGCACCTTTCCGAGCATGCCCGCGGGAATGATAGTGGCCTCAAGGCCGATGATCGGGTATAGTCCGCGCCCCATCGTTCTATAGCCGCCAGAATTACGCCCGCCCGCGGAGGAGGCGATCAGTTCGAGCCCTTCGCGAGTCTGAAGACCCTCGTAAATTATCTTGCCCTGCTGGACATTCTCGCATCGTTCGCCATCGAGTCGAAGAACCTCCCATCCGCGGGCCGACTTCCAACGATAATGTTTGTCTTCGTCCAGGTTCGACCAGCCAAAAACTGGCTCTGCCCGCTTGCTTACCTCGTCGTATGGATCCGAGGGATTGTATGCGCCGAAAATTTTGAAGCTCTGGCCGCCTGCGTTCGAGAGCACGTTGTCAATATCCGCCCAAATTCCGCGGGGGATGTTCTCGATTTCGTCCAGGAAGATAAACATCCGAGATCGAGCCCCAAATATCGGGTGCGGATGCGGCCTGGGTCGCCGCTTACCGCCCTGGAGCCTCCCGGCCTTGTGATTGTTCCCCTTCGGCACAATGACGCCCTGTATCGAGCTAAGCTGATCCCGGCGGCTAAGGCCAATGAAGAGTCCGCCGACTTCGCCCGGCATAGGAATGCTCGCGTTTTGATGCAGAGAAACCAAATGCGAAAACAAGTTGGACTCAAGATGTTTTTCCGAAGGGCCGAGAACTTTGACCGTGGTGTATTCTGGATCCCGGACCCATTCGAGCAGTAGCCGAGCACCGAGTGAAAAACTCTTACCCATGCTCGCCGCGCCCATAATCAGCCCTAATGAAGCTTCCTCGAAAAGCTTCCAGATATCCTGGACGCTCTGCGGCTCCGGCGTGAATTGGTTCGGCGTCCAGTAGATCTGCGCGGCTTCTTTCAGCGCGCCCTCTTCCATAATGTTCCGGACGTAGGGAACTATAATCTCATGCAAGGCGGCGTCCGATTTGTTCAGCCGCTGCTTAATCTTGTATTTCTCCATGATCTCAAGCGCCGCGTCTCGCTTGCGATCCGAATGGATTAGCTGCGCGATCTTACCCGCGAAGATTTTTTCTGCTGCGGAAATCACAGGGGGCGTCCGCAATTAATAACATCCGCCTCAGTTGTCCCTGGCGGGAACTTCACAAGCGGCGCATTCAGCCAGCCGCGGGTGCCGTATTTTTTGGCCTTGGGGCGGCCCCTGTCCCGTAGCCGATGAGAAAAATTGATTATGCGAAAAGAAATCCCAGTGTCGAAGCGGATACCGGTTTTCCAGCCCCGCGCCTTCCAGGATCTCAACCAAATTCGTGCGAGGGGTAGGTCCGCCTCACAATACCGAGCAATTACGTTAGCCACGTCTAACAGTCGGAAGCTTTGCCGGGCCAGGGCACGAAAAAGGCGAATCCACTTGGATCCGCCTAGCATGATGATCGGAATAGATAGTTTAGCTGGTCGCAGTCTTCCTTTCTTTTTTGGGATATTCAGTCCCGTTTTTGTATTCTGGATGTGCCCCGTTTTGAATTCGGGCTAGCCTCAACTCACACGCTTCAGCGTGAAGCCGTTTAGCTTGTTCTACTGCGTCTGTTGGTTCCTTACAGATGTTGCCTCTCATCGAGTAATCTCCTTCGTTCTATTTCTCTGTCTAACGCCCGCCCTTCGCCGGGTTCGCCCACGAGAGCATATCGGGCGTTTTTACCAGTCCAAACCTTTCCGTGTTTGGTGTAAAGTCCTTGGTCGTTCAAAAATTTGGCGATCACTTTGTATTTCTGTCCCTGATCGCGCCGGAACTTGATTTGGGCCAAGATCGCAACCTCAGAGGCCCGGGACCCATAGGGAAGTTTGCCTTCGCACCGGCCTGTTTCCTTCCGCTTTCGCTCCCTGGCGGCGCGGGTCTTCATCACTATGACCGCCTTCTCCCATTGGGCCAAAGCGCCGAGGATCTGCCGCATTAGAGTGCGGGTCGGGTCTGCATCTCCCCCGGCGATGTCAATAAGATCCCCGCGGTCTGCGGCGAAAACTTTAATATTTCGCTCGCGGCATTCCCGGAACAGAAGCTCAGAAACTATTAGATCTCTGGCAAGCCGGTCCATCCGCTCCACTACCAAACACGTATTCGGAAACGGCTCTGCCCGCCGAAGAAGATTCTGGAATCCCTCACGGTCGGCTAGCTCAGAAGTGCCGGTAATTGCATCGAAGAAATTGCCGCGCCGGTTCAGCCCCTGGAGCTTGCAAAATTTGGCGATGCTGTCGCGCTGCCGAGCCGGACCGTCTCCGTCTGCTTGGCTCTTGCTGCTGACTCGTATGTATCCGAATGCGATCATAGGCTTTTGATAATCACGAGGTAGAGAAGCACAATCATCGAAGAAAATAGACCGAAAAAGACCCCCCCAATCGTGGGGGCTATTAGATAATGACGCTTCATGAATTTATCGAACCAGTTCAAGGCGTTATCTATGCGCCGCACTATGCCGATCTGGCTCACGACGCCCACGATGACGTAAACCACTACATATAAAATACATCCGTAAGCGGCTGCGGCAAGAAGGTAGTCAATCATAATGAGGAAGCCCCGGAATTACCGGGAGGTGAGTGTTTTTGATTTTGTAAATGCGTTTCAACTCAGGGAATCTATCCAGAAAATCGGGCTCGTCAACTGGAATCTCATAAGCCATTTCCACGATCTTATTCCAGCGGGTAAACTCGGAATCGTAGCAGATCCCATCGATAACCGCTAAGGTATGATCGCAGGTGTTCACAATGAACCGCCCGTGTTGCATATCCGAGAGAGCAGACCACACCCGGCGGCAGGATAAGTCTGGACGCATCCGCAAACCGAGATGTTTAAACAGTGCGCGTATCTGAGTGGTGAGGAATGCGCGCCGATCCTTTCGGCCCCATTGTTTCGCGAGCGCGTGGGCCTCTGCGTAGTCGAGCGAGCACGAAAACTGGAGTGCCCGGACAACACAATCCCGCGGCTCCTGGTGCCCCATTAGGCGGCAGTTTCGAGGCGCTTTAGTCATTGGCGAGTTCATCGTTAAATTGTTTGAGGATTTCGTTCGCTTCGTCCTGGGTCTTCGCAAAAGCCCATCCGCTGTTCGGTCCATCCGAGAACATGACGATAAGGGGATAGTCCTTTGCGGAGTGCTCGGAGTCAAATCCAATATTGCGAATTATTTTGACAGTCATCGCGGAAGGTCTCCATCTCCGCGGATTGCCTTCAACCGGTCAAGCTCCTGGCGGTTCTCTTCCGCAGTCGCATCGAGCCCGGTGCAGAGCCAGCGGATCTGATATTTGCCCTTGGAAGTGATCCGGACCGCAATGCGATTGCTATGCTTATGAAAAAGGAAGTAAGCGTCCTGCCACAACATCGAGCCAACCAGGAGGCCCGAGAACCGGTCAAAAATCAGATAGTGTTTCTTCATGCACTGAAAATTTAGCAGTTCCGAAGGAAATGTCAACGCCCAAATGAAAGTAAAAGCGGAACTGATCCTGAGAACCAGTTCCGCTAACAACTAGCCGTTGTCGGTTATCGGACCTATCAGGTGCCGATGAATTTAACGAAAGCGAGCAGAGTCGAAATGGGACGGTTTTTCACGTTCTCCATAAACGCTCCCTGAGTCTGGAAGCCGGTGGAGGCCGCCACGTCCGCGACGTGCTGCGCGACGGTAGCATCAACCGGCAATTCGACTGCCGATTCTTTCACCATTTCGTCGATTGCGTATTGGAGCGCGTTCTTGTTTGCCGTTGATAAAGTAGCCATATCTTAAGAGTCGCCAACTGGAGCGGTCTGTGCAACTACTCCCAGTTGAAAACCTGCAAGAAGACTACTCCCGCGATGCCGAGCAGGATTATCAAAAGTCCTATAATCGTCTCCATACGAAAAGAACGGCGGCGCTGACGATTGCAACTTTGATCGAGAAGGCAACGAGCGAGCAAACGCCGGAAGCCAGTGAGATTAGAATAATTTCAGTCATATTAGGAACATGGATAAGTGTCATTAGCAAAAAGACAGTCGCCTAACACCGGGCGTTTGAGCAAGCCTTACCCTGAAGCTCTTGCCAGTCGTTCCCAAGTCTTAAACCATTCGGCTTCTGTCCACAGTTCGGATTGCACATCATATAGTCGGACCTTTCGTTAAAAGCTGCCAGCACATGCTTCCACATTTTGTTCCTGTTCGCTCTGCGCCAGCGTCCTCTTGAGTTACGGATGAAAAATCGTTTGCACGAATACTTATACGCCAGTTTCGGGAACCGGTCGAATAGATAAATCATTTGGGCGCGTCCGACCGGCCTTTGAAAATGAAATGTCCCTGCGGGATCCGCGTCGTATTCCGGATTAGGTATCCACTCACTCACGCGGTTTGAAAGTCATGAAGATCCGAGTGCGCTCGCCTTTGATTGGAACGTAGTTGGCCAGCGGCGGGCATACCCAGTTCTCCCGGGCGAGATCCCCGTCCTTCACAATGATATTTTTAATGTCCGAATTCCGATCCTCGTTTCTGTGGGTGATGGTGAACGGGACGCACCACATCTCGCCGCGTTTAAACAGAACGAGAGATCTGGACCCCTCAGGGCGGCTATTCTCGCGCATGATCCGCTTGTAAATTACTGTCTTCATTGCGGCCACTGTATCACACTCGCTTTGCAGCACCAACACTTTAGAATTCGTATCCGATAACCACGACTGACACGGTGCCCACGGCGGAGGATTCCAGGTGCGTAATGGCGATCTGCTGGCCCGCGGATACATCAATACCCCCGTCCGGCGAGTACGATTGAAAATATTCTACCTCGGCGGCGTTCGAAGTATTAGAAGCGCCAAGCTCGGTTTGCCAGATGATCGGGGAGTTGTTTGCCACTACCGCCGCTTGTCGGATCCGCACCCGCGTATTGACTACGTTATTCGCCGTCGTCCTGAGTGCCACGTTGATCTGAGTGATTCGAAAAGTTTTACCTGCGCTCACCGTGTATTTATTATCTACCGGAAGAGCGACGGCGGAGAGAGTGCCGTTTGTGAAATTAGTTAAGGCGTCAGCAATCACTCCGGGCATTCGCTCCCAGGATAACAATACTGCTGCTCGCGCTGGTGTGGCGAAAGTAACCGCCTGCACAGCGGGAAAATTTCCTATGTTGTATGACGCTGGAAAATTGCTGACTATAACAGAGCCAATCGAGTCAACGACGACGTGCCCCAGCGTCCGCCCGGCGCGATCCGTAACGTCTACCGCGCCAGAGACGATCTGCGTTACCGGCTGATTGACCACGAAAACTTGCTGTAGCGCCGGGAAGTTTGCCACTGTGACGGGGTTCGTAATAGAGACCGGCTGTAGCGCCGGAAAGTTTGATATCGTAACGGGGAGCACCGCTGGAAAATTCAGCACGTCAACGGTTCCCGTAACGGCGAGCGGCGCATTGATAATCGTCGCGAGCAGCGTTGGCGGGAAGTTCGTTACTGAAACCGGCTGGATCGCCGGGAAATTATTTATGTCAACGGATCCAACGATAGGATAGGTCAACGGAAAATTCGAAATGTCGATGGAGTTTCCAATCGCAATCGATCCGGTATCGACCACGACGTGCCCTGAGATGGGCTGAACGCCCGGAAAATTTGTGACTGTTACGTCTGCCATAAGCCGCCTTTCTAACTATCATAAAATCGGCTTTTCCTGGCGGATGCGCAATGGGGGAAGTCCCCTATCTCACTGGCTCTATCCGCGTATGCGTTGGAAGCCCAACCGTTTTCGGAGTGCTGGCGATGTTACTTTTGTGTGACTCTCCCCAAAAGTTTCTAGCAGTCACATAGAAATAGTGCTCTCCTGGCAGCATCGGCACCACGACCCAGTCCGGGAACACGCCGGACGGATAATTGACGGTAACGAGCGGGGTGTAACTCTCCCCGAGCGGGTTATCGCCGGTGTATATCGTAAACGAGTCCGGTTTGGTTTCCTCGGTCCAATCCCAGGACAGTCGGATACTTGAGACGGACTGCGGAAGGCAGTAGCTGGCCAGCAGCAGGAGGAGTGTAATGGGTAGTATTTTTCTAGACATAATCTCTATTGGGTATGAACTGCAAAACTCGGCGTCATGGCGTCATTGACACGAGGGCAATGACACCGTGACACCAAGTTTCTAACATATAAACCTATATGTTGAAATCATAATACACATATCAACCTAAAGATTGACATCCGACCGACACTTTTCTCGATCAAAATTTTTTTATCGCCACCTACCAGGGGTAAGCGAAGTCTCCCCCACGTAAAAACCCCCAGGCCGGTCCGGATGGGTGCCGGTGCCTAGATTTTACCATTATTGGGACGACCAGAGCCTCGGATCGTCGGTCCGGCGATCCATCGGACCCCGGTTAGTCATAACGCCGGGTTTCGGGCCTGGATGCATGTCCGGATTTCTGTGCAAATGCAGAATCGAGTCTACCTTACTACTTGCAAATCAACAACTTATGACGATTTGTCCAACAATGGGACACGCCTGAATTTCGAGTCGCTTAGGTGTGACAGAATGGCACAAGTGAGACAATTTGGCACACAATTGTTAACTATCCGTCTTACGTGCTTGATCACGAACCTCTTGCATCGCCTTCGTAATGGCAAGCGAAAGCTCTGCGGCTGACTTGCCCGTGTCGGGCTCTTCGTCGCGGCCTTTGCGGTCTCCAACTGTGTCGGCCAAGGCTTGGTAAGTCATTGCATGGCACTTCTCTATAGCGCTGGAGAGATCCGCGAATGCGCGAGTGTTGAGCTTGCGAGAGATGCGTCCGGTCTTATTATCTACCTCAGTGCCAAGGATATAGTCCTCTAGCTCCTCTCTATTCAGCGAGCCAAGGCGCAGCAAAACTCGATTTAGAAAACATCGGTATTGGTGGGCCTGCACAAAGTTTATAGCACGGTTTATCCCTCGCTCCGAGTCACCAGGGCGGTTTGATTGCTTCAGATCGATAAGAACCTTGATCTTGTTTCTCCATGCGTGCTGGGCGGCAGCGGCCTCCACCTGGACGGCAGTCCATCCGGAAGCCAACGCAGTCTTCTCAACATCTCCGGAATAGATCGCGAAAAGCTGGAATACCTGATCTTGCTTCACAACCTCTTCAGCCTCAGGAGGAACCGCAAGGATCTCGTCTACGTTGTGGACGGCTGGAGTTTCCATAGCTTTCGTAAGTGCCCTGCCTACAACAGTATCCTTGATTACTTTCTTGATCCGCTTGTCCAAGTTATGAATCCGGGTAAGCGTCTCTTCCTTAACTGGGATATCGTCTATATTCATGGTTGTGCTTCGCCTCCGTTTGCCTTCCACCAGGCGGCGCGCTCGATCTCGCGGAGCCCTTTGCGTGCCTGCTTGTCTAGTTTCTTGATCGTCTTAGGCGTGTTAGAGAAAAGGTCTGCGGGATCCGCGGGCCTGGGACGAGATCGTTTTGCCATGATGGTATTAGACAATCGAACCGGCGAACCGGCGATGCAACGAAAAGATGGCCCGGCGCGCCAGCGCTGAGAACATTATACAGACAATACAATACCCAGTAGTTGTGCAGGGTCAGTTTACCCTATAGCATATAACAATACACACTAATCATTCAACTTAATTCAATGTGGTATATATAATTAAATTTTTCCTTGGTTAAAAAGGCACTGGACAACTACTGCGTAGTGAATTGAGTATATACTTGAAAACAATTAAAGCACGTAAACTAAAAGTGTTGGAGTTAAGTCCAGGACTGGGCTACGGTCATGGGCATGTCAGAAATACTATACAAGAAAAACAGCACTAAGAATCGCATGAACGCGCTCGCACTACAGGCCGGGCGCATACCGTTTGTGAACGCTCTCACTGAAGACGAACAAGCAACTCTAAAACAGCTTCGCCTGCGTCAGCGGGAAACACATAATGCTTACTATATCCTCACGTCCTACCGTTGGCGCGTTCAACTCTATTTAGGCGGCGCGTGGATCCTTGGCTCGTTCAAAGAGCCCGCGGATGTTTTTCGCTTCGCTGATATGTGCATCTATTTCTTTTGGGAGTATAAGCAGCGTGCCGTGGTGCTCGACGATTCGGCGTTTAACTTTTCGGTGAACCGAGCAAAGGCCGACTTGGCAGGAGAACCGGAGCTTGTCAAAATCCTGGAAGCGCAGAAGAAAATTTTGGTCGATGATTTTTTTATACCGGCTACCGGAGCCGAACTGATACAACGTCGCGCTGAACAGCGCGCCAAACCTCGCGCCAAAGTTGCCGACGCAGTCCGGGCGCTTGAAGCTCGTGTCACAGCACTCGAAGCCAAATTGAAATGAAAGACCTGCATAAAATATTAGATGACGCGCAATTGACGGTTAGCCGATTCCCGGACCGTGAACGGCGGGCCTGTGAACTGATGATGAAAAAGTTCGCTGATCTGGTAACTGCCTTCGAAGGCGAGTTAGTTGGGTGCCCGCCAAGCTGGATCTCAACTGTGGCTGATCTACTCACTATGATAGGAAGCCTGGATCCGCTTGATTCTATACTCATGACCAGAATAGAGTCGCGCTCTTTCTATCTTCACCAACTGACGGAAAAAATTCAGAATCACCAACGCAAAAGAATACTTGCTCTCTTTAAAGCGACTCACAAGATTTGCCATCTCTGCCATAACCGCAGAGTGCTTTGGGATACTTACTTTACCTGCAAACCCTGTTCCTGTTTACATTATGAGAAAAATAGTTAAAGACGAAGAATACACCACAAAGAACAAAGTCTGGAAGGTGCGGATCGTGGCTACCGATGCCAGGGGAGACCAGCCAATAGTTGCGCTGATCTCCAACACCAGTAGGGCTGATGATGGCGAAACGGTAGTGCAATACAACGCTGACGGCACCTATGCCCGAGGCGCTGATCTGTATTTGGAAGGCTTTTCACTGGACCTATCAGAGCCAGAGAAGCGCCTGGAGACGGTCTTTTGGCTGAATATCTATACTGAGGCTAGCGCGGCAGTCCACAGAACAGAAGACAGGGCAGCGTTTGGAGCCAAAAAGCTAATTTTCGCCCGCATCCCGGTTCACGTCAACGTGGCGGAGAACCAGGGCCTTACTGAAGCAGAAATACAACGAAAAATATTAGAGAAATAAAAGTCGGTGAAACTTTTCTAACCGTGGATGGCGAATGGCGCGTGCGGATCGTCGCTACTGATGTGAAGAACTCAGACTGGTCCGTGTTGGGAATCCGAACCCTTTTAGCGTCCCGGTGAGGATCCCGAAGAGGCGATTGTTTGCTATCTCAGAAATGGCAGTGCCCATTGCTCGACAATCGGCAGAGACCTAGATCTCTCTTATCCGCCAAAGCGAATCGTTCGAAAAGTTTGGATCAATGTCTATCGGGTTGCAGAGACGATCCACTACGACTTGGGAAAAGCGATCCACGAAGCAGATACCGATTCGCTTTTCGCCAGAGTGCAGCTTGATATTAACGTCCTGGAAAACCAGGGCCTCAGCGAAACAGAAATAAAAGAGAAAAATGAAAACTGAAATCAAAGTCGGGAAAACTTACTACACAAAAAACGGCAAAGCCACAGTCCGCATCGTGGCTATTGATCCGCTGGATACTACTGGTCAGCCGGTGATTGGCTGGTTATCCGACCCGGATAAGGCTCTAGTGTCATACAGCCTGGACGGCATCTTTTTTAAAGGCGTGCCTAGCGGCTTTGACCTGAACTTGGAGAGGATTAGGCAGAGGGCCTGGATCAACGTTTACAAACAGAACTTGTATGGCTATTTCGAGGAGGAGAGCGCCATTAATGCAGCGGCTGAGGACATCCTTGCCCGTGTTGAGATGGACATCGAGGTTGAAGTGGGCCGAGGATTAACTAAAAAAGAGTTGGGGCGCTTAACCGATAAGTGATATCTTCAACATATATGACATCACCATTACCATTGGAAAAAGGAAAACAACTGATTGACTCGCTGACTCGCCTCCGCCAGTTAGCCGACTCAAAACTCGGGACCCTCGACAAAAACGCCGAAGCGGAGCAGCGTGGCACAATTGAATTCGTCCGGAGCCAGCTTTTCGACCATGCAGAGCATTTGCTTGGTTGCTGGTGGGCCGTGCAGAACGAATACCAGCCGCTGTGCAATGCCGTTGCGAGTATGCTCACCAGGGCCAACGCAATTCAAGCGCAGCGCGCCGCCGCCGACTCCACTCCCGCGAAATGAATATGGAACTGGAGGCAATGACCAGGGATCGCGATAGGGTGCGAGAAATGTTTTCGGACTTCCGGAAGCGTGTTGTTCGCCATGGCCTGGAGAACTATTTTAAGCTGGAAGCTCTCCAGGATAAAGTAAACGAACTGCGATGTTTGCTTCACGAGGAGCGTAGACGGGAGATCACGAGGGCGGAGAACAATTTGAAGATCGCGCAAGACGAGATTGTCAGACTCTGCGGTCGCAATATATGCCAATAAGAAATCAAGCACGCAATACAAGAGATCTCGGAATCTCCGGCGGCGGCAACGGTAAAGGCGATGCCAGCCGAATAACAAACACAGATCGTTTTCGCAAGAACTTTGACGAGATCGATTGGTCCCCTCCGGAGCGTTTTTGCGCCGGTTGCGGCTGTAGCTCTCACGACCAAACACTGGTTAGAGAGCCAAAAGGTAATTGGCTTTGCGCCATATGCTGGAGCCTATGAACAACCCCTGTTTCAAAAACCTCCTTACGTCGGAAGCAGATTATCAAACGCTCTTGTCTTCCCTCTTCAACCGGCGGAAACTCGAAGCCGAATTTAATTCACAAGTCGTCGGCAACGCACTTACCGACAATGAGCGCAAGGCGATTCAGCTATCCTACGGAAAGCTCCAGACTGCCTGGACTGAGTATGGGGCATCGCTCGAAATCAAAGTTATCTGCCGCGAATGCAAGACGCCAGGACTCTACAGAGCCTCTGAAGGATTCCTCTGCCTAAAGTGCCTGGAGAAAGCGGATATCGACGTTTAAGTGTTGGCATCCCCGGCAAAGTAGTGCTATACTCTCCGCAATGAAATCAAAAGCCGAATTGATCGAAGTGACAAAAGCCGCACGCTCGAAGTTAAAAGAGCGGGTATCTTTTCGTTCCACCATCGCAATCGCACGCTGTGTCGAGCAAATCGAAGGAGCCGCGGCCAATGGGCACGGATATGTAGTCGTGAGCATTGGATGGGATGACGACACTATCGGAGAACGATATTGGGTTGCCAAAGAAGTCATTGCGTATTTCGAGAAGAATAACCCTGGACTCAGACCCGAAGTGACCAGCCACTCCAGAGAGGTAATGTTTTCCTGGGCATAACAATTTATGAACAAACACGTAAACAAAAACAAGAAAACTAAACCAGTCCCCGAATATCTCGCAATCGATAGCACCAGAGACCGCATGCCGGTCGAAGTTGCCGAGTCCATGATTTTTACTCCTGGAACCCGATTGACATCCGCGCAACTGAAGACCTGCCTGAAGGCGCGCCATGAGCATTTGATCTCGACGCGAGAGCCAAAAGCTTTCACCGTTCGATTTGCTGATCGTGCGAAGAAGGCGTCCGCATCGCAGCTAGCGAAATGGGCGAAACGCTGCATCAAGGATCGCGCCAGAGTCACCAAGGCATGGCTGATTCTTCGCGCAAAGCGGGCGGCGATTGATCCCATTAAGGTCCATGACATTTCGAGAGCCGATCAGTCGCTTGCAATGATGGACATCGAAGCGCAGAGGCTGGATTCCTGGATGTCCGCAATGAGGGGCGAAGCCGAAACCCGTTTATCCCATGGCACCGCTCACTGAAGAACAGATCGCCTATTTTCAATATCTCGAATCCTCCGAGAGTATTGAAACAACTAGAAATCTGGGGATTGGAGAAGAAGATTGTAAGGAACTAAAATATGCCGACTCAGCCGAAATCGACGCAGCAGAAGCAAAATTTAACAACGACCAATATCAGCGGAGACGCGCTCGCGCAAGTCGCATCCGCGCTCAATATTCAGAATCCAAAAATCGCAAACCCGAAGGAACTTGAGGCCACTGAAAACGCGAAGGCGTTAATGGCCGAATGTATCTCGCCGAGTTTGCAACAGAGTCTCGCAACGGACTCGACCCACGCGCCGCCGTCTAATAAGACACACCAGGAAAACGCTGGTCCGGAGCAAGAAGCGCCAGAACCGGTGCGGCCAGGAAAGCTTTTCATTACTGGCCGAGTCGGTGCGGGGATCCTCCCGTTGCTTGCCTCTCTTTCGGACAGCACAAATCTGCTGAGTCTGGATCAAACAGTCCGCGATACTCTCGTAGCAACCGCAAGGCTTAAGGGAGAGCCGTCGCAAATAATCCTGGAAGAGTTTCGGAACTTCGGCGACGGAAAATATTCGCCCACATTGACGAATATTCTTTTCCTGGGCCTGATCCGAAGATCCTGGGCCGACTTCGGCAGCCGTGCTTTTTGGGCTCGTGCCGCCCTTGCTGATCGCACTGACGAAATACAGGATCCCGCGCCGGTGCCGTCACAGCTTATCGTGATCGGGATCCGGACATCCGACGAATTCAAATTTTTGAAGGACGGTGGCTTCACTCATTACCACGTCATGTGCTCGCCCGCGACTGCACTCAGCCGCTCCAAAGGCCGCACCGAAGTGAATTCGCTCGCTATAGCACTGGACAACGATGTCCAAAAGCAAATCAGTTTGCACCGCCAAGGTCCGCGTTTAAACGTGATCTGGCACGACGACACTCCTGCCCCGGCACCCAGCCGGTTTATGTCGGTCCAGGAATTTCGCGAGAAAGTAGTGGGATCCGCACCTGGGACTGTGGTAAAGTCATACGCAGATTTAGACATTAACGTGATATGAAAAACGCTATCGATTGGACGCAGCCAGTAACAGTGGAGTTTTCCGGTGAACTTAGGCCGGTCCAAACGGTCACCATTGCCGAGATCGAAGGCTGTTCGATTCGAATAATTAAATTCAACGTCCCAGACGGACATGAGATAATTGCTTTTGCCTCGCCCACTTCGGACAGGGCCTATCTCGATCCGATCAATCGCCAGTGCTACTATACGCTTTCGAATTCACGAGATGAGGCGAGTGTATTTATTAACCACTACGGCGGCGACGTTTTCGAAGTATTTGATTGCACCAAGGAGGCCGATGATCAGAATATTTTCAAAAAACGAGAATACCTTCTGAAGGTGGAAATGAGACGCACCGGGCCTGGAACATGGTCCTCAACAGTTACCGAACTATGAAAGACAAAAAAGAAACTCCAGCAGATCAGCGCGACGTGCCTGATTCAGATCTTGCCCAATGGCCCGGCGATAAGCGCTTGCTGCCTGGGAAGCACAAGACCGGCAACAAGCCAGGCGAAGACGGCGAGATCACAGACGTGCCCGTGGTTCGATGAACCTGCTGATCGCCATTGCAATCGTATTACTGTCCAGCTTCGGGTTGGCCGTAATCTTTTGCATCTTTGCTGATTGGGCCAACCATGAGTAACCTGGACGACGGGTTTATGCCCGGAGAGCCATGGCCCGCGCCAACTGCGTGCGCCGCGGAGCGAATCCCGACGCACCCTGGGATCCCCGCGCCGGATACTTCCTCTCCAACTTGGCCAATCGTTTTTCGATTTGCCTGTGCAATGGAATACAAGCTTAGCCAGAACCGACATAAGGCAGGATGGAGAAAATCGACTTTTGAAACTCTTTCGAATTATTTGATCCAGGAAGCTACAGAACTTTTAGAGGCCACCTCCGAACTTACGAATATAATAAATCTTCCAGCCGGTGCCGCAAAAAGGGACCAACAAAGAAAAATCGATATGAACACTCTCCTGGAGGCCGCGGACGTGGCAAACTTCGCCATGATGATTGCGGACAAAGTTGAAAACCTATGACAACGCACCTATTTCAATGCGACCATTGCGCTCGCGCTAGCACGAACCCGATGGACTTCGCTTTCCACATTACCCGCCTACACGCCAATCGCCGGGAAGGATGGTTTTCGGTGCAGCCGGTGAGCATCATCAAAGATCACCTGGATTTTTGCGATGAAAAATGCCTGAGCAAGTATCTCGTTGAACAATTCGTGGTTCAAAAATGCAAATCCCCGATCTAATCAACGGCGCGTTCGAACTATGGGGCGGCATCGCCATGTGGCTTAACGTCCGCCAGCTTTGGAAGGATAAAGAGCACAAGGGCGTTTTCGTTCCCGCTCAGCAGTTCTTTTTTGTGTGGGGATTGTGGAATCTTTTCTACTATCCTAGCCTTCACCAGATCGCTTCTTTTATTGGCGGATTGTGTATCTGCTCCGCAAACTTCACCTATGTTTACGGACTGAAGAAATTTAAGAAATTATGAAAAAAATAATCGATCACCTAACGGCGGACCCTTGGTATCAGATGGTCAACCACACCCAATGTTTCCTAACCGACCCGGTGCGGGCAATCCCTGACAAGCAAACAGTGCTATCAGTGCTGCCCATCGCTTCGAGCCATATCTGCCGATTCGGCGGTCACCTGAAACATTTCTATTCGCTCGCTCAGCACGCGCTAAACGTCTCTCTGCGAGTGGAAGCCCTGGGCGGCAGTCCAAGGCACTGCCTTCAGGCAATACTTCACGATGGCGCGGAAGCTTTCCTGGGCGGGGATATCCCCACTCCGGTGCGGAAAATGATTCGGGGATACGACGAGCTTGAGAATCGTTTTCTGGACCGCATCATGGAGCTTTTTAGGATTTCAACGGAGCTTTATACAATCGTGAAACAGGCCGACCGGGAAATGCTCGTGCTTGAAGCGGAGCGCGGCCTTGTCGGCGGACCGCTAGGGGACTGGACTTATCTCTATCTCGACAAGCGAGTCAGCCGCGAGAGGATCTCTAAATCGCTAACGGAATTCTACAGCGACGCCCTGGATCCACAATGCTGTTCAATCGCAGAAAACCGTTTTCGCAACCGTCTCGAACAACTCAAAAACGCATGACACAACAATCAACAAATCCCAAAGACCGAATCGGCAGAAACAAACCAAGTCCAACCGATGTTCCGAGCGCATTGATTCTCGCCGTCGCTGAAGTGATGAAGCTTGGCAAGAAGAAATACGGCCCGTTTAATTGGCGGACCGAGAAAGTCTCTCTCAAAGTTTACCTGGACGCCGCTTGTCGGCATATCCTGCAATGTTTCGATGGTGAAGACTTTGATGACGAGAGCCAGCAGAGCCATGTGGCCCACGCCGCCGCGTGTATGGGAATTATTCTCGATGCTCTGGCGACTGACAATCTGATCGACGACCGGCCCACGAAAGGCCCTGCCTCTGCGCTGATCAAAAAACACACAATCACCACTCCAGCAGCAGTGACGCCGCCGCCCGTAGTGGTGCCGCAATACCCGCGGTATTTCTCTTTCACACATTCAATTTTCGTGATATTCACTGAGACCCTGGGGCGGCGTTTCATTCGTAGCCAAGAGAAATGGGTCGATAATAACTGGACTCTGGAAGAAGTGCTTGGCTATTGGGACGAAATACCGGTTGAAATCTCACTTGGGCATGCCTGCGCGGTTTATGGGTTTCCGGAAATCCCTCGCTGGCCGAAGGAGATCCGCAGTCTACTTTCTTGTGGATTCGCCGATATAACTCAGCCGCACGCTTCGAGTCCGCTAAACGAAGACACGCCCTAAAAAATTCCTGTTGACCGCTTTTCAGAATCTGCTAAAGTTAGCTATATGTTTGATATAGCCAGTCTGAAAAAAATGAACGAAGCTGAAGCCCGGCGTTTAAGCCGGAACCTCGCCGAAACTGAAACCTCCCGCCGTTGCTCCTACAGCGGCGACTCCATCAAGGGCGTTGTCCTGCACTCTGCAAAGCAGCGCAGCACTGTTTTCCTGCGCCCTGGCCCGGCGGCGAAGCAATTCATCGCCAAATGGTTTGGGACCAACTCGGAAACCGTCCGCAATACGATTGTCGAATCATACTTCGAATGAGATACACTTTTTATGAAAAAATCTAAATACTATTATCATTTTACCGGGACCAAATTACGCGACGGTCGGCCACTGCCGAAGGTGGGCGAGTGGATAGAGCATGAGGGGAAATTGGTGCCGTGTAAAAGCGGGTTGCATGCCTCAGAGCATCCATTTGACGCTCTCAAATTC
>Ga0184628_10000378_pt1 | contig 24734 bp, 21 predicted proteins | sample PLM4_5_b1_FD_133149 | JGI IMG/M metagenome (GOLD analysis project Ga0184628, IMG submission 133149) | Groundwater sediment microbial communities from an aquifer in East River, Colorado, USA - PLM4_5_b1 | ecosystem: Environmental > Terrestrial > Soil > Riparian zone | place: USA: East River... | reverse complement strand
GGCAGCCCACATGAGCGCGGTTTGACCCTTATAGCTTTCTTTGGCATTTACGTCTGCACCGCGGTCCAGCAGTATGCGAACAGCGTCGGCGTTCCCGGCGCGAGCAGCGGTCATCAACACGGTCTCACCATCTTCGGATGTAAGCGTTTTCGGACTGGCGCCCGCATTTAAGAGCGCTTCAATCATCGCCGCACTTCCGGATACGACAGCCTCCGAAAGAGGAGTGGCTCCGTAGCGATTGACCGCTTTGGCGTTTGCACCCGCGCGAAGAAGCAGGCTAACTGCTTCGGCGTCGTTCCAGTGAGCAACCCAATGCAGGGCCGTCGTGCCATCCGGTTGAGCGACATTCACGTCGGCTCGCTGTTTGACGAGCGCCTTCAAAGCATCCGTATCCCTGCTCTGAGCTGCGTTGGCTGCGTCTGCGCCCGCGCTGTAGCCGATACCGGCCAAGGCAAGACTTACAAATAAAAAGAGAATCGCTTTTCGCGTTTTCATGTATTCACTTCCTAAACTTCTGACAGCATGCCGGTGCTGTCGCCCACGCTTTCCTGCGGAATTCCGGCCTTGTCCAATATTGTCATCAGAAGATTCGACATCGGTGTGTTCTCCGGATACTTGATGTGTCGTCCACCCTTCATCCTGCCTGCGGCTCCACCGGCAACGAGAACAGGCAGCGGACCATGATTGTGAACATTACTGTTGCTCATGGCGCTTCCATAAAGGAGCAACGAGTGATCGAGCAGATTGCCATCGCCATCCGGAGTGGCCTTCAATCTTTCCAGCACGTGTGAGAAAAGCTGCACGTGGTGCGCATTGATTCTCGTGAGCGCTTCGAGCCTCGCCGGCAAATTCTGATGATGCGACGCCGGATGGAAGCTTTCCGAGATTCCAAGTTTCGGAAACGTCCGATAGCTTACTTCCCGCGCCATCATGAACGTGGAGACTCGCGTGATGTCCGCTTGAAACGAAAGGGCCATCAGATCAAACATCAACTTAGTATGTTCGATGTAGTCATCGGGAATGCCGGCCGGAGTCTTGGGCACGTCGAGGTTGGTGTTGCTGTTTTGTTTTTCCGAAATCTGAATGCGGCGTTCGATTTCGCGAACCGTGTCCATGTACTCCACAACGCGATTGCGATCGCTCGAACCCAGGCCGCCCTGCAGGCGGCGGATTTGATCGTTCACCGCATCCAGAATGCTGCGTTGACGTTCGATGCGCTGTAACCGTTGTTCAGGTGTTGCGCCATCTCCGAACATCCGGTCAAACACAATTCGGGGATTGATCTCCATTGGCATCGGCGTCGTGGGTGTGCGCCAGGAAATCGTGTTCATGTACGTGCAGCTGAAGCCGACGTCGCAGGAACCGACCAGTCCGCTGTAGTCCTCAATTGCCAGTTCCAGAGAAGGCAGCAGCGTCTCCTGGCCGATCTTGCTGGCGGCGATCTGATCGATCGTTACTCCAGCCTGGATATCCGCACCATCGGTTCGCCGGGGATGAACACCGTTCAGGAAGACTGCAGGACAGCGAGTGTGATCGCCGCCATTGTCGCCGGGACCCTGCGGGCCAGCCATCGCGTGAGACAGATTGCTGACTACCACGACCTGGTCCTTATACGCTTCCAATGGCGCCAGAATCGGCGAAAGTTTCAGCGCGCCCTCCTCGGCCGGAGTCCAGTTGGCCATCACCCCGCCATGAGGCATGAAGCACAGTCCGAGCCGGATCTGTGGATTCGCGGCGGTTTTCGCCAGTGGTGTCTGCGCCGGCACCATGGATTCCAGAAACGGCAGAGCCATCGTAACGCCCATTCCGCGAACGAACGTCCGACGCGAAAGGTGCTTCTTTGTAATAAAACTCACCGGGCCTCCTTCATTTGAAACGGCGCGCTCTTTACAACTCCAAGTACAATCGATGAAAACTTGAAGTTGTTTTTGCCCGCATCCTGCACGACTTTCCGCACGGCAGGCATGTCGTAGTATTCCACTCCGCGGCCGAGAGCGTAGGTCATCATTTTTTCAGTCATCACTCCAACGAACGTTTCCGGCCGGGCGATAAGCTCAAGTCGCAGACCATTGATTCCGTCCAGTGCCGCGCCATTGAAAAGCGTTCCGGTGGGATCGATCTTTGCCCCCTCCTCAGTCGCCCGCCAATGTCCCACGGCATCGAAGTTCTCGAGTGAAAAACCGATCGGGTCCATTACTTTGTGACAGCCTGCGCAAACCGGATCCTTGCGGTGTTGCTCCATACGTTCGCGAAGCGTTTGCGGCTTGTCGTTATATGTTTCTTTCAACGAAGGTATCCCAGGAGGTGGTGGAGACGGAGGAACGCCCAGAATGTTCGTGAGAATCCATTTCCCTCGTTCGACGATTGAGGTTCGGTTCGGATAAGACGTCACCGTCAGGATGCTCGCCTGCCCTAAAATGCCTCGACGCGCATCATCGGGAACCTTCACCTTGCGGAAGTAGCTTCCGTAGATTCCAGGGATACCGTAGTGCCGCGCGAGGCGTTCATTCACAAAAGTGTAGTCGGCGTTGAGCAAGTCGATAACACTACGGTCTTCGCGCATGATGCTGTCGAACAGCAGGGTCGTCTCTTCCTTCATGGCGCTGCGAAGGTTGTCATCAAAATCAGGAAATACCTGCAGATCTGGAGAAGATGTCTTGAGATTGCGCAGATGCAACCACTGCTCAGCAAAGTTGTCGATCATTGCGCTGGAACGCTTGTCCGCCAGCATGCGCTTCACCTGCTGCTCCAGCACTGCGGGATCCTTCAATTTGCCCTGGCCGGCGAGAGTCAGCAGCTGCTCATCGGGGATAGTGCTCCACAGGAAGAACGACAATCGTGAAGCGAGCGCAAAATCGTCCACGCGATAAACCGTGTTGGGGGCTATGTTCGCTGGAGTCGGTTCGATGCGGATTAGAAACGCGGGGCTGGCCAGGACGAACTGCAGCGCGGATTCAATTCCGTTGTCGAAGCTGCCTTGTGCGCGTCCGCGTTTATAAAAATCCATCAACGAATTCAGCGTAGACTGGTCCGCGGGCCGACGATACGCCACGCGCGCCAGTGCAGACAGAATTTTCGTTGCACAGGCCTGCTCATCGGCAGCCGATGCTGGCTTGCAGATGAATATTTTGCGGCGCGAAGGGGTATCTCCTGATCCGGTCTGGACGAACGGTCCTTCAACGGTCAATCGGTCGACCGAAGGATCGCCCATGATGTCGAGACCGTCGATCGTCGTTCGCATGAACGGCTTGATCAAATCATCTCGTGTCGCATGGCTTTTCAGAATGGTCGCTGCGGTCAGCGTGTGTGTGCCCGCCTTCACGGGTACCCGCACCGTTAACCGCGCGTCGAGGTCCGTTCCGAAAGTTCCTGGATTCTCGGCCATCCGGTTGAAATCTTCTTTTCCGCCGACCTTGATGAGCTGCAACCGAGCACCGTCGATGGCGATTTCAATTTCGTGCGGATCTTCCATGCCTCTCATGAGGTCGAACGTGTTACGCCACAGGCGAACCTTGATGGCGTACTCGCCGTCGAGCGGGAAGGTGTGCTTGACAAGGATTCCGCCTCGAGTGCCGAGCGGCAGACCGTCAATGTGCTGATCCTGAGAAAGGTCGGGGCGAACCCGATAAATCTGGGTGCTGGCTCCGATTTCAGGATTTCCCACCGCCATCCGGCTGATATTCCACGAGGCCGACAGGTATCGTTCCATCAGCGAGGGCGACATCTTTAGGACGTCGGCGATATTGTCGAATCCGCTGCTCTCATCGTCCGGAGGCAGCAGGGCTTCAGAATCCACATCGAGCGCAAGAAGATCGCGGATGGCATTGGCGTACTCCGCCCGGTTCAGACGATGCATGGCAAGACGACCGGGATTGGGCTTTGCGGAGGCGGCGCGGTCGAGAGACGTTTCAAAGAAACCGGCAAAGCTGTCCAGCGCCGGCTTTTCGGGGCGAGGCATTCCCGGTGGTGGCATCATGCCGGCGCGAACTTTCCGAATGACCTTTTCCCATGTTTCCGCACCTTTAGGTATGTCCGTCAGGTTGGCACTCTCCAGGGAAAGACCGCCCGTTCGTGCCTTGTCGCTGTGGCACGTCACACAGTACTTGCTCAGTACGGCGGCGGGCTCATCGGCCTTCTGAGGTGCCGCAGCAGACTCCAGGACGAGTGCAGCCAGGGCCATACCGGAAACGAGCATCAAGGTTCTGGAAACCAATGAAAATCCTCCAAAATCGGGTTCTGCAGCAGCCGCAGCCTGCGGCGAGTATAGTCCCGTGCAACCATGCACCGCCACGTTTTTCAAACCTGGGGCAGCCCCGCAGCTCTCCGAAATTGGAAACAGGTAACGGCCGAAGCCCTCTCCCTTCCATCGGCATTTTTTGTAGTGTTGCAGAACAATGTGGCTTAGCATCGCCACCGGAGGGCTTTATGCGCCACAACCTATCCCGCACTCTCTTGATTTTTGCCACCATGATCGCCGTATCTGTCGCGCTTCTTCTGCCATCTGCTGGACTCGGGTCTGGCGAAGAGCTCTTCCAGGCGATCCGCAACGGGAACATCGCAGTCATAAAAGCGCATCTCACGAAAAGCGAACTGGAAGCCCGCGACATGCGCGGCGCGACGCCGCTGATGCACGCCGCTGCCTTCGGAAATCTCGAAGCACTCAAATTAATTCTCGATGCGGGAGCCGACGTGAATGCGCACAACAATCACAATGCGACAGCCCTGTTGTGGGCGGCACGCGATACGGAAAGGGCACGCCTGCTCATCGAGCGCGGAGCAGACGTCAATACCGCTTCGACTGAAGGTCAAACTCCCCTGATCGCGGCAGCATCCCAACGGGACGGGTCTCCAGTTGTCGCACTGCTGATCGCGAAAGGAGCCCACATTGATTTCGAAGATGGACGTCGCAGCTCCACCGCTCTAAACATCGCTGCGGAAGCCGGGGCCGTGGAATCCGTGCGAATTCTGCTATCCAATGGAGCGAAGCCCGCCATTCCGAACCGGTTCGGTGTGACTGCTCTGGGAAGCTCCCCTACGGGACGGAGTGTCGAGATCGCACAGCTTCTGCTCCAGAAGGGCCTGGACGTTAATGCAGGAACTACCGATTCCGGAAGGGTCACAAATGGGCCAATCGATAGACTGAAAATCACCGCTCTTCACAACGCAGCTGCCTTTGGACCAGTGGATATGGTCCGCAGTCTTCTCAAAGCCGGCGCCAATGTGGATGCCCGCGACAGCCGAAACCTGACTCCTCTCTTTTTCGCCTTGGCCACGGAATATCCATCCACAGAAATAGTGCAGACGCTGCTGCAATCCGGAGCAGATGTGAATGCTGGCGACAAGACCGGCGAAACGCCGCTGGACTGGGCCGAAAAATTCGGAAACCCTCGGGTGATCGCACTTCTGAAGAATTCGAGGGCGAAGCATGGCGTCATTTATCAGGCGCCGAAGCGGCCATCCGCGGAACGGCCCACGCCTGCTGTCGCGCTTGCGCGAAGCGTGACACTTCTGGAGTCCTCGAGCGCGGAGTTTTTCAAGAAAAGTCTGTGCGTGAGCTGCCATCACCAACCGCTAATCGCGCGCACTCAGGCTATGGCAAGGCGGGTCGGAATTACGGTGAATGAAAAGGCGGCAAAGGAACAGCTTTCGCAAATGACTACCCAATGGGTTGGTCCGCAGGAAGAATTCCTTCAGGGGCTTTTCCCGGGCGGCGGAGCAAACCGCCTTGCGGAAATGCTCCTCGGATTGAATGCCAGCAATCATCCCGCGGATAGCATCACGGATTCGGCAGTCGTTGCGATGGCCTTGTCTCAGCGGCCCGACGGCCGCTGGGCCGCGGGGGAAGTTCAATTGCGGCCGCCACTCACTGAAAGCGATATCGCGGCCACGGCGAGAATTCTCCGCGCACTCCAGGAGTACTCCATTCCAGCCCGCAAACAGGAATTTGCAAAGCGGGCCGGACGGGCTCAGGCTTGGCTGAAAACAGTGAAGATCTTACGATCTGAGGATGCGTACATGCGGCTGTCCGGGCTGAAATGGTCTGGAGCATCCGATGATGATCTAAGAAGCGCCGCGAAGACCGTGCTTGCCTTGCAACGACCCGACGGAGGTTGGGGCAACAATCCAAACATGCCGAGCGATGCTTATGAAACGGGAAGCGCGCTGGTTGCACTGGCGGAGTCCAAAGCGGTCAATGTAAATGATGACACGTATCAACGAGGCATCCAGTACCTGCTCTCCACTCAATTCCCGGACGGCTCGTGGCACGTACGGAGCCGGGCAATCAAGTTCCAGCCGTACTTTGAAAGCGGTTTTCCTTTCGGGCACGATCAATGGATCTCAGCTGCCGCAACCTCCTGGGCCGCTCAGGCAATAGCCTTGAGCCTGCAGCGCGAGACCAAATGAGGGAATGAGGGGACTGATCCCTCTCTCCCCAATTAAAGGTTCTCGGCGATCAATTCAAGTCGATTGTTAAAAGGATCCGACACATAGACGCGGCGATATTGAGCAAGTTCGTGATCGAGAACTTCAAAACCGGCAGCACGCAGCCGTTCGATCAGGAACGGAAGGTCGCGTACAATCAACCCCGGATGAGCCTTTCGCGCAGAACGAAAATCCGATTCAACTCCAAGATGAATTTTCACCGCATCATTTTCGAACCAGACACCACCTCGAACGGCCAGTTCTGGCGGCTTCGGCTTCTCCTCCAGTTCAAACAAACCCGCATAGAATGCTCGGGCACGGTCTTCTCCTCCGGCCGGCATGGCAAGCTGAATGTGATCGATGGCAGCGATCTTCATACATTTCGAATTTCTGCGATCTGTTCGGCATGACGAAACGGATGTGCGGACATGATCAACAGCATCTCATGACAATTCACCTGCCCCGCAACCGGATGAGTTGTAAGCATTGCCCGCAAATCCGTGTTGCAGTTCTCGACAAAATCCAAAGTGCGCCGCCGCGCATCGCAAAAATGTCGCGTGGCATCCTCGAGCGTCTGAAACCTCCCGTTCGGCTTCGCCACGTCGGGCGCTTCAATTTTGCGCGATCGGTCTGCGCCTCGCTTTCGAATCAACGCTTCCCTGCCCTTATTGATCACCGGAGCGTCCGCCTTTGACGCCAACGCGATCTGGCCGAACATATGCACTTCCGCAATGGCGATGTGCTCCATGCACTCGAGGATCGACCACTTTTCTCCTCCCGGCTTTCGCATCGCAGACTCTTCAGTGATCCCCTGTATCGACAAGACTATTGCATCGAGTCCGGATTGAAGGCTGTGGATAATCTCCGTCTTTTCCTGGATTTCCATTTCCGAGTATTACGGCAAGAGATTGTTGATTGCAATCGTGCAATCCGGCACAAGCAGCGGTGCTATCCGAATTATTTCCGGCGACTTCACGATTTTATTGTCCGGAATTCCCGGTTGTTTTCGGTCAAAGCCACAGCCAGGAGATCTGTCCGCTCGAAGTGCGCTAGGATTCAATGGATGGCTCGCTCAATCGGGCAAAGGGGGACAAGATGGCCGATTTCAATGTAAAGGCGCTCGAAGCGGATCTGGACTTTGCACACCTGGCATTCTGGGATGTCGTCATCATTGGAGCCGGACCCGCGGGATTGGCCGCCGGCTTGACCACGGCTCACCGCGCGCTGACGACGCTCATCATCGAAGCAAAGGACAGCCCCGGCGGACAGCCACATTTTCTCTATGCGGACAAGCGCATCGTCGATATCCCCGGATTTCCCGACGGCATCACCGGAGAGGAACTTTCCGAGCGCACCTACCGCCAGGCCGTCAACGCTTTGGTTCAGTTCCGATTCAATGAAGAGTTGCTTGGCATTGACGACACGGACGAAGTCCACGACGGCGAAACGATGAAACGTGTGGTGACCATCACAAATTCCTATCTTTGCCGCAAAGTTATCGTCGCCTTCGGATTGCTCCACTATCCCCGCCGACTCGGAATTCTGGATGGGCTTCATTCTGAAAACGTCTACTACAAGAATCCCAAGATTGGAGACTACGAGGGCAAGCGGGTAGCGGTAATCGGCGGAGGCGATTCCGCACTGGACGCGGCAATGATGGTCCTCGGGAGGCGCGGCTCGGTCGACCTTATTGTTCGTGAGGCCGTACCCGTCGGTAAACCCGACACCCTCGCTCGCATCCGCAACGCGGGCGCCACGATTCGCGTCTCTGTGGAGATCGCGGATGTTGAACTGGCAGGAGAGCAGATTCAAATCATATTGAGCGACGGCGGGAAGGTGCGTTGCTCGCTGGCCATTGTCCAAATTGGATTCCTGTCGGCGAAGGAAACGTTCGAACGACTGAAGCTGAAGCTGAACGAAGATGGCAGCATTGCCATCGATCCGTACTTCGAAACCAGCCGTGAAGGCATCTTCGCCGTCGGTGACGTTCACGGAGATATCAAATTGATCGCAGTGGCCTGGGCCGAAGGAATACAGGCTGCCATTCATGCCTTCAAGGAAATCACGAGTCCTTACTGGCTGAGTGAGAAGAGGCTTCGCGACAATAAGATTGCCCTCATTGGTGAAAAGATCACGAAAGCTGCGAGATCGCGAAAAACCAGTTCATGACGCGTCTGGTCATTCTTAGTGACGGTTTTTGTCAATTCACAGATCCCACTACCCACAATTTCCACGTCCCGTCTTTGATTCTGAACCACCTGCGGGATGGCCTTGGATTTGCACTGGATCAATCACAGCGATTCGGCGGATGTCCGAACGTGGAGCAGGAGGCTCATTTTCGTGCAAAAAGTGAAGGTCGTTCTACTGGGTTTGTTGTTGTTCGTGCTCGTGCGTTACGCGGGTGTCTACCACCGGACAGCGGAATTCAACCGTTACGTTCAGGAGGAGGTTTCACTGATTCGTTCGAAAGGCCCTTTGAAAGAGGTCCTTCTGATGAAGGCAGAACAGAACCAGCTTCCCATCACCGACCGAAATATCAACTTTACAACGAGCGGTTCGGAGCTTCGTGTGAGCGTCGAATACCAGGTTCCACTGGACCTGATTCTCTTTCAGAAAGATCTGACGTTTCATTCCACCGGCATCCGCATCGATTGATCGGCGACTTCCCTACTCGGATTCATCGGCGTCGAGCGCAAGCTCGCCGTGATCTGCTTTTTCCAGCAAGTCCATAGCCGCAGCAGCCTGTTCCTGCGGGACCAGCACCTGTGCCGCTGCCAATCCATCTACAGTAAAACCGTACACGGTCCGCATGGACTCCCCCTGCACTTCCGATGGAATACCGTTGGATTCGAGAAACGAGCGGATCTGGCCAACCTCGAGCTGTCCCTGAACAATGGTCACTGGAACGTAAGTGGTCTCCGCTTGTCCGGCCGGATCGAATTCCGGAGGAAGCGTCGAGACGAGGTCCACATCGCAATCGCTGCATCGCGTGAAGCCGTGCTGAAATCCCGATCGGCATACAGGGCAGAACATTCTTGCCTCCTTTAACTTTGTGAGCAGAGTTGCTAGTCGATAATTGCCTTGTAGGCAGGGCGTGTCAAGACAGCATTGACAGAGCTCCTGTTCTATTTCACTTGAGAAACGGCACGAGCATTGGCACACGGCGAGCGTACGCGTCGTAGTCTTCGGCACCAAGTTGCTCGCGCAGAAATCGTTCTTCCATCCTGGCCTTGATATACCAGCTGACGGTCATGATAGTCGCGCCAATAAATCCGGCCACGGTTCCTCGCAGCACTGCCGTCGCGAATCCGGCAACAATGATTCCGGTGTAAATGGGATGTCGAACCAGGCTATAGGGGCCGCTATCGATAACGCGGTGATCGGCTTTGATCCGTACTCCAGCCGACCATAATTTGCCGAGGAAAATGCGTGCCCACCACATGAACAGAAAGCCCGCCAGGGCCAGCGCCACCATTGCCCATCCGAGTGTGTATCCGGTTCGCCACAGCACAATTTCCGAGTAAAATCGGTGCGGGTACAGGCCTGCCAGCAAAATGATTCCAACGATGACGATAAGCCGATATGGAAGTTCACGACCCAGCGCCGGCCGCTTCACCGTGCGGTTGCTCCATCCCGCAGCCGCCCACCATGAAACGAACCATGCGATCCACAGAATCCCAATCACGGACGCCGGATTCATCACGATTCCATGAGAATAACAGCAGTCTTCCTCGCGCAGGTCCGCGAACTGCCCGAATCGTGGAGTTCCACGAACAATAAGAAATCTTCTATACTCCTGCCCACTCACCCTTGAAAGCGTTGTTCAATGTTCAATTGTCATTTGTCATTTTGTGGAAGGAGGCGTCCCTTCCGCTCGGATGACAAATGACAATTGAACATGGAACATTTCAAATCCTCGCTTCATGAAAAACCTCCAGGGAAAAACACTCTTTGGGCAAACCAGAACGCGCCGGCAATGATCACCACAATCGATCCTGCGACTGCCACATAGCGCCCCGCCTTTTCACTGCGCGACCGGACAGCAGCAAGCAGCGACGCTACAATCAGCACTACAAACAACTGGCCAACCTCAACACCGAAGTTGAAAGAGAACAACGACCAGCCCAGAGCGCGGCGCGGCAGATCCATTTCGCGCAATACGTTGGCAAACCCGAACCCGTGAACGAAACCAAATGCAAAAGCAATCCACGCACGAACGTCGCGCCCCTTCCTGACCAGAAGATTGTCAAACCCCACATAAACGATGCTGAGCGCGATGGCCGGCTCAATGATACGAGGCGACGGGGTGAAAATATCAAGTGCTGCCAGCGACAGAGTGATGCTGTGCGCAACCGTGAACGACGTCACCACCATCAGCAACCTGCGAGGACTCCCTCCAAGAAGCAACAGTCCCACCAGAAAAAGAATGTGGTCCGGCCCGATAAGGATGTGATGTATTCCTTCCGGGATGAATCTGCGGATTACCGCGATGGCAGACTGGCTCGATCCGGTAGTGTGCTCTACCTTGTTCTTCGTTTGATCCAGAATCAGCTGGCGAGTCAGTTCCCCGTTTTCATAGATATTCACGAATGTCTGATGAAGCGGGTCGTAGGGAAACAGGGCGGCATGAATTGAAATGCGTCCCGGTATGGATCGGACCGAAGGATAACGCAGGAGAAACCGCACAGACTCCCGGTCGCGCAACACTTCCGGAACGTCCCATTCTGGCTCCAGTGGTGAGCCATCGACCGAAAGCTGCAGGCGCGCCGCCAGCAGCGAGCGTATGGATGCAGCATGCTCGGAGAGAAATGCAGGATTAAGAAAACGATCCGGCTGGCTGACGCCCAAATCATGGGCGAGATCGAAATCATGAATCACGAGGGAAGCTTCCATTCCTTGCGACGTCAGTTGAAGATCGAGAAAGCTGAACGGCACCGGATGCGCCGCAGCAGGTGCGACAAACGTCAGCAGCAATGCCAATAGAAACAAAAGTCGTTTTACGACGTTTCTCATTGCGACGATGCAAATATGGGGACAGACCTCGAATTCATTCCAATTGAAATGAATTCGGGGTCAGTCCCCATATTTGCTCTCCAGGCAATTGCGGCCGCTCTATTCGTAGCGCAGCGCTTCGATGGGATCAAGAGACGCGGCCTTGTGCGCGGGATAGTAGCCGAAGAAGATTCCCGTTACGGCGGAAAACAGGAACGCGATGACGGCGGCCCTGGGATCAATGTAACTGGGCCAGTTCATGAAGCGGGCAATTCCAATGGACAGTCCCACTCCTACAGCCACGCCGATGAGACCTCCAAGCATGCACAAGATGATCGACTCTGCCAGGAACTGCATCCGGATGTAGCTGCCGCGTGAACCGATCGCCATGCGAATGCCGATCTCGCGGGTTCTTTCCGTCACCGAAACAAGCATGATATTCATGATTCCAATTCCGCCAACCAGAAGGGACACGGCGGCGATGCTGCCTAACAGAAGCGTCATTACTGCCGTTGTCTGCTCCGCAGCCTCGGCGACTTCGGTAAGGTTGTTCACACGAAAATCATCCTGCTGATTTGCCCGAATCCCATGCCGTTCGCGAAGGAGGGCTGTGATCTGATCCTTGGCTGCCGTGGTGGCTTGAGAACTTACCGCCGACACACTGATTCGATTGATTCGAGGAAGCGCGGCTCCAAGCATTTTCTTCTGGACCGTGGTGTAGGGCATCATCGCCGTATCGTCCTGGTCCTGGCCCTGTGACGATTGCCCTTTCGCTGCAAGAACGCCGACGACCCGATATGGAAGATTACGGATTCGGATGGTCTGATCGATGGGATCACTTCCGGGAAACAACGTATTCGCCACCGTTTTCCCCAGTACTACGACTCGGGCAGCTGTACGCACGTCGTTTTCAGAGAAGTAGTCGCCGGAGTCCAGCCGCCAGCCTCGAATCTCCAGATTGTTCTCATTGGAACCTTCGACACGCGTTTGCCAGTTCTGGTTCCCGAAAACGAATTGTCCCTGCGCCTGCGCAATCGGCGTTACGAGCCGTACCGCGGGAATCTGCATGATGGCTTCAACGTCGCCTTCTGTCAGGGACTGTCCCTGATCCGCGCCCTGCCTTGCGCCTCCGGTGAACTGCCCGTTGCCGCCTTGAATCTGGAGAACATTGGTGCCCATGCCGGCAACCTGATCTTCCACCAGTTTCTGCGCACCTTGTCCGAGCGACACCATGGCGATCACAGCCGACACGCCAATGACGATACCGAGCATCGTCAATGCGGTCTGGATCTTGTTCTTGCCAAGCGCGTGAACGGCCATCTTTTGAATATCAATAAATCTCATGAGTGTGCGGCCTCCAATGGATGTTGCAGGGAGAGGATGTCGTCTTCCGGCAGGATCCGCCGGTCTTCCTGAATCAGTCCGTCTTTAAAACGAACCAGTCGAAGCGCATGAAGCGCGATATCCGGTTCATGGGTGACGATCACAATCGTGATTCCCCTTTCCCGATTCAATTGCTGGAAAATCTTCATGATCTCTTCAGCCGTTCTGGAGTCCAGCGCGCCGGTCGGTTCGTCGGCGAGAATCAGCGCCGGCTCACTGGCGATAGCACGGGCCAGAGCCACACGCTGTTGTTGACCGCCGGAAAGCTGGTTCGGGAGACTGTTCCCTTTCTCCGCCAGCCCCACACTTTCCAGGGCCTGTCGCGCCCGCTCCCGCCGGACCGAGGGCGCGAGCCCGGCGTAAACCATGGGAAGTTCCACGTTCGAGAGAGCAGACGTTCGCGGGATCAGATTGAACGATTGGAATACAAAACCGATCTTCGTGTTGCGCGTGTCGGCCAGATCATTCTTGGACATCGTGGAAACGTCGATACCGTCCAGAATGTACGTTCCACTGGTTAGTCGGTCCAGACATCCAATGACGTTCATCATTGTGGACTTTCCAGATCCCGACGGGCCCATCACCGCGACAAACTCCCCACGCTTGATCTCCAGCGACACACCGCGCAGGGCATGGACTTCCACTTCCCCTGTTCGATAGATCTTGTGTGCATCGGTAAGAGAAAGAACCGTGGATGCGGTGCTCATCAGAATCCCCGTCCTCCTCGGTTGCCACCACCGCCAACGTTGGGAACCGCGAATGGAAGATTGCTGTTTGCGGGGCGAGCCGCGGGTGTCGCCGGAGTCTGGCTCAGATCGCTGATAACAATCTCAGTTCCCGCCGCCAGATTCTGGCCAATTACTTCCGTACGAGCACCATCGTTCAAGCCGGTTCTCACGGGTATGGGCTTGAACTCCCCGGGTATATCGCCCTCAACCCACAAAACTGTGCGCTGTGCTCTCCCCTGACCGCCGCCGCCTCTGCCTCCCGTGCCTCCGCGATTTCCACCGCCTCCGCCTCCATCGCCAGTACCGGCGACGGCACTTCCACCGCCGCCCCCCCCGCCTCTATCCCCGCCGCCACCGCCACCTCTGCCTCCGCCTCTACCTCCGCCACCACCTGCACCTCGACCTCCTCGGTTTCCACGCGGAGCCGACTCGGAACCAGCGGCAGGAGGAGCATCGGCGGGAGGAGCAACCGCGGGAGGAGCAACCGCGGAACCTTGAGCGGGCGGAAGCTCCGGAGGGGCTGCGGCGGCCGGAACGGTTTTCAGAATTTCAGCAATCTTCTCGGGTGTCATTCCAGTAGGTGTGAAGCGAAGCGCGGCATTCGGTACGGTCAGCACGTCGTCGTGTTCATCGACAACCATAGTCAGGTTGGCGGTCATGCCCGGCTTTAGCTTCAGCTGAGGGTTTTCTACCCCGATAATGACGCCGTAGGTCACGACGTTTTGCACCGTCTGCGGCTCGAGACGAACTTCGGAAATCTTGCCGGAGAAAACATCCGACCGGTAGGCGTCCACGGTAAAGCTGACGCGAACATCATCGGTGATCTTTCCAATGTCAGCTTCGTCAATATTGGCCTTTACCTGCATATGCGACAAGTCGTTCGCGATAAGAAACAATACCGGCGCCGACAAACTCGCGGCAACAGTCTGTCCGATATCGACGCTTCGGGAAATCACAACGCCATCGACCGGGGAATATATCTTGGTTAGTTCGAGATTGATCTGTGCACGTTCCAGCTGGGCCTTCGATCCGACGATGTCGGATCCCGACGACTCCAGTGCCGCCTGGCGGGAACGAATCTGCGCCTGAGCCTGCTTCACAGCCGCCTGAGCCTGCAGGACCTTTGCTGCGGCGGATTGCGCATTGGATCGTGCAACATCGTCGTCGTTGGTGGAGGCAAGCCCTTTTGCCAGCAATTCCTGCGATCTCTTGTACAGCAGCGCAGCGTTATCGTTGGCAACCTCGGCCACCTTCAAGCTGGCCTCAACCTGCAGCAGGTTTGCTTCCTGATTGATCAAATCCGCCTGTGCGGATTGCAGGCGGGCCTGGGCCGATGCGAGAGACGACTGCTCCGTGAGAACCTGAGACTGGAATGTCCTCGGATCGATCTCAGCCAGCAACTGACCCTGCTTGACGACGGAGTTGTAATCGGCGTGAAGTTTGGCAATCTGACCCGAAATCTGGCTGCCCACCTGAACGGTGCGCACGGCTTCCAGCGTCCCCGTGGCGTTGACGCTGATGCGAATCGAACCACGCTCGATTTTGCCTTTAATCAGAGCGCTTTGGGAGGGTTTGCTCCGGCCAATTGCCCAGTACGTCAACCCTGAGATTGTCGCAAGTAGTCCAAGGACTACGATAAAAAGTTTGCCCCTCGATTTACGTCGTGGCGTGCCATCCGCCATACCTTCCGCCATGCCTTCCTCCCAGCCAACTTATATGTCGGCAGGTATTAAATCACAGGAAGGTGTCGCATTGCAGAATCACCGTAAAGCAAATTATCGCCTGCCTCGGGAATTCCCCCCACCATTCGACCCGCTATTCGAGCTCCGTCCACTTCCCTGCGCATTGGACGACGGCGCCGACTGCTGTGCCGGAGCGGATCTTCCAACCGAACCACTTCCACCTGAGGAAGCCGACTGACGCGGCGGAGACGCTTGAGCGGATGAAGGTCCAAGTGAAGCCATTCGCGTCTGTTGTGAAGGAGAAAAACCGCCAGGCGACGCGTTACGGACAGGTCCAGCCTGACGCGCCGGTGAAGCTGCCTGTTGCCCAGCGCGGCCTGTTCCCGTTTCACGAGAGGGAGTCGGAGACTGTGTACGCGTCAGGGTCGTGCCGCTATTCCGTCCAATCTGGCTATCACGAGACGGTGCCTGATTCCGGCTTCCACCCTGCGTGGTGGAGAGACCTGGCGCTGGCGTTAACGGCCGGGTAAATTTCGCATAAGCCTGGCCGGGATTCGTTACGATCCGGGCCGAACCCGGATTGAGATCTGCTGGGTTGTTGCGGAAATCCGATGAGCTGCGGTTATCCCGATTCGAAACGTTTGGCGTCGCGCCGGCTGTGGCAATTCTGGAGTCCTGCCGGACTCCCGAGCGTACGTCCTGTCGTCCGTCTTGTCGGACATCCGGACGCCTGTCTGAGCGCTCATTCGATCGTTCGACCGGTCGGGCAGGACTAGTTGGCCCGGCATTCCGTGTGAGAGCTTGTGCAGGAACACTGCGACCCTGACCCTGCTGCGGTCTCGGTACGTCGCGTGGGTCCCTGCGGTAACGGTCGTAGGACGCGGAAGCCGGATAGACCACTCCCCTGCGGTGGGCAGCATCGTGCGACCAGGCAGCCGTTGCATTCCCATTACGAGGCCGATTGGAATTGAAATGGTGGTTGTCGATGAAAACATTGTTGACGACGACTGTGCGTGTGTTCCATGCCGGTCGCCATCCCCAGCTGTTCCAAACCCGGTACCCCGGACCATACGTTGCTGAGCCATACCACCCCGAACCGAAATACGCGTCAATGTAAATGCCACTGTTGAAGTAAAGATATGAAGCATGCGGCGGATAGTACCAGCGAGGGTACGGATAATAAACCGCCGATCCCCAGATCCAGTACGGATCATAGACCGGTACATAAATAACGGTCGGATTCGTTGGAACGATTTCGTAGACGGGCTGACCCGCATCGACCACTCGAATGACCTGCTGTTCGGGAGTTGATTTCAATTTTCCCGACTGTGCAGCCTTGTCCCTCATCCTCTGGATGGCATCCATCACATCGCCTTCCTGAGCCAGAAACGCATTTCCAAGGTTCGTCGTCCAGGAGATGTCCTCCGTCAGGTACTTCATTACGTCGGGAAAAACCACAAGCGCCTGAACACTGGGATCCCAATCCTGATTCGAGGCCGCCTGAGTTAACGCTGCTCCGCGGATATTCGGGTTTCGCTGCAACCATTGACTGGCTTCGACGATTTCCAGCGGATACGTTGTGGCAACAAGAATCTGGCTGATCAACGGATCCGGATAGAGCGCAATGGGTGCGACCAGATAGTCGAGCTGGTCGGGTGAAAGGAGTTGGCCAGGATCGGGGTTCTGCTGGGCACGTGCCATTGCTCCTGAACTCACTACGATGGCGAAAATTCCAGCAAGCATCACACCGTATCCAAAGCTTTTCAGCGTATGCGTCATAGGATCCCTCCGTTCGCTTCGTTTGGACGTCTATCTCGCCGTAACAGGTCAAATTATGTTTCGCGTGAATGGCCGTTGCATTAAGGAATTTAAGAAAGCTACTGTATTCAGGCTCGATGTTCTATGGAAAATTAGCGATGAGATGGCTTGTTAAGGAAGAACCGAAAACTTACGGATACGACCAGTTCGAACGAGACGGCAAAACGATGTGGGCCGGAGTGAAGAATCCACTCGCGCAAATCCATCTGAGGTCGATACGCAAAGGCGATCGCATCCTCTACTACCACACGGGCAACGAGAAAGCTGTCGTCGGGATCGCAAAGGCAACTCGCGATGCGTATCCGGATCCGGCGGACTCGTCGGGGAAATTGTTCGTTGTGGATTTCGCACCCGAGAAGAAACTTCCCAAACCCGTCTCTCTTGCCGCAATCAAAGCCGACAAAGTATTCGCGAAGTTCCCGCTGGTCCGGATATCACGCCTGTCGGTCATGCCGGTCACAGAGGCGGAATGGGCTCGCATCGAGAAGATGAGCCGCGGTTAGCTTCGGCAGTTAGCTTCGGCAGTTAGCTTCGATGGTACCGGGCACCGACCCCATGTGAAGTTAGAATACCGATGCCCTTGCGATTCGTCGAAACAATGGAGAAGTAATGGGTATCACGAACGTTAAAGCAACAGTTGGAAATCCTGCCGACAATTCCCGCACTCGTGAAGTCGAGTTTCTTGTCGATTCCGGAGCAACTTACAGTCTGGTCCCTGCGGAAATTCTTTCAGAATTGGGAATCGCGCCGCATTCCGTGCGTGAATTTGTCCTGGGCAACGGAGAGTTTGTGAAACGCAGGATGGGAACAGCCACTTTTGAGTACCGGGGCGTGCGAGGCGATTCTCTCGTGATGTTCGGCGAGCCTGGAGACGCTCCGCTTTTAGGTGCTACCACCCTCGAAGGCTTCGGATTCATTCTGGATCCCTTTCGCCGGGAGTTAAAGCCGTTGCCAATGCACTTCTGATCTCACTTTCGCCGGCCGACGACCTTCTCGAAAATTCGATTCACGCCGCTGGTTTGCTGCTGATAATCGCGGAGAAGCGGATCAGCGGGAGATTCGTTTGGCGCGGCTTCCAGGTAGCCGAGCAGACGCGCGCAGGCTCGGAGTTCTTCCAGTTCCCGTGGCAACGAATGGGTTTGCGCGTCGTCCACCATCTGCAGTTTGTTCTCCACGTCACGCAGGAACAGATACGCACTGCGAAGCGTCGCGAACTCTTCTTCAGTCAACAGAGAGTGTCCACGCAAAGCGACAAGAGAGCGCAGAGTATTGCGGTCGAGAATCTGAGGCAGCATCCCGCCATGCGTGGCCTGAAGAGACTGGACCACGAGCTCGATTTCGCGAATGCCACCAGTTCCCAGCTTCACGTTCCGATGGGTCTGTCCGCGAGCCGAGATTTTTTCATCCAACCGTGCCTTCATTTCACGCACGTCGGCCAGCGCCTGAAGGTCGAAAACCGGATTGAAGATAAACGGCCGGGACATTTCCAGAAACCGCCGGCCCAGCGTCCAGCTACCGGCGACGGGCCATGCTTTCAGCAGCGCCAGTCGCTCCCACGATCCCATTCGCGTCTTATAGTAGCGTTCGAATCCATCGAGCGGATCCGCCAGGTTCCCGGCATCGCCCTCGGGCCTCAATCGCAGATCGACACGGTAGACGTAGCCTTCACCGGTAAATGAACTCAACCCTGCAGTGATTCGTTGCGCGAGCCGCCGAAAATACTCCTGAGCCGAAATCCCGGGCGCTTTTTCGTCGTTCGATGAATACAGAAACATCAGATCGACATCGGAACTGAAGTTGAGCTCTCCTCCACCCAGCTTTCCCATGGCAAAGACGGTGAAATTTGAAAATACTTTCGGAGGAATTTTGTGGATTCGTCTCAATGCCGATGCGCAAACGCTATACGTGGCAGAGATCAATGCTTCGGCAAGAACGGAGAGAGCAGCAAGGGTTTCTTCGACCGTTGCAATGCGAAGCAAGTCCCGTACGCCGATCAGCAGCATTTCCCTTCTCTTGACCGCTCTCAGATAACCCAGCTGCTTGTCTTCACGTCCCAGCCTCTTCAATGTCTGTATGAGATCGCGCTGAATCTCTCTCTTTCTTCGTAAGCGGTGGAGCATCTGCGGATCCGTTACCCAGTAAAAATGATCCGGGTCGCGAATCAGGATCTCTGCCATGTACGCACTGCCGCCAAGGCTCTTTGCGAGAATGTCCAACGCCTGCCTGGAGTTCTTAAGGTAAGTGAAAAGATGCGTCTTGCTCGACGACGCACCGGCAAATCTCTCAAAGTACGTCAGCGCCTGGTCCGGGTTTGCCGAGCCCGCGACAAAAGCCAGAAGGTCTGGCAAAATCTCAGCCAGCAGCAACCGCTCACCAGGATCCCCTGCCGCAGCCTGCAGGTTGGCGTCGGCCTTGTCGAAATCCGTCAACCCATACGGCGCCAGCAAATTGAACACGCTTGATGAATCCAGACGCGAGGCAAGCAGAAGATCCCGAACGTCACTTATGGCCATACATGTCAGAGTAAGATAAGGTGTGATTGATCTTAAGCTAAAGCAAAAGATTCATTCCCTCTGCCCGAAGGCGCCCAGGGTTCTTCTCGAAGACTTCTTTGCAAAGATGGATGAGGACTATTTCGCAACATTTGCACCGGAAGCCGTCGCGACCCATATTCAGCTGGCTTCCGCACTGAGCGAAGAACATCTCGTTCAGGTTCTCATCACACCATACGGCAGGGCCGAGTTCGAAATCGTCATCGTCGGCTTCGACTATCTCTCTCAGTTCTCAATCTTCTGCGGGCTCCTTTCGGCCTTTGGCCTGGATATCCGCACAGGCGATATCTTTTCATTTTCAAATCGTTCGCCGTCTTCAAAGGTCGTCGATGTATTCAGAGTCGCACTGAAACCCGGCGAGATTTTTGACGAGCACAAAGAGATCGAATTCGAGGACGAACTTCAAACCGCCGCACGCCTCCTTGCGGAGAGCTCCACTCAGGAAGCACGAATGAGGCTCTACCGCTTTCTTACCGAACGCATCGAGAGGATGAACGAACCGCTCAGCGGGTTGCTCTCACCGGTAAAGCTGACATTCGACAACAAAGCTTCCGCAGAGTGGACCGTCATGGAAGTGCAGTCCGAAGATACCTTCGCCTTCCTTTACGCTGTATCCAACGCGCTTTCAATGAGGGGAATCTATATCAGCCGCGTGAAGATCCGCAGCGTCGAGAATCGGACTCACGATCAATTTTTCATTGCCGATCGCTGGGGCAAAAAGATCAGGAAAGGACCGGAACAGACGCGGTTAACCCTTGCCGTCCGCATGATCAAGCAATTCACACGCTTCATTACCGACGCTCCGGATCCAGGCAAGGCAATGCTGCATTTCGATCAGTTCCTCGATAAGCTCGAGGAGTTCGGCGAACAAGATCTTCCAAAGCGCACGCAATCCCTGCTTGCCAGCAGTGAAGGAATGAGCCGGCTCGCACATCTGCTGGGCTCCAGCGACTACCTCTGGGACAACTTCCTGCAGGTTCACTTCGCCGAGCTGATTCCAATGATTGAAAACGATTCGAAACCGCCGGGAAAAGCGGCGATGCAGAGCGAGCTTCGCTCTGCACTCGATCGATCGGATGAAGACGGGCAGAGGGGGGTCCTCAATGCATACAAGGACCGGCAGCTGTTCCTTATCGACGTCCAGCATCTGCTCCAGCCCAATGCCACGCTGCTGGATTTCTCCAGATCGCTCACGGACCTTGGCGAAGTCGTGATCGGTGAAGCGGCGCGAATTGGTTATGCGCGACTTGCTGAACGGTTCCCAAAGTCGAAACGGCGCGAAACCTCAGGGGAATTTGCGATTTTCGGGCTCGGGAAGTTCGGAGGCCGCGAAATGGGATATGCCTCGGATCTCGAACTGATTTTCGTTCACGACGGCGACAGCGAATTTTTCAATGCGCTTGCGCATCATGTCGTCGGCTTCATCGAAACTCGTGACAAAGGGATCTTCCATATCGATCTGCGGCTGCGTCCTCACGGTGATGCAGGAGCATGGTCGACGTCATTCGAACAATTCACGAAGTACTACAGCATCGACGGGGATGCGGCGCCATTCGAACGTCAGGCGCTGATCCGATTGCGCTGGTGTGGCGGAGTCGAGAGTCTGGGACGTCGTGTGGAGGCGCATCGCGACAGCTTTACCTACGGCGGTCAGGCCTGGGACTGGGAAGATGCACTTCACCTGCGGCAGCGGCAGATGAACGAACTCGTGAAGCCTGGCGACGTCAACGTCAAGTACAGCGCCGGCGGCATCATCGACATTGAGTATGCCGTTCAGTATCTGCAGTTGCTCAATGGGAAGGAGCATCCGGAGATCCGGGTGCCCACGACTCTCGAAGCTCTTGGCCACCTGAGACGGCTGCAGATCGTCCGGGAATCGGATTACCGGCTGTTGCATTCGTCGTACCTGTTCCTGAGGAACGTCATCGACGCGCTTCGGATTGTTCGGGGCGATGCCAGCGATCTGGTGCTGCCCGGCGAATCCACTGATGAATTCAAATCGCTCGCGCGCCGAATGGGTTACCGGGAGAAAGACCGCGTGAAAGGCGCCGCACGCCTCGCCGCCGATATCCGGGAATCCATGGATGCCGCCCACGCCTACTTCCTCACGCGCTTCGAATCGAAGTGAGGGTTCAGATCGAAGCTTACCTGGAACACGCTCGGTACTGCGAACGCGAGATTCCAGCGATGTTCAACTTCGAAAAATCGAAGGCATGGCCCGTAACAGATGTTGTAAGATCGCGCGCACCATCGGCCATGTGGAGAAGTTCTGAAGAACATGATTAAACGAAGAAGCGCATTCCTGTTGATTCCGTTTTTTCTTTCGGTTGCAGTAAGTGCGCAACAAGCGGACAAACCTCAAGTTTTGAGTCATCCCAGCAGCCTGGTCGCAGACAGCCAGGACAACCTTTTTGTTCTGATGAAATACGGGATCGCCAAGGTAACTCCGGATGGAAAAATCATTGATCTGAGGAGACTCGAGGGAGGCGTCAAGATTGACAAGGCTTTTGGAGGATTGGTCATCGATTCCAAAAATAACCTTTACGCAAGCGATGAAGCGATCCTCTACAAAATTGCGGTAACCGGAAACAAGGTCGACGCCAGGATCTACGCGGGCGAAAGAGGATACGGATTAGTTGACGGGCCGTTATCCACGGCAAAATTCAGAAGTTTTGCGAACTTGACGATCGATGCCAAAGACAATATTTACTTTACGACCGATTATTCCTGGATAAAGGACGAAATCGGAAGCAACTATGTCTCGGATAATTTTATCGCTAAAGTTCCGGCCGGTCAGTTTAACAAGGCGTATTCGACCATTCGCAAAATAAGTTCCGACGGCACCGTATCCACCCTGAAGACTCCGGATGGCAAATTCATTCTTCCCCATGGAGTGTCGGGAATGGCGATTGACGACAAAGGCGATATTGTCTATTCCAGCAACGTTAGCCGCGCGGTAGAGAAGATAGACCATCTCACTGGCGTTTTTATTCATATCGCAGGTCAGGCCTACAAGCGGCAGTACTGCCCAGTTTATGCACCCGGCGATGTCAGCACGGCCGAGTTATTCACTCCGCAAACGATCATCATTAATAAGGCCGGCGAAATGATCTATTCCGACGAAAGAAATCACCGCATTACGAAGATCGCCGATGGGAAGGTCAGCACCCTGGCGGGCAACGGTATCATTGCTCCATGTGGCCAGAATATCGGCGGCCGTGCGAAGGAAGGCCATAAGGATGGCACTGCCCTGGCGGCATTATTCAATTTTCCAAAAGGGCTGGCCTACGATTCCAAGGGGAATTTGTATATCGCGGATGAAAGCAATATGTGCCTCCGAAGGTTATCTCCCGACGGAATCGTGACATCATTTACCACCTTTGACCGCTCGCAGGCCATGATCGACGATAATTGAGACGGTGCTACAGGGCACCGTAAAGAAACATTCCACTTTCCTATATCACGGTATTTCGGTCAACATTCCTCACCATGAACTGGACACTGATTCTTCTATTGTCACTTCTTCAGTCCGCGGCCGCGCCACAGCAGGCCAGGCCGCTGGACGGAATTCCAGACGTCGTTGCAAAAGGTGAAACCGTACAACTGGTGAAGGAAGGGTTCGCCTTCACGGAAGGCCCTGTCCCAATTCCGGATGGCGGGTTGTACTTCTCGGACCTTCTGACCTCGGACCGCATCCACCGCCTGGCGCCAAACGGCGAAATTACGGTGCTTCGCGAGCAGGCGAATGCGGCCGGCGGCCTGGCTGTAAACCGCGCTGGAGAGATCTTCGCCGTCGAAACCAATGGCAAGCGCGTCAGTAAGTTCGCGGACGGAAAGGTGACTGTCGTCACGGAAGGTAGTCCGGAAAGGCCTCTGCTTGCGCCGAACGATTTGATTCTGGATTCGAAGGGCGGCGTGTACTTCACGGATCCCGGTCCACGGCCCGTCGTCGCCGGACGTGTCGTCTACGTGTATTACCTGCCACCGGGCGCCAAACAACCCGTCATGCTCGACGACAAGATCGTGCGGCCGAACGGCATCATGCTGACAACGGACGGCAAAACTCTCCTGGTCGACGATACGGTTGGTGAAACTATATTCGCCTATGACGTACAGCCGGATGGAACGGTGAAGAACAAGCGTCCGTTTGCGAAGTTGCAAGATATCCCAGGCGGACAAAACAGCGGCGGCGACGGAATGGCTCTGGATCGCAACGATCGTCTGTATGTGGCCTCGCTCACCGGCGTCCAGATTTTCGATAGGACGGGCCGCTATCTGGGAACCATACCCGTCCCGCGACAACCGTCCAACGTCGCGTTTTCCGGACCCGACAGAAAGACCCTTTTCATTACCGCACGCGAAGGACTCTACAAGCTTCGCATGCTTGCGCTGGGACCAGACCGGCCGGGCAAGTGAACAGTTGCGAATGCAGGGCCGCGCGAAACCTGAAGCAGCAGGGCCCAGCCAGGAACTACGTGACAGCCAGATCCTGACGGATTCCCCAGTTCTGAGGAATTGGGGAATCCGTAGTCCTTCGCTGCCGTTCAGCCAGTGGACTGGCGCGCGATTTCGAGTGCGGCAATTTGTTTGCGAATGTACCTCATGAAAAGCATCGCACGGTCCTCGGCGAGGAAAGTTGCCGTACCGGAATCGGAGATCGGTACGGGAAAGCGGAACCCGCACTCGGTCTCATACCAAAGTTGTCCATCCCGATAAAAACTAAACCGGACCTTTTGATTGTTCACAATCATTTCCTTCAATGTGCGCATAGCGTTCTCCTTCTGATCGTCCAAAATAAATCTGTGGCGATAGTGGGACCCTATTGGGCCAGGCGGTTCAGCAGAGCGTGCCGATGTTTTGGAAGTTACTCGGCGCGGTGCCAGCCCGCCGAACGGTCAGGCAAGCTAAAGGAAGACACACGACCGGCAGAGGTTTGCTTGAGGAACACAAAGTTGCAGCAGCGCCCGGTCATGATCCAAAAATGGTAGCCCGGCTGGTCGCAAACCGTCAAGGGCTGGGGGCTTTGCACAGCGGAAATGTTTATGAAACGGGCCGTCAAACAGAACTTGTGGCCGAATCCTTCTCGTGAAGGGAGAAGGTGGGAAATCAAGAGAAGGCGAACCCGGATGAAGGGTACAACAATTAGATCCTGGGCT
>Ga0184628_10000374_pt1 | contig 24881 bp, 14 predicted proteins | sample PLM4_5_b1_FD_133149 | JGI IMG/M metagenome (GOLD analysis project Ga0184628, IMG submission 133149) | Groundwater sediment microbial communities from an aquifer in East River, Colorado, USA - PLM4_5_b1 | ecosystem: Environmental > Terrestrial > Soil > Riparian zone | place: USA: East River... | reverse complement strand
TCGTCGTTGCCGATAACTCGAGCATCGAGCCCGCTCGCCTCAAATGGCTGGCCATAGTACTCCCAGTGAACCCCAAGGTTCAGAGTGAGGTCGGAACGGAATTTCCAATCGTCTTTGAAATACGCGCTGATTTCGCGCTGATTCTGTCTGTAATACTTGACTGGAATGGTCGGCGAACCCGCCAGAGTGGTGTTCGTCGCACTGGCAATTCCAAATGATTGGTTGATCTGAGCGATGGATCCGGACAGGTCCGTTAGCAGACTCCGCGCCGTCGTGGCGGCATTCGTTGTCAATCCCGGATAAGAGATGTTGTCGAGTCCAGTGACAGGATTACTGCCAGCGCCAAACGTCGCATTTGGCGTGAACGCCGGATCGCCGAAGCCGCTGGATTTTGTGTTGCGAAATTCGAAGCCGCCCTTGAAAGCATGCTTGCCGTGAGTCCAGCTGAGATCGTCGCCGATGCTGGTGAGCGGGCTTTCATGGCCGCGAAAGCGGCCGAATCCACCATAAGTGAGAAACGACCAGTTTGTTGGCAGCGCCTGAAATGGAACGCCGTTGGCCGTCGGCACAAACTGCAGAGCTTCCTGGCCGATCGCATCGGGTCGATTTGCAGGCGGATACTGAAGGTCGATGGACCTCCTGCGTCCAAGGCGCACTTCGTTCAAGAGTGACGGCGACAGAGTTGAAGTGAATGTAAGGATATAAACATCCGGACGCTTTACCGCCTCTCCGTCAAATGCATCCGGCCAGGCGCGCTGGACCGATTGAGCTGCGCCTCCCCACGTCTTTTCCTTTGTACCGATGAAGCTGAGTTTGTTTTTGGAATTGAAATTGTGATCGATGCGGATGTTGTACTGGTCGCGGTTGACATCGGGTCCATTTCCATTCGTAAAGTCCAGGCCTTCAACGCGGCGCGTAAAGCGGATTTGTGCGGTATTCAAGCCATCGCCTGTTCCGGTAAATTCATTGGGGTTGGGCATGCGTTTTAACGATTCCTGAATAAAGGCACTGCTGCTGATTGCCGGTCGCAGCGGGTCCGCATAGGTCTTGCAGTTGGGAACCGCGGCGCCGTTGAACGTGCAACTGCCGAACAAGCCAATCGCAGCCAGGTCTCCCGTAGCAGCGGCAGGCTTTATAGGATTGCCGAAGCGGTCGACGACAGGGTTTGCATTACTCGCATTGTTGTTATCGACGCCGGGAAAATACTGAAAAATTCCAGCGCGTGCCATCGGTGTCAGCGTGGCGCCAGTGGCCTGTTCACGCTTGAGATCCCGTTGGCCCTCATAAAGCGCAAAGAAAAACGTTTTGTTCTTGATGATCGGCCCACCGACCCGGCCGCCGAACTGATTGCGATTGTCGTAGTTCTTTGCAACTCCGTTGAAGTTGTTGAACCAGCTGCTGGCATCCAGTGCGGAGTTATGGTTCGCCCAAAAGACACTCCCATGGTAGGCGTTGGTTCCCGAACGTGTCACCATGCTGACTTGCCCGATTCCGCGGGATGTCTCCGCATCCACCGGCGCCACGACCACCTTCACTTCTTCAATGAGGTCGGGGCTCGAGTACGTGATCGACCAGGCGCCGTCTTCGAATCGTCCCGCAGAAACATTGACACCATCCCGTGTCGTATTCACCTGGCTCAGCCGGCCTCCCGCAAAGTTGCCGATGAATCCGCCGCTGCTCTGAACCCCTGCGGTCGTTGAAACCAGGCCAAATACGTCGCGCGTCGGTAATGGCAGATCGCGAACTTTATCGGAGGAGAGAACTGTCCCGATGGAATTCGATGAGGTAGCGAGAATGGTATCCGTGTCCGCACTCACGTCAACACTTGTACTTGCGACTGTCCCCACCTGAAGTGTGAAGTTCAACCGAGCCTGTTGTGCTCCTCCCAGTTGAAAATTCTTTGCGAGCGATGTCTGAAATCCGGCCAATTCGGCTTTGATCTCGTATGTCCCGGGCTGAAGACTGGCGAACTGGTATGCTCCCGCATCATTACTCAGGCTGGTCGTGACAATGCCGGTACCGGTATTTGTTGCTGAAATGGTTACACCGGGAACAATTGCCCCGGACTTGTCCTGAACCGTGCCACCAAGTGTTGCACTCGTGGATTGAGGGAATGCGTCGAGTGACAGTAATACGCAAAGCAAAGCAGCGGCGATCAGAGTTCTCCTCATGTCAGCCCCCTTCAAGCAGTCCTACGTTGTGGCCAGAATCTTGCGCGCATCATTGTCGAGGACTTACTGGCAGGTCAAGGCAAAACGTGTCCGCGTTAAGGCTTTCGCAGAATCCATGTCGTCATGGATCGCAGATTCTGGACCACGGTCGTCTTGATCGGATCGACGAGATGCGCACCCAGCTCGGCCGTCCACTGCATCAGCAAGGGCTCGTCGACCAGGTAGCGTTCGGTGCCATCCGCCATCAGGTACCAGCGTCCGGAAAGATGCTTTACCAGGTGCTCACCGCCGATGGTGGACGCGAGGCGAGAAAAGAACATACCTCCGGGTTTTAGCGTGCGCCAGGCGCCTCGCAACATGGACCGAAACTGATCATCATCGCGGGCGAAGTGAAGGACGGCATTGCAAATCACGACATCGGCAAATGCATCGGGAAACGAGTTCCCTTCCATGGATTCCACCCGGAAGTTATCCGCCGGAATATGAGGGACAAGTTGGCGAACAGCGTCAATCGCCTTCGGGTCAGGATCCGCTCCGAAAACTTCGTAGCCTTCCCGGAGCAGGTAAACGATGTTCCGACCGGAGCCGCAGCCCGCGTCAAAAATCTTCATCCCGGATGAAATGTTCCCGCGCAGGATCTGGTCAAACAGGTAGATGTCGATATCGCCGAACTGCTCCTGGATGGTGGCCATGTAAGTCGGTCATCGTAACGGGAAATGATGGGGTCGTAAAGCACATCCATTCATTGGTAGTGTCTGAGTTTGAAATCTGGCTCGCGGGTAATTTGAAAATGTTCAAGCCGAGGTAGTGTCTCAGTTTGAAATCTCGCTCGCGGGTAATTTGAAAATGTGTAAGCCGATTCCCCTCCTGGCACAGGAGGGGTGGCCGAAGGCCGGGGTGGTAGGTCAAGTCCCAAACTGATTCGCTGTTTGAACTTGTCTACCACCCCGGCTCGCGAAGCTCGCCGTCCCCTCCTGTTCCAGGAGGGGAGTCGTGACTCCCTTGCTTTGAACCTCTCGACTTTGGACCCATTCCCAACGTACGATCCACTCATGTTTCCTACAATCACTTTGATTGTGTCTCTGACGTTGGTCATGGCATCCACGGCGGGTCAAACCTATAAAGCGCCCCGTACCGCAGACAACAAACCCGATTTGAGCGGCATCTGGCAGGCCCTGAACACCGCAAACTGGGATCTCCAGGATCATGCCGCGGCACCAGGGCAGATCTCCGCCGCCGGAACTTACGCAGCAACACCCCCCGGACGCAGCGTCGTTGAAGGCGGCGTGATTCCCTACCGGCCGGAAGCGCTGGCTAAGAAGTTGGAGAACTACAGCAACCGCCAATCGTCCGATCCCGAAAAAATGGACCCCGAATTGAAATGCTTCCTCCCGGGCGTCCCTCGCGCCACCTACATGCCCTATCCGTTCCAGATCATCCAGTCTACCGGCACCAATCCCATCATGATGGCGTATGAATATGCCGGCGCCGTCCGGGTGATCAACATGGGACCTCCGAACCCGTCACCCGCAGACCAATGGATGGGTTGGTCGAACGGCCGCTGGGAAGGTGAAACTCTCGTCGTGGATGTCACCGGCTTCAACGATGCGACCTGGTTCGACAGGGCCGGCGATTTCCATAGCGATGCGTTGCATGTGGTGGAACGATACACGGCAGTCAGCCCCGACATTCTCACTTACGAAGCCACGATCGACGATCCGAAAACCTTTACACGTCCATGGAAGATCAGCATGCCGCTGTATCGTCACGTCGAGAAGAATGCTCAAATCATGGAATTCAAGTGCGTCGAGTTTGTCGAAGAATTGATGTACGGGAAATTCCGCAAACAGCCGGACAAATAACCCAGCTACCCTACTTCTGCGATTTGTCGTCTGCAGCGGTATTCGATGAACTGAGCGAAAGCTTGCGGCCATCGGCAAGAGTGATGTCCCGGCCATTCGCGGTGTTTGTCCCATTCTTGGCCTGATATCCGTCGACGACGATCTCCATTCCAATGGTCAGCAGACTCTTGGTGACACCCTGGCTGATCAGCGCGTTCGGGCTGCCTCCTTCAATCCTCCAACTCGAAATCTTTCCGTCAGCACCCTTCACATCCATGTGAATCCACGAGTGCGGATTGATCCATTCCAGCCGTGTGATCTTCCCCTGCAGCATCACACGTTTGTTGGCGTCGAATTCTGCAGAGAACGCGTGATGCGCCCAGGCCGCTGCGGCAGACAGGAAAAAGAACCCTAACAGGATAACCGTCCGCTTCGTTCTCAACATTTCGCTACCTTGCTCCCTTCTTCGCTGCTTCCTCCGCGGCCTTCTCTTCAAAGCGCGCTCCGCTGAGAACGCCCGACATCGCATAGTTCCCCTCGTGACAGGCATATTCCAATACCGGACGCGGGGTTCGAGTCATGGGAACCTGCGCCGTCCATTGCTTCGTAAAAGCGGACGGGTTATCGATAGTGAACTCGTACATCATCGTGTTGGCATCGGTTCGGGTGAAGCGTTCGATCAGATGCAGGTTTTCGTCCGATCCCCTGAAACTGTTTTTGTCGGTAAAATTCGTCGTATCGACAACAAGCGTGTCGCCTTCCCAGTGACCTCGTGGATCACCCAGCCACTGAACGATATTCTTTGGAAGATGCGGACTTCCATCGGTGGGAATGATGCGCACGTCGTGGATCATCTCCACAAGTATCGCCACATATCCGGGCCCCTGTGCGAACTGATAATTGTTGTTGTAGAAACTGGGAAGCATGGGCGGCCCCGCCGTCGCCCACAGCAAACAGCGCTCAGCCAGGGGTCGGTTTTCCGGGCCGTCGGTTGCATGTCCCCTTTGAGCCTGTGCCAGCGCGGCCCGGCGAGTCTGAGCCGCGGACGTCAGTGCCGGAATCTTTCCGTCCTTTGGGTCGATAATCAATGACGTTCGGAGAGTGGGTACAACTTTTGTGCCCCGGTCCCACCAGAAGTCGTTGTATGCGCGCCCGACATCTGCAGCAGCCGGCCCATCGCGACGGTCCGCATTGTTGTTCGCCACGGTTACCTTTTCGTATTCCGCCGCTTCGGCTGGAGTGAAGAATTCCTTTCCGGCAAGATTGGCAGGCCGTTCCAATGGCGTAATCGTCACGTTTGTCCACACACCCTGAAGGTCCGGCTTGCCATCTGGTGTTCGCGGCGGCACATATTTAGCCGTGCTCCTGGCGGCCGGTGCAGCTTGGCCGGCCTGGCCGGCAGCCGGAGCCGGCACTGCGGAGACGGCCGCAATGATCAGCGCTACCGCAACTGCCAGAACCGTCCCCGAGATTGCATATCGATTCCGTCGCGAATAGCTCATCGGAACCCCCCAGACTCTGCCGTGATTTCTGCGGCTCATTGTAAACCACTGCGAAGCTTTTCGACCAATGATGATGACTGAGGCACAGAAAACGGCGCCCAGGATCCGTCGATCTGTGATTCCGCGAGTTATTTCTCGGATCCAGCCAGGATTGAAGCGCACTGATTTTCGGAATCCGCAGGACAAGAGCAAATGCGTTTCAGAGTATTCCTCGGTTAGGCGGCGTTGCGGTAGTAGTAGCTGAGGGTACGCTCCTACTCCGCTATCTCAAACTTCATCGTCAGAATAGTAGTTACCAGAAAGTGGATTTGCGACGGGGTTTGGACCATGTTCCTTTGTAGCCTTCTGCATTAACCGACTAATGCGCCAAAAGCTTGGAATTGTGAGGTCCACAACATCGTTTTTTGAGGTGGTGACTTTGAGACGCAGCAGTTGCGATATAGCGAGGCCGTGCGGTGTGGGCAGCGAATTGAAACCTAATTTTGTTAGCTCTGTAGTGCGACGCCGAAGAGTTGCGGTAAATAAATTTATGAGCCAACCGTCCAGTTTTTTGAGTAATGTCTCATCTGTGACAATCGGATAAAAGCTCATCAGCCCCTTGTAGTGGATATTAGGTGTTATACCGCTCAAATAACGTCTTAGCCTTGATTCGGTGATATCTCCGTAGAGATAGCGCCGAACTTGTCCGATGGCTACCGAGTAATCCCGATCGAAATTGGGGTCAAATCGGCCAGAAACGATTTGATTTCGAAAAATTGGTTCGAGCAGATTTGAGTAAACGATGTAGGAGATGCGATTCTTTATCGTTGTAATCTTTGAATTCTTTATCGTAATGCGATCGCGTGCAATCCCGTAACCGATAAAGCTTACGACGCTCTTGCTACGAAATTCCGCTTGGCGCTCCGCCGGATCGGAAAGGATACTGATTCCCTCAGATTTCCGCAGATTGACCTCGACACCCATTTTGACTGCTTCTTCGTGGAGTTCATCCACGGCACGACATACTTCGTCATATCGGTTCGACCAAATTAGAGTGTCGTCAGCATAGCGCGCAAAACCGATACCAAGTCGTTCAAGCTTTCTGTCGAGAGGAGATGCCACAGCGTTGGCAAGAAAGAGCGAGATAGATGTCCCTTGGGGGATCCCACGCTGGTTTGGAGGATGGGTCGCCAGTTCATCATAGCTCTGAAATGACAACGTTGGTACTTTGAGAAACGATCTCACGATTTGCTTTTCCCGTTCGGTCACGAGCATCAAGGAACTCGACAGAAAATCATCAATGTAGTCGTGTGAAATGGAATCAAAGAATTTTCGGAAGTCAAATTCCGCAAGGAAAATTCGCCCGTTAGTCCGGAATTCAGATGCAATGTAGAGGACAGCATCGTGGAGGGTTACATCACGACGATATGCGTAACAACGACCACTGAGTCTAGCAGCGTTCTTCTTTGTAAGTCGGGTATAGAGCATTTTCGAAACGGCGTTATCTGCAACCTGAAATACGCTCACATCTCTCATTTCTCCGTTACCCTTTGGCACTTGATAACGAGCCGCAGGACGTGGCTTGTATTCGCCGCTCCTCAGCGCAAGGCCAATAGCCCGACTTATGGGTCGCGCGTGGACTCGAACATGAAATGGGTTAAAACCGTCCGCAGCCTTCCAGTATGGTGGCTGAAAAATCTCTTTCTGAGGTCTGACACCAGTGCGGCGTTCAATGCGCCGAATATCGTCCTCCAAAGTCACTAAATATCTGGAATATCGTTCTACAAGCCGTTGGGAATCCGCCAAAATTGTGGTTAGGAGTGGGCTGTTTGTCATTTGCTGCGTTGGTAGATGCTCAAAGGGAGGAGCACCGTTACCAGTGTCCTCCCCCCGAAGGATTGAACCCGAAAGCCCATTCCCGGCAGCCTAGAAGAAAATTACCTTGTCAAGCACCCCTGAGTTTGACCTCAAGAATAAATATTCCCGCCGAGGATGCGCATCCAACTGCGAGAGATTGACTAGGTTGCCTTGACTTCCATGAAGTCTTTAGACACGCTAACACGCCGTTCGCCGGAGCGGCAAGAGCATCGCGCTTGTCGCAACCTCGTTGGCCTCCAGAATGAATCTTCCTCCGCGGCTGCCAATCAGCAATCTGTTAATACCGCGTCGCCCATGGTGGGTGCTGGCTGGTATCGAATTTGATCCCAGGTGAGATCGTTAAAGAGTACGGAGGGTTTGCCCGTTCGTCGCGTTGTAGTAAAGCCAATGCCCTGTGCCAATCAGCAAAACCGGCCAACCGGTCATCTCCTTCGTTGACGTACCGGCTTCCGTGCGGTACAAAAGTCGTGCACAAGTGATTGAAAAGATGAAGCAAATCAACAAGAAGTTATTTTGAACTCGTTAAGCTCACAGCAAAGGCCCAATGCTGGAGCATCGACTGCAGCCCCTCCACTTTCGGCAGCCCAGCTACGTGCGGTGCAGCATCGGGGTTCCGATCTCCAACTCATTGCCTGTGCCGGTTCGGGTAAGACCGAAACGGTGGCCCAGCGAGTTGCTGGGCTGATAGACGAAGGTGTCTCTCCCGACGCCATCGTTGCCTTTACATTCACAGAGCGGGCTGCACTTGAACTGAAGGATCGAGTCCTCAAACGAGTAAAGGAGCGAAAGGGCGCTGACTTCCTGGATCGACTCGGACCGATGTATATCGGGACGATTCATGGCTACTGCTTTCGGCTTCTTCAGGACCACGTCCCCAAATACGGTAACTATGATGTTCTCGATGAGAATCGACATGCCGGTATTCTCGCTCGGGAGTTCTTCGCTCTAAATCTCAATTCGGTCTTCCCCGGAAAGACCGCCACGGCAGACTTCATCCGCACCGTCGACGTTATCGGCAACGAATTGATTGACGTCTCCGCTCTTGCCGGCACGCCGTTCGGCGATTGCGTTCAGAAGTATCTTGAGATGTTAGAGCGCTACCACTTTCTTACCTTCGGAATGATTATCACGAAGGCCGTGGAAGCTCTAAAGGACCCGAAGGTCTTCAAACGTGTTACCGGACCGCTCCGTCACCTGATCGTTGACGAATACCAGGACATCAATCCCGCGCAGCAGCAACTGATTGCGTTGCTATCGAAGCCACCCGTGCAACTAACGGTCGTTGGAGACGACGACCAGGCAATATACCAGTGGCGCGGATCAGACGTCCGTCACATCGTCAACTTCGCCAGCGAACGAGACGCCGTTCATTCCGAGTCCCTGGACACGAACCGCCGCTCGAGGCCGGCGATTATCGCTGCAGCAAACGCCTTTGCTCAATCCATTCCGAAGCGCCTCCCCAAGGAAATGAATCCCCATCGTCCGGCCGGACAAAACGAGGTTGTGACGTGGATGGCCGAGACGGATGCCGAAGAAGCCGAAACGATTGCTCAGCACATCCAGACACTTCACGAGCAAGGATTTGCATACAGAGACATCGCGGTTCTATTCCGCTCGGTTCGCACTGCGGCGCCCCCATTGCTCGATGCCTGTCAGCGACTCGGCATTCCTGTCGCCTGCGGCGGACGCACAGGACTCTTTCTTCAGGAGGACGTCGCCGCATTTGGCGAGCTCTTCGCCTGGGTTGTCGACAAGGACTGGCGGGACGGACGCTATGAACAATTCCGACCGACGGATTTGGACCGGCTCGTCGCCCACTTCATGACTGCATTTGATGTCCAACGTCCGGAGTCCGAGGTTCGCCGCTACCTTCAGGACTGGAAATCCCACTGCCAGCAGGGCGCAAAGCCGGTGTCGCTCGTGGGGCATTTCTATCGGCACCTCTACTTCCTCGGTGCGTTCAGAATCGATCTCGATAGTCCTGAAGGTTCCGCTCGCTTTGGGGCGCTGGCGAGATTCTCGGAATTGCTCGCGGATTTCGAACACGTCACGCGACGCGGCCGTTATGTTGTCGAAAACGGAGAACGCGTTTTCCGCGGCGGCCGCGATCGCGGAAAGCCGTACCTCGAAAGTCTCTATCGGTATCTGGTCTACTATGCGCGCGATGCCTACGAAGACTTTCCCGGAGAGCCAGCAGCGGACCTTGATGCCGTGGACATTCTCACCGTTCACCAAGCCAAGGGGCTGGAGTGGCCGGTCGTTTTCATCCCATCGCTCATCGGGCGGCGTTTCCCCTCGTTTCGTGCAGGAACAGCGCAACGATGGTTTCTCCCCGACGAAGTCCTGTCTGACGAAACCCGACGACGCTACGAAGGGGGCGATGCGGAAGAACGCCGGCTCTTCTACGTTGCGCTGACACGGGCGCGCGACTCAGTTTACTTGTCTGGCTTCAAGCGGATGACGAACTCGTGTAAGCCATCGCCCTACCTGAAAGAAGTAGCGGGACAAGTGCCGCCGGTGCGAAATTCTCTCCCTTTGCCCACCGTGAGCTCGAAGGAAGACTCCGAGACTCCCCCTCTGCAGATTTCCTTCTCCGACTTCGCCCTCTTTGAGGATTGCGGACACCGGTATCGACTGGGCACGCTCCTCGGATTCCAACAGGAGATCGCCGTAGAACTCGGCTATGGCAAGGCCATCCACCATGTTCTTCGGCATGTAGCAGAGTTGGCTCGGGACACAGGGACGATTCCAAGCGCCGCGAAATTGGAGCGCCTGATCGATGATGAGTTCTATTTGCCTTTCGCCGACCATCCCGGATTTGTTCGGATGCACGCCGCAGCGGGCACTCTCGTCCGCAGATACGTCACCGACTACAGAGACGATCTCAAACGAGTATGGGCGATCGAGCGTCCTTTTGAGCTGCACCTGGAGCACGGAATACTCGCCGGACGCGCCGATATCATCCTCGATGAAGAAGAAGGGAAGCCAGGTTCGCTGGCGATCGTGGACTACAAGGTCGCAAAGTCAGAAGAGCGCGATGCACGGTACGCGCAGCAGCTCGTGGTATATACGGCTGCCGGCCGCGGAGAAGGACTCCAAGTCGATGCTGCATATCTTCACGAACTCAATGACGGAGAACGCCATTCGGTGGATATTTCCGCAAAAAGGATTGCGGATGCAACGAAGCAGGTTTCCACGGCAATGCAACGAATACGTGAAGGACACTTCCCCGCATCTCCTGAGAACGATAAATGTGGGGTCTGCGACTACCGGTTGGTCTGCGCCCACGCCAAGCTTGAAGTGCCATCGACCTGACAGGAGTTACTGAATATGGCTCTAAGTAAAAAAACTAAATCCGTGCCAAACGACGTGAACGCGGTGGACTACCGTTATCCGAACGAGAAGCGCACCAACATTCCGCCAGGCAGGATCGCCGGGGAAGGCATCGTCCCAAAGGTGCCAAAGGTACGGTACGCCTATAGCCCCCACCTGCCGCCAAGATTGCAGTTCGACCCGGTAGGTGAACCGGACAAACTGAAGGAACTGGTCGAAAAGGCAATGCGAACTCCGCTCAGCGCCGTGGAAGCAGCTCAATTGCGTGACGCGCTTCATAAAGATGAACCGTGGCTGGAGTGGAGTGGGAAGCGAGAAAAGCGTTGGTTTGAGGTAGATCCCGTGGCATTGCACATGCATGAGCGGATCTCCACCCAGGCCATCTTGCGAGTGGCAGCCCGGGAGGACGTCCAACGCAATCTTTTTGCCGATCCACAGCAAGATTACACGAAGGCCGTGCAATTTTACCAACACGACATGGATTGGACCAATCGCATGATACTCGGCGACTCACTTCAAGTCATGACCAGTCTTGCGAGGCGAGAAGGCCTCGCAGGTAAGGTACAGATGATCTACCTCGATCCGCCATACGGCATCAAATTCGCATCGAACTTTCAGCCACAGTTTGACCAACGCGATGTGAAGGACCGTGATCAGGATCTCACACGCGAGCCAGAAACTGTCAAAGCCTATCGCGACACTTGGACACTCGGCATCCATTCCTACCTCTCTTACCTGAGGGACCGCCTCACCATGGTCCGAGAACTCCTCACCGACTCAGGCAGCATTTTCGTTCAGATCAGCGATGAGAATCTTCACCGCGTTCGTTGCATGATGGATGAGGTATTTGGGGCTTCGAATTTTGTAAGTGTGATCACTTTTGTAAAGACTACGAGCGCAACTGGTGAGCATTTGGGGACAATCAGCGACTACATCCTCTGGTATGCGCGAGACAAAGTGAAAGTGAAGTTCAAACGAATATATCTCACAAAGGAATTGGGTGAGGAAGGAACTTCCCAATATGTCTACGCGGAAACTCCAAGTGGTGAAACACGACGCCTGAGCGGAGACGAACAGAACGACTTTGCAGGACTCCCTGATGATTGGACGATTTTCGCCGCCGATAATTGCACTTCATCTCGCCCGGCGAGTCAAAATGAGGCGCAGGAGATTGTAGCGTTTGGACGGTCGTTTCCTCGTCGTAAAGGCTCCTTCAAGACAAATATTGAGGGATTTAAGCGCCTTGAACTTTCAGACCGCTTATTCGTAATCGGGGAGAGCTTGATGTATCGCCGGTTGTCAGGTGACTTTGCAGTCCGGGAAGTGAATAACATTTGGCGCGACACTCTAATGACTGGTTTCTCTGAACCAAAACTATACGTTGTCCAAACTTCACAAAAAGTGATTGCCCGCTGTCTTCAGATGACAACTGACCCTGGTGACCTGGTGCTTGATCCGACATGTGGGAGCGGAACAACGGCTTATGTCGCCGAGCAGTGGGGACGCCGCTGGATAACATGTGATTCCAGCCGCGTGGCACTCGCGCTTGCAAAGCACCGTTTGATAACCGCCAAGTTCGATTACTACAAGCTTCGCCCATTGAACGCGGAGGACGTGTTACGAAATTCTAGCGGGACTTGGTTATCAGATCCAATGAGGACGCTTTCTGGCAAAGTCACCCTCCAATGCAAGACAATCCCCCACATTCAACTTAGCAGCATCGCCCGGAACGCATCTCTCGATCCCATTTTCAGTAGACATACGCCGATCCTCGCCGACAGATTGAATACGCTAAACAGCGAGGTTGCTAAAGTCAGCAAACAGCTGCAGGAGAAACTAGTTGAAAAGTTAATCCAAAAGCACCGTGAAGATGGCGGGTCCGCCGTAACGGATTCCGACAGACGACGTTGGCTGCTGCCCGACACTCACCACTCGCTCATCAAATCTTTCCCAAACCGCAAGCCTTTCAAGGGCATGACGCCAAAGCAGGCAGACGGTTATCGATCTGAGATTCCGAAGGGCGGCTGGAAGGAATGGGAAGTACCTTTTGACACAGACCCCGATTGGCCGAAATCGATGATTGAAGCACTAACGTCCTTCCGCGCCGCATGGCGGGCAAAGATGGATGAAGTAAATGGATGCATTAAGGCAAATGCGGAAATCGTGGAACTGGTGGACAAACCCGATCCTGTGAAAGGTGTGGTGCGAGTGAGCGGCCCGTTCACTCTCGAAGGCGTCCGGCCCGAGGAGTTCGACCTGGGTAACGCTAGTCCGGTTGACGGCCAAACGAATGAACGGGAGGATGAAGAAAGCAGGAATCTCGGTGCGATGCATCAGCAGAATCTGCAGGCTTACCTTGGACAGATGGTGCAGCTCATGCATCAGGATGGTCTGACTTTTATAAACAACAAGCGCCACCGCTTCTCCAAAGTGGAGACTCTGTTCGACGACGCCACCGGAACCGTGCTGCACGCAGAGGGATCTTGGGATGATTCAAAATCGCCTGACGTACTCGAGGTGGCCATTGGCTTTGGCCCACAGTACGGGCCTGTTACTGCTCAGCAGGTCGAGGGGCTGATTCACGCCAGCAAACGTCACAGCGAACTTGTCGTAGCGGGATTCAGCTTCGATGCCGATGCGACAGCTCTCATTAAGGAACAGTCGCACCCTAAGCTCCGAATCCACCAAGCCTACATCCGACCTGACGTCAATCCAGGGATGGCAGGCCTCCTAAAGGAAACTTCCGACAGTCAGCTCTTTACCGTCTTCGGAGTACCAGAGATCGAAGTCTCGGAGACCGAAGCTGGGGACTGGGTAGTTCAACTGACTGGTGTGGACGTCTACAACCCTATCCAAAACACTATCCGCTCAACAGGCGCTGACAAGGTCGCGGCATGGTTTCTCGACAGCGACTTCGACGGTAGGTGCTTCTGCATTACTCAAGCCTTTTTCCCTTTCCAAGATGCATGGGAAAAAATCGCGAAGGCTCTTGGCTCTGCCGCAGATGTGGATGCCTTTGAGGCTTTCAATGGAACGAAATCCATTCCGTTTCCCGCCGGCAAGTACAAACGCGTCGCCGTGAAAGTCATCGATCCGCGCGGCAACGAAGTGATGGCTGTCCGAGCACTGGAGGCCTGAGGCGATGGCGACTCGTCAAAATCGTCCCTCCGTTCCGCAGGAACCGCCGAAAGAGTGGACGCCAGTCCAAGCGGCACCTGATCCCATCATCAATAGTCCTTATGAAGAGCCCTCCCAGTACTGGAGCTATGCAGGCGGTGTCCCTAGCAAGACACCCGGCCGCCGTCCAGCAAGCTACTGGTTCAAGACAACCAAAATAGGAACGACGCAGGAAAAACTTTTCGCCGAGGAAGAGCGTGACGAACTTCCTCTGGTGAACAAGTTCCGTGTCGATGTCAGCAACTGGCGCCGGTCCAACTATCGCGGCGCTTCAAAGGTCACGCAGGAACTCTTCGCCTACTGGTTCAGCCAGGATCGTCCACGTCCGCTCTTTTTTTGCCAGCGCGAAGCGGTCGAGACGATTGTCTATCTTCTCGAAATGTCTCTACCCGGTCGGCTCACAGCGACCGGCTATCGAAAGTTCGAAGTCGATGCGGAGGCACTTACGAAGCTGCGACGAGGCGAGAACGCGTTCTCCGAACTCACAGAGAAAAAGTACTACCCGCGGCTGATTGACATGCCCGCGGACGCATCCGCCCTTCCGCTGATAAGACTGGGGTGCAAGATGGCCACTGGAAGCGGAAAGACGATCGTCATGGGAATGCTCGTCGCGTGGGCGTTCTGCAACCGCGGACGGAATCCGTCGTCCACTCATTTTCCAAATGCCGTTCTTATCGTTGCTCCGAACCTCACGGTAAAGGAGCGCCTGCAGGTGCTCCGGCCAGATACCCCCGATAACTACTACGATGTGTTCGATCTTGTTCCGGTGAAGTATCGAGAACTCTTAAATGCCGGAAAGGTTCTCGTCACCAACTGGCATGGATTCGCTCCCAAAAGTCCCCATAAAGAAGGAGACACCTCTTATACGGTCGTGGACAAGGGAGACGAGACCAATGACGCGTTTACGCTGGACCGTCTTGGCGACCTGGCAGCACGGCTACCAATCCTCGTATTGAATGACGAGGGGCATCACTGTTGGCGTCCGAACGCCACTGCACAGGCAGAGAAGATCGAGGAAGCTCTCAAAAAGGAGGACTTGAACAAAGAGGAACAGGAGAAGTTAAAAGACGATGCGGAGGAAGCGCGTGTCTGGCTGGCTGGCCTCGACCGAATGAACAACTCGGGACTTCTCGGCCAAGGGATTCCCTCGATCCTCGCTGCCGTCGACCTCTCCGCAACACCATTTTACCTTCCTAACAGTGGATACCCGGACGGAAGCCCCTTCCCGTGGCTCGTCAGCGACTTCGGTTTAGTCGATGCCATCGAGAGCGGAATTGTGAAAGTGCCTCGTCTTCCCGTAAAAGACGATTCCGGCGACAAAGACGAAGCCGGTCGCCCCGACCCACGTTACTTCCGACTCTGGACGCATATCAAAAACAGCCTTCGGAAAGAACATTACATCGGAAAACGACCGAAGCCGGAAGCTCTTTACGAAGAGGCCCAAGCTGCGTTGGTCACTCTAGCCTCTCAATGGAAGCAAAAGTTCGACAAGACCCAGAGAGCTTCCACCGAATCAAATCCTATCCCTCCAGTAATGATCGTCGTGTGCGATAACACGGACCTGTCCCAACTTGTCTTCGAAAGCATCAGCGGTGAAAGGGAGGAGGACGTGTTGGACGAAGCTGGCAAGGCCGTGAAGAAGAAGATTTTCCGGGGAAGCCAGATCAGCTTCCCGGATCTCGCCAACTCCGAAGGTGTGCGCCACACCTTCCGCATCGATTCCAAACTTCTGGCAAAGATCGAAACTGAGGGCGCTGAGACGAAAGACGAAGCTGCGCAGGAGTTGCGCGAGTTGATTGCTTCCGTCGGAAAGCGCGGAGGAAAAGGCGAGCACGTAAGGTGTGTCGTTTCTGTGGGCATGCTCACGGAAGGATGGGACGCGAACAACGTTACGCACATTCTCGGGATTCGCGCATTCGGCAGTCAGTTGCTCTGCGAACAGGTTGTCGGACGTGGCTTACGTCGCATGAACTACACGCCGGATCCTGTCACGAAACTTCTTCCGGCGGAGTACGTGGACGTCTACGGAATCCCGTTTTCGTTGATCCCTTACAAGGGTCGAACCGAAACCGAGAAACCAAATGATCCGGTTTATCACCACATTCATGCTGAAGCAGACCGCGTCCAGCATCGGATCGGGATACCGGTCGTCGAGAGCTATACCTACGACATCAAAGGGAGCGGCATCGTGTGCGACGTCGCGAGTCTTGAGGGTCTACATGTCCAGGATGAACCCACGAAGGTCTACATGGTTCCGCAGCGAGGCTACAGAGACTCAACTCTGGGCGGGCAGGAGGAGGACTACGTCGAACAGACACGCGAACAATTTTACGAGTCCGTTCGGATGCAACAACTGCTCTTCCGGTTTACTCAGGACATTGTCGATGACCTTGTCGCGAGGGGCGAAGGAAAGGGCGTCGAGGAGCTCAAGCGAAACCTTCTTGCCCGCCACACCCTCTTCCCTGAAGTGTTCCGCATCGTGCAGAAATACGTCGACACAAAAGTCACCTTTGCGCCGGGAGTCGATCCTCGCGAAATCGCGTTGAAGAAGTATGCGACGCGCCTGCGTGAACGCGTGCGCGATGGCATCGTGGACGCCGTGGCGCCGAAAGACGCGCCCCTCCTGCCAATCGTGAACTCGTTTCAGCCGGAAGTGAATACTGCTGATGTTTCCGATTACACATCGCGGCCGGTAGTCCCTCTCAAGAAAAGTCATCTGAACTACGCGCCAATTCTTAGCGGTTGGGAGCGGCAAGCCATCGACGTAATGGAAGAGTCCGACGCCGTGAAGTCGTATACACCGAACATGCGGAAGCTGGGATTCCAAATCCATTACGACTATCAGGACGCGATTCACCACTACGAGCCGGACTTTGTCCTGAAGCTGGCAAATGACACGATGCTGATCCTTGAAATTAAGGGGAAGGCCGGCGAACTTCATGAGCCGGATCGTGTAAACGCGAAAAGCCAGGCAGCACGGAAGTGGGTGGCAGCCGTCAATAACTCGAAGCGGTATGGGAAATGGGAGTTTGAGATCTGCCGGGAAATCCCAGCGCTCGCAGCTCGACTCGAACAGCTCGCCGGAATTGTCCGCACCTCCCAGGTGCTGCCTTTCAGATCCGTTCACAACCCCAACGAAGAACAGCGCTTCAACACGTGCGTCCCTTTGGTCGGCCTTCGCGCAGCGGCAGGATACTGGAGTGAAGAGCAGATCAGCATCGAAGGTTTGGAATCCATCGCGAATGATTGGATTGAGTACAACACGAAGACTCGGTTCAAACCCGGTATGTTTGTCGCGCGTGTGCGAGGAGATTCCATGGAACCTCTCATTCCTGCCAACAGCTACTGTCTCTTCCGGCAGCCAGGAGTCGGCTCACGGCAAGGGAGAAGGCTCTTGATTTGGCACCGCGGCGTAACGGACTCGGAGACCGGAGGGGAATACACCGTGAAGGTGTATGAGAGTGAGAAGGTTGTGAAGGACGGTCGGTGGGAACACGAGAGCATCACGCTAAAGCCACTGAATCCAAAGTACGAGCCCATTGTGTTAACGCCGACGGACGAGGGCGATGTCCGAGCCTTGGCGGAGTTCGTCGAAGTGGTTGGGGCGGCACCAGAGGTCGAATAACTAAGCATGACAAAGGGGACAGATGTCAACGCGCGACGCGATACGCGAATGCGTTTCGAACAATGGGCACACAATCCTGTTTGCGAAGCGAATACGTTGTCCGCAGTTCATGGGATCCCCATGGTGGAAGTTGCAAAGGCCGAGGGAAGCCGTATCACGATGGGGCAGTCCCCTTTTGCGCTCGCTCGAGGTCAGACGTTTGAACGCGGACTGTTTCGAGGTGCCGCTGAACAACTTCGGAAGGCGCTGATCGAAGCAGAAGTCTTGGATGAGACATCGCGTGGTTTCGCCGACTTCCGTACAAGGCAGAACAGCGGGAAACTGCCAGACATGGATGCGGCTCTGGCGCAGACCGCCACGATGCTGACTTCCCTTTCGAAGATTAAGGGACGTGAACTGGAACCGTCCATTATCGCCGCCGCGACGATCTGCATTCCAGAGCGCGTCATGCTACCGGAAGCGATCCTCATCATCGATGTTCTCGTCGCCCGCTGGGATCCGAGCGCAAAGCGCCCAGAATTGGTGATTGGCGAAGTAAAGACGTATCCGGATCGCGGCGGACATACGGACGGCGCTGAACTCGCGACGGCACGTGCTCAGGCTGGCGTTTATCTTCACGGTCTTGAGGTAACCCTGGCGTCCATGGGGCTGGCCGACAAATTCACTGTAAGTCGCAAGGGATTCCTCGTTTTGACCAGACCGGGTTCAAACTTTCCATCGATCCGCGCCAACGAAGACTTGAAGTATCAGGCAATGAGGGCAGAGCGGGGATTCAATCAACTCGAAGCTGCGGCCAATGTGGCTGTCAAAGAACATGGCGTCGCCAGCATTCAGACCGTTTTGTCTGCTCCCACCGCATATGAATCAGCCTGTATCGGGTTCTGCGATCGGGCGTCCATATGCTTCAAGCGTGCGATGGATGCCGGTAACGCGACCATCCTTGGGGAGGACGTAGCCCGGTTTCTTGGATCCGTGAACCTGACTCGTGCTATGAAATTGCTCGATGGGGATAAGCCCCGTACAGAAGCAGAACGCGACCTCACGGAACGACTTCATGCGACCTGATCAAGCCATCAAACGCTTGCACGCCTGGCACAAAGGGCGGCCTTTGCCTTCGTATAAGACGCGCCACTTCGCAATCGCGGAGGATAAGGATCTCCTGATTGTTGCCTTTATCCGCATGGGCGGAGAATCGGCGCCGTGGGGAATCGCATGGGGACATCCGGGCAAGAAGCCCGAGACTCGTACCGTGCCAGAAGCAAGGAATCGGGACGCTGTGGCCGAGATGGTCGCAAACTTTGCTCCAATACTCTTGAAGCATTACTGGAGTCCGCTGACTCACGACTGGAAGAGCGCAACGGAACGAGATAGAACACTACCACTTCGTCAGGTGTGGCTGCCAAACGGATCTCACATCGAGATGCTCCACTTCCTTGCCTACAGCTATTCCTTCACGAAGTTTGGCGATGCCACGCGTTACAACATGCTGAATGCTTTGGGACGATTGTCGGGGTGGCTTTTCCGCGAGCATGATCGCCCCGGACAAATGACTGTCATGGCTGGCACGGACGCGCTCAAGCGAACCTATGACTTTCCAGCCGAGGATGTCCGCCAAGCCCACCTTGGATTTCTGCTGGCGTGGCTCGAGACCTCCGGCCGGCGGGAGAAAAGATTGCAGGCCGCCCAGGAGGCAGAAGAGCACTCGATATCCATGACTCTGGATCCGGCAATCGAACGCGATGGTCTCGAGCCACAGGTTGAAAAATGGAATGACCACCGTCTTGCTTCACGGGTTCGGGAGGCAGCTAAAGCCGACATAGCAGCCACGATTGAAAAAGAACTGAAGGATCGCTTTAGCCTTGTGGAGCAAACAATTCAGCACCTCCGAATGAAAGGGCCTCGCGAAAACCGCGGCGTCGCTCACCTCGCCCAGGGTTCGCTCGAAGAACATTGGTACCAGTATCTCCGGTTGGAACTCCGTCGTGATGACCCGTTCGATGGCAATGAGTTCACTCCTTCGCCCGAGACCGACCGTAATCCTGCCGCAGCGGCGTCTCGATACTTTGTGCAGCAGGCTTCGGAAGAATTCAGTGTCGCTGCTCTTATTCACGACGATGAAGATCTCCAACGAGAAATGGTGATGCAAGGAAACGGCATACACGGAACGTGCGTTGCCGTGCGCGATGATGGCGAAGGTACACGCAGAATGGAAGCGATCTGGACGGTTCATGCAGACGAAGTCGGATCGCTCCGGATTCGGGAAGGCGACACGCTCTGCGTCGCTGGTAGGCCGAAACGACATCTGCAGGTTTTGTCCATTGATCGACGAAAGAATGATGTCCTGGAAATCGAGCTCGAAGTGATTGGCGCCAAGAAGGAGTATAAGGACGAACGAGGTCGGATGCAGCCTGCAGCTAACAGCAAGGCCTTCATCGGCGACGAATTGACGCTCGTGCCCGTTCCCTTCGATCAAATCTCCCGTCGTAAGAATACGAAGATCTGGAACGCCCAAGGTCCAGGAGCATGGATTACGCATGTCAAGCCCGAGGCAGCAAAAACAGCAGGACGATCCAAGCCGTCGACCGATAAGGACAACCTTTTTGAAAAGCTGGGGCGATTGTGAGCACCAATCGAGGCTCCGCCAGCGACATCCAGAAAAAGGTCGATTTAGTCGAGCGCGAACTCCGAGAACATGTCGCGGACAAAGGCCGGTTGGCATTGATTCAGGCTCCACCCGGGTCCGGAAAGACATGGCTGCTTCTGAAGACCGTCGAGGCTGCCTTTAAGTTGGGACGGCGAATAGCAATCGCGACACAGACGAACGCTCAGGCCGATGATATTTGCCGACGATTCGCCCGAGACTACCCGCAGCTCCACATTCTCCGTTTTGCCAGTGGTCGCACTTCGCAGGAGGATTTGGGACAGTCCATCGAGTGGAAGACAGGAACGAGAGAACTGCCAACCGGCCGGTGCATTGTTGTTGCAACGACTGCCAAGTGGTCTCTCATTAATGTGCTATTTCCATTCGATGTCGTCTTCGTAGAGGAAGCCTGGCAGATGGGATGGGCCGACTTCATGTTGTTGGGCCAGATTGCGGAGCGCTTCGTATTGGTTGGCGATCCCGGGCAAATTCCGCCGGTTGTCTCTGTTGACGTTCTGCGGTGGGAGACATCGCCACGGCCTCCACACATCGCGGCTCCTCGTGTGATCCTCGCAGAGCCACGTCACCGACCCGAGATATGGCAACTACCCGCGACGAGACGATTACCCCATGATGCAGCGGGGCTAGTCCGCCAGTTTTACGATTTTGACTTCGGTTCCTTCGCTCAGCCCGGCGAACGCGCCATCCTTGCGTCCCTCGGCGGGAGCGGTGCCGCCGACAAAGTAATCGACTCGCTGGCTCACGCCTCCGTTGCTGCTCTCACGGTACCCACGCCCGACGAAGGACCGCCGATGCACAGTGATGCCGAACTCGCGAAACATGCGTCGGCATTAGTACAACGCTTATTGAATCGCGACGCTCGGGTGCGGAAAGACAATAAGACTCAGGTCCTGCGGCCGGAAGATATCGGCATCTGCAGTACGCATCGCGCAATGAATAGCGAACTTGCTCTCACACTCCCCCGCTCGCTACGAGGAAAAATCGTCGTCGACACGCCCGAACGTTGGCAGGGCCTCGAGCGACCACTCATGATTTTTGTACATCCGCTCTCCGGTGTCGTTCGTCCTTCAGCTTTCGACCTGGAGACGGGACGTCTTTGCGTGATGGCCTCACGCCACACAGCCGGCGCCGTCATCCTCGCAAGGGATCATGTGACTGAAACTCTGGAAGACTGCATTCCTTCTGCCACCCAACCTATCGGCCGTCCAGACATCAGCGGCCGCGGCCTCTTCGATAACTTGTCATTCTGGTCCAACCTACACGACCGTGGCCAAATCCATGCTCAATAACAATTGAAACGCTGCGCAGGCGAGGCGCTGACCCAACTCTGGCTCGTTTGGAACTTGGAACGGCAATCACTCACAAAAACAAACATTTTCGATGATGCTTTGCGAAGCAAGGCTGGATTCCAGGACCAATGGCTACCTCCAGAGGACTCTTTCGCAGATTGCCTTGGTCTCCCTCAGACGGAGTTTCTCTATTGATCGGTCGATCGACGCCAGTCTAAGAACATGTCCGACAAAAACGATATTAGCGGCAAAAACAGCGGAAGGTCCCGCATCACGCGTTTCTTCGACCTATCCCGTCGAATTGCAATATAAGTTTTGGAGCTCAATTGATTCCGCAAAAACGACTCCGTGATATCAGCCGTATCGGAATGGACACCAGAACTAGCCGACCGACTTCCTTGGCCTTGAAACAAGCGTACCTCCCAAAATTTCTGAAAACATAATTCGATACAGGTTGGTAAACTCAACATCAGCGCATGAGAATCCATTCCGTCTATTCTTTAATACACACACGACAGTGTCCTTGTCGACTGAGAATGCAATTACTGACTTGAAATTCAGCCATTTGGATTCCCGCGCCATACCCTTCTCTGACAGTCCCTTCAAGTGACTCATATCAACCACGGGGCAGGTCTCCAGATCGTTCCAGCAGATCGAACAGTCCACGTGCATCAGCCATCCCGCCAAGGAAGCAATGTCCCTAAGCGTCTCTCTTGGAATGTCACTGGGAGCAGCAACCTTCGTCATGATTCTGTATGTATCACTATTGAACGGACTCGGATGATGGTTTAACTTGAACCAGTCGAACGCCTTTAGTACCTGCTTCGACACTTCACTCGAATGGATCACCCTGTCCGCAACAATACCAGTTCCATTTCGATGAAACACGACAACTGTTACATGCGTATGACTTGGTGATTTTGGAAACCAACCACGTAGCGTAATATCCCACGGATTCATTTCGTGAAGTTTTCGCAGGCCATCAAGTGCCAAGGTTTCAAGCGCGGCGGCAGTGTCAGGCGATCCAGTCGTGGATGACAAAGCGAGTTTCTGCTGGGCAACGTCTCGCAATAAACCGTTTCTCGCATCGTTCGCGTGCTTCGCCTTTCTTCTCCAAATCGATTGGACGGTTGTCCCCATCAGCTGCAGCAAGACGACCGCGGCAGCACCGGCAGTGAAACGCAAGCTTGCGCCCACCGGCAGAATCAGAGAACTTGCGACGGCGTATAGAAGTGCACACGGCGCAGACAAATAGAGCGCGGTCTGGAGTATTGAGAGGGTCGCCACTCTCAAACTCTTCGTGATCGGGAAATGAACATGCCGCCGAGACTTGTATTCTACGAAAGCCTGAATCACGACTGCACTGAACGCTGCAATACTTGCGGCGTGATCCGTGGGGAAGCCCATCAGTTTGAGTCCAAGGAAAAGAATTAGCGCGATGCTCCCTGACGCGACTGTGCCCCGCTTCAAATTGGCCAGGGCAATCGCATCCTGATACACCGGCTGTTTGCCCTGTTCCCTGTGAATTTCTCTTACCTGGCTGATATCCAACAAGCCCTCATTCACCGCTACGCGATCAATGCTGATCGGGAGCCCAATCTCTGCGAATTCTTCTTGCTTCTTCCGCAAGTACGCGACGTCTTCTTCGGAGAGAAATCCCATTGAAACTGTAACTGCTTCGAAACTACCAGTACTGTACTGCTGCGCCATTGGAGCCGTACCTCACTATTTTTACCGGAGATCGCTATTACGTTTTCGTTGCAACTGACTTCTAGTTTTTAAGACGGAGCGACTCTATGCTCTCGGGCTCCGTCGTGTCAATTAAACGCTGCCGCCGTAAGATTGTGGACTCGGTTGCGCTGGCATTTGCCAATCCGACGACGCGTGAGCAGCTGCTTATTTCACTGCGTTTCGACGCGACTCAATGAGCCGCCCAACTTGTTTACCTTGCAGTGAATTCCCTCCTAGCTGTGAGTCGCTATTCTTGTTCACGCTGCGGCCCGGCGCATACCAATTACACCTAATCTCAATAGCGGCAGGGTTCAGAGAAGGTCGTGGTGTAGCCGGTGAGGCGCTTCTTGCGGTCGATTTCTTTCGGATCGCCGGATGCCTTAGTGATGTTATCGGAGAGCTTTACTACTGACAGACCGTTTGCCGAGGCAACTTTCACAACCATCGAGAGCGGAGCAAAACCCAGGTCGTTGGTTAAATTGGTGCCGATACCGAATGTGGTTTGAATTCTTCCGCGGAAGTACTGCTCGAGTTCATCCATGATCGGGACGGTCAGTCCATCCGAGAATATGATGAGTTTGCTTGCCGCATCGATTTCCGCCGCCGCATACATTTCAATCCGGCGATCTCCATACTCTTTCGGCGGCCCGGAATCGTGGCGTGAGCCCTTCCAGGTTTCGAGCATGTGTTTCGAAGCGACTTGAGAAAAGAAATACTCGCTGCCATATGTGTCGGGAAGAAAGATGGAGAGCTCCAGCCCGTACTCCGCCTCCCAGTCTTCGAGTACGCGTTGGGACGAAACCAGGCGCTGCGCCCTTTCGTCCTCATCGCGGTAGATCGCGCTGTACACCATGGGGAGTTCGTGCGCGTTGGTTCCCATGGGCGAGATCGTATTTCATGGAGAGATGAGAATTGCATGTGCCGCGGAATTGGACGGGAAGCTCTTCGGCAAGCCGCGCGACGACGTGCTCCTGCCACTTGCGGCTCCAGCGGCGACGCGATCCGAAATCGGAGAACGTTATACGGGGATTGCGCTTTAGCATCTCGATTTTCTCGTCGAGACGCAGGTTTCCCTCGTCCAGGTTGATATCCCGCGACTGGAATTCGCCGTAGAGTTCGGAGACGACCTGCAGCGCCAGGGTTTCCCAACGGCTGACCGACGTCCACGGGCCAAAAAACTCCAGCGCGAGTTGACCGTCGCGGACATCGAGATGAAATTCGGGAAGGCGGAGCGTGTGGAGAAACTGGATGTAGTCGGGCTGGAACATGGGCCGGCTGGAGGATCGGATGCTGCGAAGGAAGTCGAGTTCCTGCGGCGTGAACTGGAGGCCGCGGAGGTGCTGCAGGTTTTCGCGCAGCTTTGCGAGGTCGATGCGTTCGGCGAGGCGGACGTGGGTGTGCCGGTTGCGGAATTCCAGTTTTACCGGCACGGCGGGATGACGGTGGAAGATCATCTGGCCCATCGTGTCCTTGTAGAAATCCACATCTAATAAGGAGTGGATGATCGGTTGGTCTGCCATGGAATTTCGGATGGTATCATCGCCGAAACGATGGCGAAACGAGCGCTGATTCTGGTCGATATTCAAAATGACTTTGTTCCGGGAGGGGCGCTGGCCGTTCCGGACGGGCATGCCGTGGTGCCGGTGGCGAACCGGTGGATCGCGCGGTTCGCGGCGAGGGATTTGGTGGTTGC
>Ga0184628_10000372_pt1 | contig 24954 bp, 23 predicted proteins | sample PLM4_5_b1_FD_133149 | JGI IMG/M metagenome (GOLD analysis project Ga0184628, IMG submission 133149) | Groundwater sediment microbial communities from an aquifer in East River, Colorado, USA - PLM4_5_b1 | ecosystem: Environmental > Terrestrial > Soil > Riparian zone | place: USA: East River... | reverse complement strand
TGGACGGTGGGCCGTGGATTGGCGGGCCTCGAGGCCTGGGCCGGCACGCCCGGAACCGTGGGCGGTGCGATCTACGGGAATGCGCACTTCAGCGGCCGGAACATCGGCGATCTCGTCCGTGAGGTAACGGTAATCTCGCGCGCCGGCGTGCTGGCGACCGTCACGAACGCCGACATGGCGTTCGCGTACGATACGAGCCGGCTTCAGCGCACCGGCGAGATTCTGGTGTCGGCCGACTTTCGCGTGTCGGCGGGGAAGCCCGATGACTTGCGCGCGATCGCACGCGCGTCGCTGGCTCATCGTAAACTGACGCAGCCGTTGTCGCTGCCCAGCTCGGGGTGCCTGTTCCAGAATCCCGATCCGGCGCGCGACGTGTTGCCGCCGGGCATGCCGGCGTCGGCCGGCGCGCTGATCGATCGCGCGGGGCTGAAGAGCCATCGCATCGGCGGCGCTTCGATTTCTTCCGTGCACGCGAATTTCGTCGTCAACGAGGGCGGCGCGACCGCGGGTGATATCCGGCGGCTGGCTGAATTGGCGCGCACGACGGTGCGGGATCGGTTCGGCGTGGAACTCCGCTACGAAGTTGTTTTTCTGGGACAGTTTTAGTCATGGCACATCTGGTAATCGAAGGCGGCCGCCGGCTCTCGGGGCGCATCACGGTCGAGGGCAACAAGAACGCGGCGCTGCCGGTCCTGGCGGCGTGCCTCCTGACGTCGGAGACCTGCGAGATCCGCAATCTGCCGCGCATTCGTGACGTCGCGGTGATGATCGACCTGCTGCGATCGCTCGGCGCGGAAGTCGAGGATCTGGGCGGATCAACCGTGCGGATCACCTGCCGCGAGATCCATGCATCGCAACCGGACGCCGCGCTGGTCGGACGCCTGCGTGGATCGGTGCTGCTGCTGGGCGCGCTGCTTGGACGCGTCGGCCGGGCTGAACTGGCGCCGCCCGGCGGCGATTTTCCCGCGCGACGCACGATTACGACGCATCTCCACGCCCTCGTGGCGCTCGGCGCGCGCATCGTCGATGACCCAACCGGGCATCGCCTGGAGGCGCCGAACGGTCTCACCGGGACGTCGCTGTATCTCGTTGAAGCTTCCGTCACCGGCACCGAAACCGCGTTGCTGGCCGCAGCCACCGCACGGGGCCGCACGGAAATTCGCCACGCGGCCTGCGAGCCGCACGTGGGCGAGCTATGCGAGATGCTGTCCGCCATGGGCGCTGAGGTCCGCGGCGCAGGCACTTCCACCATCTCGATTGAACCATCGGGCCGTCTGCACGGTGCGGTCCACACGCTTCGAGGCGACTACATCGAAGCCGGATCGTGGGCGGTGGTGGGCGCCGTGACGGGCGGCGATGTGGAAATCGCGGGCGCCAACCCGCAAGACCTGGAGCCCGTCGCGGCCGTGCTCGCGATGATGGGCGTGGATATGACCCTCGATCACAACGCGCTCGTTGTGCGGCCGTCGAACCTGGTCGGCGCGCGCCGCATCACCACGGGCCTGTGGCCGGGGTTTCCGAGCGACATCGTGAGCCTTGTCACGGTGCTGGCTACGCAAGCCAAAGGCCGCACGCTTCTACACGACTGGATGTACGAACTGCGCCTCTTCGCGCTCGAGCAGCTGAGTTCAATGCGCGCGGATCTCTTCCTCTGCGATCCGCACCGCATCATCGTGACGGGCCCGACGAAGCTGAAGGGTAAAGTGTTGGACAGCCGCGACATCCGGTCCGGCATGGCCCTCGTCGCCGCCGCGCTCGCCGCCGACGGCCAGAGCACCGTGCTCGAGATCGAAACGGTGGAACGCGGCTACGCCAGCCTGGTCGAGCGGCTACAGGCGCTTGGAGCGCAGGTGGAAAGGCGGGAATAAGGTCAGAGGGCAAAGGTCAAAGGGCAAAGGTGAGGAACGTGCTAACGATGGCCATCAGTTTGTGAATAACAAAAAATGGTGCGCGACAGTTCGTTCAATACCTCTGACCTTTGACCTCTAACCTTTGACCTTCGCTTGACCTTTGAGGCCCTACTCGAACCGAAGGGCCTCGATGGGATCAAGCGATGCCGCCTTCCTGGCGGGATAGAACCCGAAGAAGATGCCCACGCCGGCCGAGAACGCGACGGCGGTGAGCGCGGCGTCCGGGGGCACGAGCGCGGGCCATTCCTGATACACGCGGAAGAATTCGGAGATGCCGTAGCCCAGGCCAATGCCGATGCCGCCGCCCACGACGCTGATCACGACGGCCTCGATCAGAAATTGCATCAACACGTCGGATCCGCTGGCGCCAATCGCCAGGCGCAGGCCAATCTCGCGCGTACGCTCGGTCACCGAGACCAGCATGATGTTCATGATGCCGATGCCGCCGACCAGCAGCGAGACGCCGGCGATGCCCGCCAGCAGCGACGTCATCGTCTGCGTCGTTTGCGTGCGCGCCTTGATGAGGTCGTCCTGCGTCATGACCATGAAGTCGTTGTCCACGCCCGTCTCGAGGCCGTGCTCCATGCGCAGTGCTTCGGTGATGGCGGCCGCCGTATTCGAAACGTCCGTGGCCGACCGCGCCGACGCGACCATGTAGTTCAAGAATTCGCTGCCCGAGAGCTTCTTCATGACCGTCGTGTAGGGCGCGAAGATCTGGTCGTCCTGATTCTGGCCGCTCGTGGAGGCGCCCTTGGGCGCCATCACGCCGAGCACCATGAAGATGTAGTTCTTGACCCGCAGTTCCTGGCCCGTCGGGTCGTCGTCACCAAATAACGTCTGCGCGACGTTGGAGCCCAGCAGGCACACCTTGGCCTGGGCCGTGACATCGGCCTCGGTGAAAAACGCGCCGTACTTCGTCGGCCACGCCTTGATCTGCTGGTAGTCGACGTTGACGCCGACGATGGCCGTACGCCAGTTGGACAGGCTGGAGATCACCTGCTGCTGACTCTGGACGCCCTCTGAGACGTAGTCGAGTTCCGGTAGCAGCTTGAGCGCCTTGGCGTCCGCGGGCACGAGACGGCTCGACGTGCCCGAGCCCTGCTTGACGCCGCCGGCCGTGGCCGCGCCAGGCATGATCATGATCATGTTGGTGCCGGCGCCGCGAATCTGATCCTCAATCTGCGTCTGCGCGCCGGTGCCGAGCGCGACCATCGTGATCACCGCGGCGACGCCGATGATCATGCCGAGCATCGTGAGTGCGGTGCGGAGTTTGTTGCGGCCGAGTGCTTTGAAAGCGATCCGGACGGTCATCAATATCGACATGAAACTTAGCGGCCTCCGCCGCCACCGCGTCCGCCGGGCGGCGGGAGCGGAACCGGAACCGCGTCGCCTCCGGCGCCGCTGCCTTCTCTCGGAACAGTGAACGGCCGCAGGTCGGCCTCGGACATGTCGAGCAGCCGCACGATGTGCGGCGTCAGCATGATGATCACATCGGTCTGCGTCGCCTCCCGCTTGCTTTGAGCGAACAGGCTCCCGATGACCGGAATGCTGCCGACGCCGAAGACCAGTTCCTTGGTCCACCGGTCGTCCTCGCGAATCAAGCCCGCCAACACGTTCGTCTGGCCGTCTTTGAGCCGGATGGCCGTGACGACGCTCCGCTTGCCGAACTTCGGCAGACCGTCGAAGCCGGTCCCGGCGAGGCTGCTCAGTTCGATGTTGAGGCCGAGTGTGACTTCGTCATTCGCATGCGTGCGCGGCGTGATGCCGATGTTCACGCCGATCGTCCGATACTCAAATGTCGTCTGCGGCTGAATGTTTATCCCGCCCTGTGAAATCGGCACGATGGTCGCCTTGGGGACGGGGACGTCTTCGCCGAAATTCGCGGACGCCGTGACGCCGTCCACGATTCGCAGGTGCGGATTGGCCAACGTGCGCGTGCGGTCGTCCGTCTTGAGGAGGCGGTAATACAGCGCCGGGATGTTGGTCGTGACGAAGTCGGCAGCGCTGAGGGTCTTGAGCGCGGCAAGCGAGAGTGGTTCGCGTGTGCCGTCTGGCGTGACGTCCGCGTTCGCGCCGGCGGAGGACGCTTCGGCGCCGATTTCCTTGATGCGCGCGCGGCTGACTTCGAGGACCTCGACGTTAATCACGACCTCAGGCCGCGCCTTGTCGAAAGCGGACACAAAGCGCCCGGCCGCGGCGACGCGCTCGGGCGTGTCGCGCATCATGATCATGTTCGTGCCGGTAATGGGCGAGAGACTGCGTGCATCGAACACCACGCGCAGCGCGTCCATCGTTTCTTTGAGGTCCGCGTTCTGCACCACGAGCACGCGGGCGACTTCCTCGGTGTGGGCGCGTCTCGTCTCGGGCGTGTCGGGGACGACGAGGATGGAGGATGGGCCCGTCACGCGATAAAACGTCGCCGTAGACGAAGCGACGGCATCAAGCCCCTGCTTGAGCGTCATGTTCGTCATGAGGCCGGCCTGCGCGGGCGCGTCCTGGAACTGCGGGTCGAACGTCACGCTGAGATTGCCGAGGCGGGCCAGGGTCATGTAGAGCAGACGCCGCGTCATTTCGGCGCCCGTGGCGATCTGCGCCGGCAGTTTCACGTCGGGGATTTCGAAGCGGGCCGGGGCCGACTCTCGCATCTTCGCGAGCAGCGACTGCAGCGGTGTGTCCGGGCTCCCGCCGCTGGCCAATTGCGCCCGCAGAGCCGCGCGCACGGCCTGCAGCTCTCGTTCGGCTTCGAGGTTTGCGGGATTCAGTTCGGTCGCGAGCTGGAATTCCACCAGGGACTCTTCATAGTGCCCCTGCGAAAAGCGCCGGCGCCCCTCGACCAGATGCGCCATTGACGCCTTGACTCGGGCCTGCTCGAGTCCGGCCCGCGCTTTTGCGTCATCGGGATGCAGACGGAGGGCCTTCGTATAGAGAGCGACAGCCTGGTCGTAGTCGTGGAGATCGTCCGCGACTCTCGCCTTGGAAAGCGAGGTCGTGGCGCAGCCGCTGAACGCGCCGAGCGTCGCCAGTAAAACGAGGACACAAGCTACGCGGGTGATCTGCGTCATCGGCTGATCTCCGTGCCCTTCGGGAACGTAAACACGAACGCGCGGTCGGCCAGTCCCGTGTTTTCCTTCAACTTGGCGAACCGGATCGTGTTCGTACCTTGATCATCGGTCGTGACGAACCCGCGAAGCGCCAGGGTCGTGCGGTCGAGGAACAGCGTCAGCGTGTCGAAGTCGGCCTGCTTCGATTTCGGCACCAAGCGAAGGTGCCATTCGTCGGGGACCTGATCCGCCGGCAGCGATGCGGTGAAGTCGCGGGCGAGGTCGCCACGGCCCGCCAGGAACAACAGCGCCGTCGAGGACTCGTTGGCCTTGGGCAGGGGATAGACCGACCCGGCGCGCTCCCTCGCGTAGTAGCTGTAGAACTGCGAGCCGTCCGACACGAATTCCTTGCGGTCCGGCGTCCTGTACGTGAAACGGACCCGATTGGGCTTCTTGAGCAGGATCGTGCCTTGTTCAGGCGTGGTCCGCTTCTGCAGCAGGCCCACAGAGGTTTGCGTAAAGTCCGCCGTGAAATCGCGGATCGACTCGTAGCGTTTCTGCGTGCGAACCGCGAGATCGGCGGCGTTGGGCAACGCCGACTGGGCTCCCGGCACCATTGGCGACGCCACGACGATAGTTGTGGCTGCCAGCATCGATAACAGAGCACGCATGTGACTGGGATCTTAGCAGCTTAGGGCTGCGGGAGTCGGTTTTCCCAGGTTAGCCGGTTTGGAAAACCGACTCCCGCAGTCTTATGTCTTATAGTCTTTGCATGAGCAACGAGACGAACGCCCTGCTGGCCCTGAAGAATGCATGGAATGGGACGATCGCGGCGTCGGACCGCCTGCGGGAACTGGCGCCATCGGTCGCGGCCCTGGCTGAAGACGCCGACGTGCGGACGCTCGACCTCGAGACCTATCACCAGGCCGTGATGGCTCAGGCCATCGCCGCACAGGCGCTCCGCGGGCTAATCGAAGAGTTCCGTCGCCAGGCCGCGCCGGTCTAGGCGCGAGCGTCCGCGACGGACGCTGTTTACGACCTCCCTTGCCGGTCTATGACCGGCGTCATAACGCATCCCCAGGAGCCCCAGTAACTTGAGGGTGTGACGTTCGGCGCACCCTACCTCGGACGCGTGCCCTGCGGGAAATCGCGCAGGGGCCGCGGGAGATTCCAGAGCTCGTTCGCCTCCGCGCCTGCCGGCGCGTGCATTCGCAGCGCGAAACCTTCCTTGCTCACTGGCACCGCTCTCGCTACTCATTCACCCGGCGTGTCTTCATGACCATCCCGGTTCGCCTCCCCGATCTCGAACATTGGAAGGGGCAGGTGAAGTGCCAGACCGGCTGTCCCGTACGGACGGATGCCGGCCGGTATGTGCAGCTCATTGCCGATGGTCGTGACGAGGAGGCCTACCTCGTCGCCCGCGCACCTAACCCCTTCGCGTCCGTGTGCGGACGCGTATGTGCGGCGCCGTGCGAAGACGCCTGCCGCCGTGGAGCCATCGACGCGCCGGTCTCGATTCGCGGCCTCAAGCGGTTCGTCACTGAGCAATACGGCGTCGAGTCGATTCGTCCGGACACGCAGGCCGCGCTGCTCAGCAGGGACACCCGCGAGGGCAATCGCTACGCCGGCCATTTGCCAATGCCGGATGGCGTCAGTGTTCCCGGGCCTTCCGCGCGGCGCAGAGTGGCCGTGGTCGGCTCGGGTCCGGCGGGCATGGCAGCTGCGCACGATCTGGCGCTGACCGGTTACGACGTCACGGTATTCGAAGCGGCCGCCGAGCCTGGCGGGATGCTGCGGTTCGGCATTCCGGAATACCGGCTGTCGCGCAGCCTGCTGCGGGCGGAAATCGACCGGATCATTTCGCTGGGCGTCACACTCCGGTTGAACACGCCGCTCACGCCGGCCTTCGGCCTGGCCGAGCTTCGGGCCGAGGGCTACGAGGCGGTGTTTCTCTCGGTGGGTGTCTCGCGCGGACGCGACCTGCAGGTGCCCGGCGTTGAACTCGATGGCGTCGTCAAGGCGGTCGACTATCTGCTCAACGTCAATCGTGGATTCCGCATGGACCTGGGCCGCCGCGTCGTTGTCATCGGCGGCGGCTTCGTGGCGTTCGACGCAGCTCGTACCGCGCTGCGCGTCAGCAGGGACGAAGACATTGCGGCGCTCGAGGGCGCAGCCGACGCCCGCGCCAAAGAGGCGTTTGACTCCGCGCGCGCCGCCATCCGCGGCGGAGCCGCCGAGGTGACCATCGTCTCTCTCGAAAACCTCGACGAAATGCCGGTGCTGCGCACGACGCAGGGCCACGAGGAGTTCGACGAGGCGCGTCACGAGGGCGTGACGTTCCTGACCCGGCGTGGCCCAAGAGCCTTCATCGGCGACGGCCACCTCACCATGATTCAACTGCGGGCCGTGCAGTCTGTCTTTGACGAGACTGGCCGCTTTCAACCGACCTACGACGACACAGACGTCCTGACGATCGAAGCGGATGCGTGCATTCTGGCCATTGGACAGAGCGCCGATCTGTCATTCCTCAAGCCGGCCGACGCCATCGAGCTCGCTCCGTCCGGGACCATTCGTGTCGATCCGGTGACTTTGGCGACGTCCAATCCCGTCGTCTTCGCCGGCGGCGACGTCGCGTTTGGCCCGCGCAATCTCATCGAAGCCGTCGCCAACGGCAAGCGCGCGGCCCGATCCATTCACGAGTTCCTCGGACGCGATCAGGCCCGCGTGGAGGCGCATCTCGAGATCGAAGAACTCCCGACCTCGACCTATCGGATGTCGGCCGGATTTGAGGTGTTCGATCGCGAGGCGCCGGCGACGCTCGACCTGGGTCGTCGCACGGGCATCGCCGAGGTCGAGACCGGCTATGACGCCGAGACAGCGCGCACGCAGGCCGCGCGTTGCCTCGTCTGCCACGTGCAGACCATCTACGACCCCGAAAAATGCGTGCTCTGCAACCGCTGCGTGGACGTGTGCCCGGAGTACTGCCTCGCATTTGTCCCGTTCGACACGATTGACCTCCCGGCCGACGAACGTGCGGCATTGACGTCGCAGGCCGAGCCGGGGCCGCTGCCCCTCACCGCGATGCTGAAAGACGACGACCGCTGCATCCGTTGCGGTCTCTGTGCGATCCGCTGCCCAACAGGGGCGATGACGATGGAACGGTTCTCGATCACGGAACGATGGGTGCGATCATGAGCGACCAGAAGCCTCCGGCTAATCGGCGCGACTTCCTCGTCAAACTCGGGACCGGCGCCGGCGTCGTCGCGCTGGCCACGCAGGGCGCCGCGTCGCTGCGAGCGCTGGTGCCGAACGTCTCCTACGATGCGCCCACGACGGTCAAGCTCGGGCCGCCCGCGGATTATCCCGACGGATTGAAGTTCCTGGCCGACGAACGTCTGTTCGTGTTTCGCGACGGCAACACATTTCACGCCGTCTCGGCCACGTGCACGCATTTGGGTTGCACGGTTCGCGCCGAAGCGCTGTCGCGCCCGGAAACCAAGACCGTCGATGGCCAACCGCTGAAGCTGACGCACAGGTTCAGTTGCCCATGCCACGGATCGAAGTACGACGGCGACGGCACGAATGTCGCCGGGCCGGCGCCCAAGCCGCTCGCCTGGTTCCGCCTGTCTGTGTCGCCGGATGACGGTCAGCTCGTCGTGGACCTGGCCGACCCGGTCGATCGCACGTTCCGCCTCACCATCTGACCGAACAAGGAACTGGTATGGCATCGCTGTCCCGTTGGTTCTCATCAGAAGCCCCGAGCGCGCCGGGCGTCCGGCCCACACGGCTGTGGAGCCTGCGGCCCAAATCCGACCGCGAGTCCGGCGATGCGATTACGTCGAACTTCCTCCTGCACTGGTTTCCCGCGAAAGTGTCGAAGGCCTCGATGGCGTGGTCGTACTCGTTCTGGCTCGGCACGGTGACGGCCGCGCTCTTTCTGGTCACGATTCTTTCGGGCTTGCCGCTGTTGCTGTTGTACGTGCCGTCGGTTGAGCGGGCCTATCAGTCGGTCAAAGACATCGAGTACGTGATCACGTTCGGGCGGTGGCTCCGTGCGGTACACCGACTCTCCGCCCACGGCATGGTCATCGCGGTCGTGCTCCATCTGGCGCGAGTGTTCTTTACGGGCGCCTACAAGAACGGACTGGGTCGCAACCAGCAGCGGCAGTGGAACTGGGTGATCGGCGTCGCCATGTTGCTCGTGACGCTGTTCCTCTCGTTCACCGGATACCTGCTGCCTTGGGATCAGCTGGCGTTCTGGGCCGTCACGGTGGGCACGAACATCGCGTCGGCGGTGCCGTTTGTCGGGCCTGAGATGCGAGAGCTTCTCATCGGCGGACGAAGCATCGAACAGGCGACGCTGATTCGCTTCTACGTGCTGCACATCGTCTTCCTGCCAGGCGCGTTGGCGGCGTTGTTCGCGTACCACATGTGGCGCGTGCGCAAGGACGGGGGACTGGCCAAAGTCGATCACGAGGAAGTGACGGAGTCGGCACGTCCGGTGTCACCGTCGCCGACCAAGACGTACACCTTGCTGGGTGTTGCGCGGGGCACATCGCCTGCGGTCAGCGCCCGGTCGCTTGTGGCGCCGGATACCACGGTCAACGCCGTGCCCGACATGGCGCGCCGGTCGATGATCGTGACGCTCGGCACCATCGCGGCGATCAGCATTCTTGCGGTGTTCATCGCGTCGCCGCTCGAGGAGCCGGCAAACGCGCTTGTGACGCCCAATCCGGCCAAGGCACCCTGGTACTTCCTCTGGCTGCAGGAAGTGGTGACGGACACGACCATCCATCTGGGGTCGTTCACGATCAACGGCGCCTTCATCGGCGGCGTGATCCTGCCGGGCGCGCTCGTACTGCTCCTGACGATCTGGCCCTGGCTGGACAAGAGCCCGGCGCTCGCGACGGGTGTGTGGTTTCCGCGGTCTCGCCGGACCCAGAACATCGTGTTCATCGTCCTGATGGCGGCGATTCTGCTGCTGACCTACGTCGGCATGGCGATGCGCGGGCCCTACTGGCAGTTCTACTGGCCCTGGGAAGCATGGCCGGACATTCCGAAGAGGATTTGAAATGGAACGCCGCACCAACTCGCCGTACCCGCGTTTCGATCGGCCGACGCTCGCCGTGGTCGGCGTGCTGCTAATCCTGTCCTGCGGGCTCTTCTTCGCAAGTGACCGCCGGCACGATTGGCGCTACTACCAGAACCAGTTCGCGGAGCAGGTGGCGCAGAAGTTCGGCGCCGACAAGGCGCCGGCCATTCCGTCCGGCGTGCAGCAGATCTGGGTTGCGGGTCTTGGCCGGGCCGACCGGTGCGTGACGTGTCACCAGGCCACGGCCTGGAAGGGCTTTGAAAATGCCGAGGAGCCGTATCGCACGCATCCAGGCGACGCGCTGAAACTCCACCCGGTTGAGAAGTTCGGTTGCACGTCGTGCCACGGCGGCCAGGGCTGGGCCGTGGACACGGCGGAAGCGCACGGGGAAGTCGCGCACTGGGAAGAGCCGCTGCTCAGCCGCGCGCTCGGCGAGGACTATTCGCTCGCCACCGACAAAGCCGCGCTCATTCAGATGAATTGCAACGTCTGTCACCGGTACGACCGCGAGACGAAAGGCGCGTCGGCGATCAATCTGGCGAAGCGTCTTGTCGAGGACAAGGGCTGTCGTGCGTGCCACACCATCAACAACCGCGGCGGCCGCATTGGCCCGGATTTGACGCGTGTCGGCGAGAAGGCCCCGGAGCAGTACGACTTCTCGCGGCTGTCAGGACAACGCACCTCCTTCGCGTGGCACGTCGCGCACTTCAAGGATCCGCGCGCCGTCTCGAACGACTCCGTGATGCCCAACTTCAAGCTCAGCACCGAGCAGGCTCAAGCGCTCGCCATGCTGGTCCTGTCGTGGCGCCCGGCTGACGTGCCGGCGCAGTACGTGTCCGGCGCGCCGCGTACCGACACGGCGACGCCGGAACAGGCGGCCGCCGAGGAACAAATGCGGACCGGACCCGGCGGGTGGTTCGTGCAGACCGGCTGCTTTGTGTGCCACTCGATCTCGTCGCTGGGCGTCAGGAGCCCGGCGAATATCGGGCCCGACCTGTCGAACGCCGTGGAAGACGTGCAGTCACGCTTCGGCCGCACGATCGACGACTTCCTGCGCGAGCCCAGCGGCACGATGTCGGTCGTCCTGTCACGGCAAATCATCCTGACGCCCGAGCAGAAGGCCATCGCGATCGGCAAGTTGCGCGAAGCGTTCGCGGAGTATCAGAAACAGAAACTGGCAGCAGCGAAAGCGAAATAGGGAGGAGTCGTCACAATGAGAATCAGTAGTCGCGTTGTTCGGTGGTTGGCCGCAGGGGTCGTCCTGCTGCTGGTTGTCGCGGTCAGTCGGTGCGCGCCGAGCGCGCCGCAAACCACCCGGCGCGCCGGTGTGTCCGACAAGGCCATCGCCGCCGAGAAGACCTACGTCGCGCCCGGAGACCTGGACGAGTACTACATGTTCTCGTCGGGCGGGCACTCGGGCCAGATCTACGTCTACGGCCTGCCGTCGATGCGCCACCTGTCGACGATTCCGGTCTTCACGCCGTATCCCGGAACCGGCTACGGTTTCGATGACGACACGAAGGCCATGCTTGGTGGATTGACGTGGGGCGATGCGCATCACCCGGCATTGTCCGAGACCAAGGGCGACTATGACGGCCGGTGGCTCTTCATCAATGAGATGAACGGTCGCGTGGCACGGATCGACCTGCGGGACTTCAAGACCAAACAGATCCTCGGCCCGGTCGCCAACGTGTCCGGCAATCACGGGTCGTCCTTCGTCACGCCCAACACGGAATACACGATGATGGCGACCCGATTCTCCATCCCGATTCCGAAGGGCACCTATGCGCCCATCGACAAGTACGCGACCGAATACAAGGGCGTGGTGGTCGGCGTGAAGATCGATCCGACCAGCGGCAACATGTCCCTCGGTTGGGAAGTGTTGATGCCACCTTTCGACTTCGACCTGGGCGACGCGGGCAAGCTCGCCTCCGATGGGTGGATGTTCTGGAGTTCGTACAACAGCGAACGCGCCACCGGCAAGCTCGAGGTGACGGCGAGCCAGAGGGATCGCGACTACATCGCGGCGGTTAACTGGCGTGAGGTGGAGAAGGCGGCGGCCGCCGGCCAGGGCGACATGATCGGCGGCGTCAAGGTCATCGATCCCCGCAAGGTCCCGGGCCTGGTGTTTCTGATTCCCTGCGGCAAGTCGCCGCACGGCGTCGACGTCTCGCCTGACGGCAAGTACATCATCGGATCCGGCAAACTCGCCGGCATCACGACGGCGTTCAACTTCGAGAAGATTCAGACCGCGATTCGCAACAAGGACTTCTCGGGCGAGGAGGACGGAATCCCGGTCCTCAAGTACGAGTCCGTGAAAGACGCGGAAGTGCCGGTGGGCCTCGGTCCGCTGCACACGCAGTTCGGTCCGAACGGCATGGCCTACACGTCGCTGTTTGTGGATAGCGCCATCGCGTCCTGGAAGATCGGCGAGTGGAAGGTCATCGACAAGGTGCCGATGTCGACCGCGATCGGCCATCTGGCGGCGGCCGAAGGCGACACCGTGAGCCCGGACGGCAAGTACCTCGTCGGCCTCAACAAACTGTCGGCCGGCCGGCATTTGAGCGTCGGACCCTCGCAACCTGAGTCGTCGCAGCTCGTGGACATCACCGAAGAGAAGATGAAGTTGCTGTACGACGCCTTCACCGAGCCTGAGCCCCATTACGCACAGATCATCAAGGCCGACAAGGTGCATCCGATCGAGGTTTATCCGAAGGAAGAGAACAAGCACCCGCTCGCCGTCTGGGATGTCGCGCAGGCTGGCGTCACGCGCACGGGCAACAAGGTGCTGATCAAAGTCGTCGCCGTCCGGTCTACGTTCACGCCGACATCGGTCGAGGTGAACGAGGGAGACATCGTGACGATTGCGATCACGAACATCGAGCAGACCACTGACATGCTGCACGGGTTCGGCCTGCTCGACTACAACATCAATCTGGTTGTCGACCCTGGCGAAACCAAGGTCGTGACGTTCACAGCCAAGAAGGGTGTGTACCCGTACTACTGCACGAACTTCTGCTCGGCGCTCCACCAGGAGATGCAGGGCTACCTGCTCGTGAAACCCAAATAGTCGATTGGTGATCAGCCGCCGGGCTCGAGCCCGGCGGACCGGGCGGCGGGCTCAGGTCCGCCGCCTTCTCAGGAAAGGCAAGGCCGCATCATGACGCCGTTCTTCGAGCGCAGCGCGGGAGTTCTCCATGCGCCGGTAAGGCTGGGGCCGCGAGCGCTGCTGACCCTCGCGGCGATGATGATCGTCATCGCCCATTTCCTGCCGCTATGGAATCTGACGATGTTCGCGCCACAGTATCCGGAAGGACTGCGGCTGGATATCTTCAACCGCGCGCTCGTCGGCGGCCACGGCGGGCAAGACCTCAAGGAAATCAACGCGCTCAATCACTACATCGGGATGCACGACCTGGCGGCTGAAGATTTCACCGAATTCAAGTGGATGCCCTTCGTCCTCGGCGGCCTGGCGCTGTTGTTCCTGCGCGCGGCCGTGCTCGGGACCATCAAGGAATTGCTGGACGCCACCGTCGTCTTCTGCTACTTCGGCGCGTTCTCGCTCTGGTCGTTCGGCTACAAGTTGTACGTCTACGGGCACGATCTGTCGCCGACGGCCGCCGTCAAGGTGCCGGGGTTCATGCCGCCGATGTTCGGCTATCGGCAAATCGCGAACTTCGAGGTCTACTCGTACCCGAGGGCGGCGACGTACTTAATGGTCACCGTGGCCGTGTTGCTGTTCGCAGCGCTCGGCTTGGCGTGGCGTCAGCGACCGCGTTCAACGGCATAGGTCGCTCCTACAGATCCTTCATGGTCTTCATGCGCTTCATGGTTCAAGCCGTCGGGGTCGTTGCCGTGTGCGCGCTGCCGGCGGTGATGACCACTCGCCTCGACGCCCAGACCGTACCGGGTATGACTGCGACTTCCGCGGCGAACCTCGCGGGCCGGCCACCGGCGGCGCAGCAATCGCCGTTGCAGAAGCTCGTTGACCGGGCGGAATCTGGTGCGCTGATCGAAGTGACCGCGGGCGAGTACGTCGGCGACCTGTTCATCGACCGCTCCGTACGTCTAGTGGGGAAGGGCCGGCCGCGTCTTCTCGGCTCCGGTGCCGGCAGCGTCGTCCTCGTACGCGCCGATGACGTGACAATCGAAGGCTTCGAAATTGACGGGCGGGCGGGCGGCAGTGTGGATGCCGACGCGGCGGGCATCCATGTGGCCGCCAAACGGGTCGTGATTCGCGATTGCCACATTGTGCGGTCGCTCTTCGGCATCTATCTACGCGAGGCCGATGGCGCCACTGTGGTCGACACGACGGTAGATGGTAACCGCGATCTCGAGCCGGGTGACCAGGGATCGGGTATCCATCTGTGGAACACACAGGGCTTTACGTTACGAGGCAACCGCATCCACGATTCGCGAGACGGCTTCTATTTGCAGAACTCGGCGCATGGCCGCGTTACGCACAACATCGTGAGCGATGTGCGTTACGGACTGCACTACATGTACTCCGACAACAACGTCTTCGAAGACAACACATTTGAACGGAGCGCCGCCGGGGCGGCGTTGATGTATTCGAAGCACCTGGTGTTTCGCCGCAACCGGTTCGTCCACAACCGCGGGTTCGCGTCGGTAGGGCTCTTGATGCAGGGCTGCGACGACGTGATTGCTGAGGACAACCTGATTGACGATAACGCCCGTGGGATTTTCATCGAGGGCACGCATCGGGATGTGTTTCGCCGAAACGTGATCGCGAACGCGGACGTGGCGCTCGTGATCTACGACTCAGTAGCGCAGTGCCGCTTCGAGGGCAATGCATTCGTCGGCAATCTGTCGCCCCTCCAGTTGGTCGGCCGGCGCACGGACACCGTGTTCGAGGGCAACTACTGGTCCGACGACACCTCAGCCGATGTCGATGGGGACGGCATTCGCGACGAACCCTATCGCGTGTCCAGCGTGTTCGATCACTTGCGCGGTAACCTGACGGCCGCGGACCTGTTCGCGCAGGGCCTGGCGGCGGACGTGCTGGCGCGCGCGGAGCGCACATTTCCGGTGCTCGAACCGGTGTCCGTCGCTGACGCGCGGCCGCTGGCGCGGCCGCCGGTGCTGGTCGACGTGCCGGCGGCGATGCCAGGGTCAGGAACGAGCGGAGCACCGTGGGCCGCGGCCGGATGCGGGCTCGCGATGGCGGGCGGACTGGCGGTGCTGTTCCTCGGGCGCCGGCGGCCGTCGTTCGCCGCGGTGCCGTCATGATCGCTTTCCGCGGATTCGAAAAACGCTTCGGGCGAGTCGAGGCCGTCAAGGCGCTGACGTTCGACGTCGGACCGGGCCAGGTCGTGGCGCTGCTCGGGCCGAATGGATCCGGCAAGACGACGACGATCAAAGCAGCGGCCGGTTTGATTCGGCCCACGCGCGGCGACGTCCTGATTGGGGAGCCAGGCCGGTCCGCGAGCGAACCTGACGCCCGCCGCGCATGTTCGTTCCTGCCGCAGCGCGTTTCGTTCCCAGCCGCGCTGACCGGCCGCGAGGTCGTCGAGTTCTACGGCGCCTTGCGCGGTCGATCGGCGGCCGCCGTGCCAGACGTCATGAAATTCACCGGGCTGAATGGCGCCAGTTCGCGCGCTGTCGGTACCTATTCCGGCGGGATGACGCAGCGTCTCGGCCTCGCCGTCGCAATCCTCGCCGAATCGCCGATTCTTCTGCTCGACGAACCGACGGCCGCTCTGGATCCGGATGGGCTGTGCGCGTTCTATGGGTTAATCGACGCTCGCCGGCACCATGGCCAGACGGTCGTGTTCAGCTCACACCAGATGGGCGACGTCGAGCGGCTGGCCGACCGGTTTGTCGTGCTCGTAGGCGGCCGTCTCGTCGCATCGCTGACGGCTCGGGAACTGGTGACCGAGTTGGCGGATCGCGGCGTGATGAAGATCTCGCTCGAGCGGTGTCCCCCGAGCCTGCTCGATGACGTGCGACGCATTGCGCCGAAGGCCGTCTGGGTGGCGGACCAGTTGATCGTGCCCGCGCCAATGGCCGATCGGCTGGCCGTTCTCGATATCGCACGGGGGTCAGGCGCCGGCGTCGTGGGCCTGTCCGCCGAAGAAGGTCGCCTCGATGTGTATTACCGCGAGCTGGTCGGGGGACAGAGATGAGAGCGCGCCTGCTGCTGTGGCCGCTCGTCCTGGCTGTCGGATGCAGCCCGTCGGCGCCGGCCCCGTCGGCTCTCGATTCCGCGCACGACGCCTGTCAGACCTGCCGGATGATCGTGTCCGACGCGCGGCGAGCGTCGCAGGTGGTGGCACCGTACGAGGAGCCGAAGTTTTTTGATGATCTCAATTGCCTCCGGGCGTTTATCGCCGCGAAGCCCGGACCGTCCGCCGGCGCCGTCATCTACGTCGCGGACCACCGTACCCGCGAGTGGGTGCGCTGGGATCGCGCGGTGTTCACGCGCGTCCCAACACTCGCCGGCTCGATGGGTTCGGACATCATCGCGCACGCGTCGGCCGCGTCGCGCGATGCCGATCGCGATGCGACGGGCGGAACAAGCGTTGATGCGCACGACGCCGTGCCCTTCGGTCCGCGCGGAGGATCCTAGCCATGCCGGGACGATGGTCGACTGTGCGATTGTGCGCGCGCCAGGAGTTGCTCCTCTCTGTGCGATCGCGCTGGACCCAGACGTTCGCGATCGTGTTTGCGATGCTCGCGTTGGCCGTCGCCTCGTCCGGCTACGTGCTGAGCGGCGGCAGCGGCCTGCAGGACTTCTCGCGGACCGCGGCTTCGCTCGTCCAACTCGTGCTGTTGATCGTGCCACTGACGTCCCTGGTGTTCGGCGTGATGGCCCTGTCACCGGAAGCGGGTGAAGCCGAATTGCTGTTCTCCCAGCCGGTGGCGCGATCCACGATTCTGGCGGGAAAGCTGCTCGGGCTATTCGTGGCGCTCACCGCGGCGCAGGCGATTGGATTCGGGGCGGCAGGACTCCTGTTGTTTGCACGGACGGGTCAGGAGGGCATCGGCGGCTTCGTGGGTGTGGCCACGGGGTCCATGGTGCTCACTGCCGTGTTCCTTGCGATCGCCGCGGCGGTGGCCGTGGGCGATGCCGGGCTCCGGCGCGCACGCCACCTCGCCATCGCGCTCGTCATCTGGTTCGTCGCAGTGGTGCTCTTCGACGTGGCCGCTCTCGGCCTCGCCTCACTTCTGCCGTCCGGCCTGGCATCGCGCGTGCTGATGGTCTCGGCAATCATCAATCCGGTGGATGCCGTGAGAACCGGAACACTGCTTGCCGTCGAGGGCACCAGCGCGTTCGGCGCGGCCTCGCTCGCGTTCCTTCGATTCACCGGTGGCCCCGTCGGCGCCACGTGCTGGCTCGCAACGTCACTGGTGTCTTGGCTGGTGGTGTTGACAGCGACGGCGGCCGCGCGGCTCAAGCGAGCGGATATCTAATTCGCCGCCATTGACTCAAGCGCGGCCCGATCGATGAGGACGAACCCGTCCTTCTCCGTGCGCAGCACGTCATCTTTTCCCCAGCGGCTCATGATGCGGATGCACGTCTCGATGGTGGTGCCCGTCATGTCAGCCAGTTCCTGACGGGCGAGCGGCATCGGGATGAAGATGCCGCCGCGATCGTCCTTGCCCAACTGATCAGCCAGCTTCAGGAACAAGCGCGCGAATCGGGACTCAATGCGCCCGCCTGTGAGTTCGGCGAGCCGTGTGGTGAGTTCCACCAGCCGGAGCGACAAACTCCCGAGTAGCCCACGCACGAGCGAGGGATGCTGCTCCAGGAGCGCGAAGAACGGCTGGCGAGGGATCTGAAGGCACGTCGTGGCTTCGAGCGCTTCAGCCGATGCGTGATACGGGCGAGACTCATACGCGGCCACGGCGCCGAGTGGTTCGCCCGGGCCGAAGAGTTCCAGGATCCGCTCGTTGCCGGCCGGCGTGCGTTTGAAGACCTTGACCCGGCCGGTCACCACAATCGAGAAGAAGTCGGAGTCGTCGCCTTCCTGAAAGATCGAATCCCCGCGCTCGAATGTCCGAACCTGCGATACCGCCGCCAGCCGCTCGCGATCTTCAACGCTGACGCGCCGAAACAGCGGAATCTGCGCGAGGACGACGGGCGTGGGGTGAAGCACGAGGGAATACTACGACAAGGGCAAAGGGCAAAGGCCTTTCTTAAGCCAGCGTCTGTTCCAGCTCCACAGCGCCTGGGAAAAGGATGTTGTTTTCGAGGTGCACGTGGCGATGCAGGTCCGCTTCGAAGCGTTTCAGTTCAGAAAAGCAGAGTTGATAAGTCGTGCACCCGTCGGCGGGCGGCTGGTAGCCGCCCGTCAGTTGGCCGATTTGGGCAACGAGATCTCCAACCACCTGATGGTCGTCTTCCATGACCCGAATCGGATTCTGCACGGTACCGAACGGGCTGCCGGGGAGTCGGGCGCCTGTGCGTTTTGCGGCCGCAAGTTCCTCGACGTAGGGAAACAGGATGTTCTCTTCCTTGACCATGTGCGCCGCCATCTCGTCGCTGACGGCCATGAAGACCTGGCGGATCTTGGCCAGCTCCGGGTGCCGGTCGCCGTGGCGGGCGACGAGCTTGTCGAGCCACGCTCGCAGCGTCGGGCAAATCTCTCGCACGTAGTGATGGTGGGTGTTGACGATGTGCTCGGTGAGCTCACCCAGGTCGTGCCACGTATCGAGGTCGCGTTCTCCGGCGCCGGGTGCGCCAGCTGCCTCGATCGCGCGCAGCACATCCTCCACGGCGACACCCTGTTGGTGGGCCGCGTCGCCCAGTGTCTGGTGGCCGTGGCAGCAGTAGTCCAGGCCGAATCGTTCAAGCACCGGCGCCACGCGGTTGTTGGCCGCGACCAGCACGCCAAGTTCTGTCTCGGCTGCGGACGAGAGGGGAGTCGACGGCATGAAGCAGCTCCTTCAACAATCACGGCACCGGGATGGCGCTCGAATGGACTGAGCGTACGAAGGGTCGTGCCTCCGGCCTATGACCGAGGTCATATTGCCAATTTGCGACGTCCAGCCCGTTTCGGCCGCCGCCCTTCACAAATGACGGCGCACCTGCCATGGTTAGGCATGCACACCGCCATCGTCACCGGCGCGACCCGGGGTATCGGCTACGCCATCGCGAAGGGGCTGCTCGAAATGGGCGGCAGCGTGATGATCACCGGCCGCCATCAGGCCGGAGTGGATGCGGCAGTGGGCACGCTCGGCAAGATCGCCGGGGACGCCAAACGGGTCGCCGGGACGGCCGTGGACGTGCGCGACGTGGCTGCGGTGAACAGCCTGGTGCGCGACACGGTTCAGCGGTTCGGGTCGCTCAACACGCTCATCAACAATGCCGGCGTTGGCGCGTTCTCGACGGTCGAGGCCACGAGCGACCAGGAGTGGGCGAGCGTCATCGACACCAATCTCACCGGCGTCTTTTACTGCTCGCGGGCGGCGATTCCGGCAATTCGCAAGGCCGGCGGCGGCTGGATTATTAATGTGGCCAGCCTCGCGGGCCGGAACTACTTCGCGAACGGCGCCGCCTACTGCGCGTCCAAAGCGGGACTCGTCGCATTCTCTGAATCCATGATGCTCGACGTCCGGAACGACAACATTCGGGTGAGTGTCGTGATGCCAGGCTCGGTGCACACGGATTTCATGGGCCCGTCCGGGCGGCACGAAGACAATTCCTGGAAACTCACGCCCGGTGACATCGCCCAGGTCGTCGTCGATCTCTTGCGCCACCCGTCGCGCAGCCTGCCCAGCAAAGTCGAAATCCGGCCCGCGAAAACAAAGTAGCGGCTGAACGATGCCAACACGTCGGGACTTTCTGCAGCAGACCGCCCTCGCTGCCGGGCTCTCGCCTCTGCTTTCGCGACTGGGCCAGCCGGTGGAGGGCGGACTCGACGCCGTGCGACAAACGACGCCCGCGCGGACGTTCCTCGATATCCGCCGCCCGCCCGACAGCCTGCTCGTGCAGACCTCGACGGGTGATCGGACGTTGCGCCTCGCGCGTGAAGGCCGCTGGGAGGACGGTGATCTTGTCGTTTCTCTTTCACCGACCAGCGACGGGCAGCGCCTGCAGCTTTCGTCGCCTTCGGCGCCGATCAGGCGTGTGCGTCTTCGCTGGCGCGGTGCGCTCGACGGCATTCGACTGATCTCGGGTGACGCATGGGAACGAGGCTACGGTGATCTCGAGTGGCGCGGCTTCGTGCCAGACCGGGTGATGCCGTGGTATGTCGCGACCTCTGACGGCCGGACCACGAACGCTTACGGCGTTCGCACGGGAGCCAGTGCGTTCTGTTTCTGGCAAGTTGATCCGCAGGGCGTCACCTTATGGGCGGACGTTCGGAGCGGCGGCGCCGGGGTCGAGTTGGGCTCACGCGTGCTGACCGTGTGCGACATCGTGACTCGTACCGGTCGCGCCGGTGAATCATCGTTCGCCGCCTTGCGCGCGTTCTGCCGGCAGATGTGCGGGAATCCCCGAATCCCGACGCAACCGGTCTACGGCAGCAATGACTGGTACTGGGCCTACGGACGTAACAGCGAAGCCACCGTCATCGTCGACACCGAACACATCGTCGATCTGGCTCCGCCGGATGGCAATCGGCCGTTCGCCGTGATCGACGATGGCTGGCAGCCGGAACGAGGGCAGGCGAAAGCAGGAGTCGGCACGTGGGACCGCGGAAACGAGAAGTTTCCAGATATGCCCGGCCTGGCGGCGAAGATCAGCCGGATCGGGGCGCGGCCCGGCATCTGGCTTCGACCGCTGCTGGCGCATGCGGCCGCCCCGGACACGTGGCGGCTGCCGCGCGATCGATCGATTCTCGATCCGACGCGGCCTGAGGTGCTCAAGAAGATCGCCGAGGACGTCGCGCGGGTTCGCGGATGGGGATACGAGCTCATCAAGCATGACTACTCCACGTTTGACGTGTTCGGTCGTTGGGGATCGACGATGGGCGAGGCGCTAACGCGTGATGGCTGGACGTTCGCGGCCGGTTCGTCGCGAACAACGGCGGAGGTCGTCGGCGATCTCTATCGGACGATTCGGGAGGCCGCGGGCGATACGCTGGTCATTGGCTGCAACACGGTCAGCCATCTCTCTGCGGGCGTGTTCGACATTTGCCGGATTGGCGACGACACAAGCGGTCGCGACTGGGCGCGCACGCGCAAGATGGGCGTGAATACGCTCGCGTTCCGCAGCGCGCAGCACGGCGCGTTCTATGTCGCCGACGCGGATTGCGTGGGCGTGACCTCGGCGATTCCCTGGTCTCTCAATCGGCAATGGCTGGACCTGTTGGCGAAGAGCGGGACGATGCTGTTTGTGTCGCTGGCGCCCGATGCGATTGGCCAGAACGAACGCCGCGATTTGCGAGCGGCGCTGGCGATCGCGGCTCGCCCGCAGCCCCTGGCGGAGCCGCTTGACTGGCAGCAGACCGCCTGGCCGTCGAAATGGCGACTCTTGGGTCAAGAGACGACGTACGACTGGATTGATGGGTAGCTAAGCATGCTGTTGATGGTCGCCGTCCTCGGCCTCGCGATCTTCGGCGTCGTTCGCTTGGGCCAGACGCTGTCACTTCGAGAGCGAGTCGTGCTGGTGGTGACGTTCATCCTCGGCCTGGCTTTGCTGGTGTCCTGGCTCATCAGGACCGGCGTGCTTGGACGAGCCACCGACGGATCGTGAGGACTCTCTGATCCGAAATAGATCGATAGATCGATGGAGAGATAGATCGATACAAACCGAAGGTTGGATTTGGTGGACGCCGCGAGGCTCGAACTCGCGACCTCCGCGTTGCGAACGAAAAAAAGAAATGACGCGATTGGTCTGCATCGCTTCGACTTGTCTCAGATTCCGGCCGATTCGCTACAGCGCATGAATCTGCAGAAAAGCTCAGCATTGTGCAAAGTCGTGCATGCCGTCTGAGCACAAAATGCGTCACACGCAAGCCATCGCCTACTTCCGCCGAACCCAATAGGCCGGCCGCCGCTTCAAGTTCATGACGGCAAGAATGCGTTCAATGCGACGCTAACGCGCAACCTTGAAGTCCTGGCGCACCATCTCGCCACGTGGAACGACGACGGGAACCGAGACGGTCTTCAATCGGTTTAGCATGTCAGGCGAAATCGCCTCCACAACTGCGGTCGAGGTGACGACGCCGAGGTAGTACCTGCCAGGAGGAACCTCGAACGAAAACTCTCCGTCCGCGGCCAAGCGCGCGACCTTGACTCGACGTGACTCGCTATTCCACTCACGCTCGTCGATCGGGAAAACAATCATAAGGAGTGCATCGGTGGCTACACTCTCGCCTGCATCCAAGCGACCTAAGACGCCTGTACGTTTGTTCGTCATGGTCACGACGAGTTCACCACCGGCGACACGGGAAATGTCACAGGCAACGTCGAGTGCATCCACTCCCGCGCAGGCGACAGATTCTACGAACCAGCCTTGCGGCTCGCCGCCGGTGTTCACGGCAACGCGATAGTTCCCCGGAGGCACGTCGCGGAACTCGAACCGGCCGTCCGAGCTCGGAACAGTTCGCATAACCGCCTGGGAGGTTCCGGAACGTCCCCTGAACCCAGCGGCCACGAGCTGAATAGCCAGCGATGGCAAGGTGGGCGGCCGTGAAGACCCGTCTGCGATAGCGAGGCGGCCGGAGACCACCAGTCCGGCGCTGACCGGTATCGTAACGGAGGTTGGCGCGCTCGAGTTGACCTCAACGAGGCTCCGGCCCCATCGGACACGTTCACTACTATTCGGCTTACCCTCTGCCCGAACCGTAACCGTGTAGTTGCCAGGACCGACGGCCGGAAACGTAAATGTCCCATCGGTGGCCGTCGAGGTGCCTCGAGACTGCAGGTCCGCGAGCCCGGCATCGAACACTGGACTGGGCTCCAGACTCACACGAGCTTGTTCGCCTTCCGTCAGCCCGACGACGCGCCCAGTGACCGAACCAGCCCAACTCGTTGGCACGAAGAGATCAAGACGCGTCTCATCACCATACTCAAGGTCGATTGATCCGATCGGTCCGCCAGAACTACCGCCGGGAAAAAACACAGGCGCTAGTTCGGCTGCGTTCGCCTCCCTTGGCGACACATTCTCCTGCGGCAAGGCGGCCCGTTGACCCGCACGTAGGGCAGCTAACATCCGGTCGACCTGTTGCTCGGACAGGCCGGTTGGAGCGGCCAGTTTAGCGGACAGTACAGACAGCACAAACGATCCGGATTCCAGGCCGAACAATCGATACTCACCGCGACCGTCGGTACGAACCGTCTTAATTTTCTCAGCGTGACGGGATGACGCCAACTGCGTCACCCGAAACACCGTAACGGTAGCGCCAACCGCCGGCTGGCCGCCTCCGCTACGAACCTCACCAAAGAGCATGGCGTTTCGACGGAGGGCGACGGTCACCGTCTGTACCGGTCGGTCCACGGAGAGCAGAACTGGCTGAGCCGGTTCACCCTGCCACCTGGAGCCATACGTCGCCTCGGCAAATCCCTGCTTCGATACCCGGACGTAAAAGCGACCCGGCGGCAAGTCGGCCACCTGAAAGTGACCGTCTTCGAGGGACAGGGTGCTGGTCACGACTGCAGGCGTACTGCTTGAAACCGTGAACGATGTCAGAATTTTGATCGGCAACGTCGGCTTGAATCCCGACGACCTTGGGTGGAATGGCTACATCTGGACGCCTGTGGGTGGCGTCCTCTCGACCATGGCCGAAGATGCCATCGACAAGTACGCGCTGACCTGGATCGACAAACACGTGCCCTTCATGATGGCGAAGGCCGCCGACCGGGTGATTCTGAACCCATCGCGCATGCTCGCCAACATCGACATGAACCGCACGCAGTGGAGCCGCTACGCCGCACGATGATGGGCGAGCCGACCGGCCGGCGGTAGGTCACTTCCGGACACTGGAAGGCAGCCCGGCGAGCGAATCGCCTTGCCGTCGGCACTGGCTTAGTCCGGGATGAACCGGGGTATCGCCACTTTCCTAGTGTATCGAAACGTTACTTTGTCGCCTGCTACCGCCATCACACTCGTCACCACCACGAGCTGGCCTGATTCGACAGACACCTTCTGGCTGAATCTCGGCACGGTCACGATTTCGATCGTGTCCCCGTTTCTTTTTGCTGTCACGGTGAGCTCACGCCCGGGATTGAACGAATCATCGACGAAACGCTTCTGATCATCCAGTCGGAATGTCACCGGCGGAACCTTTGTGACATCCGAACCGAGCAGCGCGGTCTCAACGGTCAGCGCTTGATTAGCCTGGACAATCGTACATTCACGACCGCAGTTGAACGCGGCTCCACTGACGGTCGTAACTGTCGTCGGAGCTTCGCGCGGCGGCTGAGGCGCCCCGCGGGACTCGGATCGGCCAGACGTGGTGGTGGCCGCCGCAAGCACCCAATGGCCTGACGGATCCGACGCACGCTGTTGTGTGCCTGGCTCCGATACGAGCGCTGATGCGCACGCTATTCCAACTACGATGCTCGTCAACGTTCGGAACATTCGAACCTCCAGTTTGTAAAGGACCGGGCGGCGACACTGGCCCGGAGCCTGATCACACTTCAGCCCGCGCGCAGTGCGTCAGATGGATTGGCACGTCGCAGACGCCACGCTGCCGCGACACCCGCGCCGGCGGCGAGGCTCAGGATCAGCGTGGCAGTCACCACGTACGTCACCGGATCCAGCGGACTGATTCCAACCAGCACCTTGCTCAATACTTGAGCCGCGAGGCCGGCCAATGCAAGGCCGGCCACAACGCCTGCCGAGGCCGGAACCAAACCCGCAACCATGGCGTGGCGGATCAGGTCGCTGGCACCCGCACCGAGGGCCATACGAACGCCAAGCTCCCGCCGCTGCGACTCTGCCACATACGCAACCAAGCCGAACACCCCACCCACTCCGAGGAGTAGGGCGGCGAGACCG
>Ga0184628_10000371_pt1 | contig 24988 bp, 27 predicted proteins | sample PLM4_5_b1_FD_133149 | JGI IMG/M metagenome (GOLD analysis project Ga0184628, IMG submission 133149) | Groundwater sediment microbial communities from an aquifer in East River, Colorado, USA - PLM4_5_b1 | ecosystem: Environmental > Terrestrial > Soil > Riparian zone | place: USA: East River... | reverse complement strand
CGGTCTCCTTGGTCGCCTTGGCATGATCTGCAGGACCCAGGAGCCGGAGGAACACCTCGCGCGGATTGAATTCCATCCGCTGCGGTGTTGTCGCATCACGGAAGGACAGAGTGGTGTAAGGCGCGCCGTTTCCCGCCCGCTGCTGGACCGTTGTTTCAGAAGCGACTTCGAGTGACAGTAACGGCGTGTCCTGTCGGATCTGCCCCGCAATAATCTGATCCAGTGTCGCGCACATATGAGGAGAGACAGGCTTGTCGTCCGGCCTCATCCCGCTGAGCCAGGTGGCAGGGTTGAGGACGTGCTGGGTACCGGCCCACGCTTCGTTCCGGATATTGCCCACCGATGTCACATACTTCTTGTAGGATTCGAGCGACTTCGTGATGACGTTCAGCTGGAAGTTCGCTCCCGACCCGCTGGGTGTCCACCGATCCATTGGAGTGCCGTATGCCGTGTTGTCCATGATCGCGCCGTGGGGAAGGTAAAAGAATCCCACGCGGAGCTTCCGCGCGGCGGCAGTCTGCGCGAGGGCCGTCGCGGCGGGAATCATGGCATCCAGAAGCGGCAGGGCGACGCTGAAGCCCGCGCCTTTGAGCAGTGTTCGGCGGGACAGATGTTTCCTGGTTATGAACATAAGTCACCTTTCAGTCCTTGGGGCCAGCGCGACCATCATAATCCTCTGGGGCAACGGCTCGTAGAATTTTCAAGATGCCACATTCGAGTGGGGTTCAGCGGAATCAGGATTTTCCGCAACGTTCGTCTGGCGGCATTGAATTAGCAACGGGCGATCAGGTTAAGACCGGAGCTCCCGAAGGCTTGGTGCTGAAAATCCTGTCTGAGAGACAATGGTATTCGTCAAATCGATAGAGCCGTCGCAAGAGACGCGCGGCTCATTGACAAATTGTTATGCCGCGGAGGGCGGCTGAGGCCTAACCAGCCTCCGCGACGTGCCTGAATCGCACTGGGGATTTTCATCATGAACGGGATGTTTCGGTTATCAGGATCGGTCAGGCGGGAGCCCGCTATTGACCTCTGGCTGAATCAACAAGCGCCTGAACTTGGAGCAATTGCGCGTCAGTGGTTTGTCCAGATGCGAGAATGCGGCGACGATATCAGCGAACTCATGCACGACGGCTGTCCCGTCGTGTGCGTTACGGATGTGCCATTTGCCTACGTCAACGTCTTCAAGGCTCACGTTAATGTCGGATTTTTCTTTGGCGCACAGCTGCGAGATCCCAGGGGCTTGCTCGTAGGTACCGGCAAACGGATGCGCCATGTGAAAGTGAAGCCTGGCGGGGAGCCCGACTCCGCAGCTCTCGGCGCCCTTATAGAGTCGGCATACTTCGACGTCAAGTCGCGGCTCGCGAGCGAGTAATTCCGGTGAGTTGAATCTCTAGGAACGAGACGCGGGATAGCCGGGGAGCCCCCAATACGCGGGATCAAAGGATTCCAGCGAGGACAGGATCTGGGTCGCGTCACGATATGCGTCAATGGACATGGCGGGGTTTGGCACGGCAACGACAGGCATGCCTGCAGCCCGCGCCGCTTCTACACCAGAAGGCGCATCTTCCATGACGAGGCATAGCGATGGCACAGCCCCGATCCGATCTGCAGCGGCAAGAAAGATGTCCGGAGCTGGCTTGCCCCGCTTTACCTCAGGATCGTCTCCAAGTACCACGCATTGAAAGCACGCGAACCATTCTCGATGCCGTGTGATCTTCAATTCAAAATCGCGACGGTGGGAACTGCTCGCTACAGCCTGGGGAATACCATGTCTGGCAAGGTGCGCGGTAAGACGGCGGGCGCCCGGCAAGGCCTGCGACTTTGGGAATAGCGATGCAAGCATCGAATCCCGTTCCCGCAGATAATCTTCCGGAGTGATAGGAAGCTGCAGTGCGTCGACGAGAATGCGCGCGGAGTCTGCCGCTCTTTTTCCCATCATCCGCGACTTCAGCGACCACTCAAAGGTGCGTCCATAGCGTCCCACGATTGCCTGAGTGACTTCGGTATAGAACGGCTCCGTATCGAGAAGCAGGCCATCCATGTCGTAAAGAACGTGGGTCACGGAACGCAGCGAATCAGACATACCCGTAGTATCCAACAATTCCGCCATGCATGCTGTCGACGAAATTGACGCGAGCTTATCGGACCCTATTGCCCACTGATCAGTTGGCTCAGATAGGCGATGCTCGCGGGCGAACCCGTGAACAAGTCGGTGGGAATCGTTCGGTATGTCAGTATCTCGTTCCGGATTTCGGTTCCGAGAAATTCGTTGTAGGCAAGCCCGGCGAGATACTGCAGCCGAAGGTTGCGGTCCCGATTGATCTCCGCGCCCTGCAACCAGGGTGCGAGTTCCCTGCCTCGGCCGCTGTAGGTGCGCAGCATGTCAAAGACGGACTCATAGCCCACCTCCGCCATGGATTCCTTCACCGGCGCGTACTCCGGCAGCATAATGCGCGCCTGCAATGCATCCACGTCAATGGGCCTGACGTCGGGCTGCTCTTCAAGACGAGCCACCAGCACCACGTCGTAACCGCTGCCATTTCTATTGTCGTTGCGCCACACCGTACCGTTTGGAAAGACGGAGAAGAATGTAGCCAGTTCGCTGCGCACGACGTCCGGCGTGCTCTCGTAGAGCGGCACCCACTGCGTCACGACGCCGCCCGGATTGAGGTGCGCCTTCACGTGCTCGAAATACTCCCGCGTGTACAGCGTCGCGGCCCCCTTCACCCAGGGATGGATCGGGTCGGAAGTGATGACGTCAAATTTCTCACGCGTGGTAAGCACATAGTGTCGCGCATCGTCGTACACAATGGACACCTTCCTGCTCTCCGCGACGCCGTGGTTAGCGTCGCGGAAATACTTCGAGACGATCTTCGGAATCAGCGGCTCCATCTCGCAAATCACCATGCGCTCGACCGTCGGATGGATGCTGATCGCGCCGGCAGTGACACCGGCGCCAAAGCCCACCACCAGCACGCGCTTCGGGTTGTCGTGCATCAGCGCCGAGAGATGGCCCAACAGTCGCTGCAGCCGCATGTCCTGCGGCTCAGTGCTGGCTTCGACTTTGCCGCTCACATGAAAGTTGCGGTAGCCGTTCAACTCTTCAGTGACGGCGATGGACGCGTTCATGCCCTCACCCCAATACAACGCGTTGGGTGCTCCCTGCCACGATAGCGAGCGACCCCACGCGATGAGTCCGGGCGGTACCGCCGACACCTGCGATGCGAAATACAATGCGGCGCCCGCAAGCGCCGACATCACCACGACTGCGCCTGCGCCTAGTATCGCAGGACGACGCAGCAGCAATGGCAATATCACGACGACGCCGCTCGATGCCGATACAACGATGAATACCTGCTGTGCGCCTTTTGTTCCGATCCACGGAATCAGCACGAGTCCGGTGACCAGCGAACCCACGATGGCTCCCAGAGTGTTCGCGGCGTAAACACGCCCCACAATGAGCCCGGTATCCGAATTTGGATCCACGTTTGAGCCTTCGCTCGCCGCGGCAAGGGCCAGCGGAAAGCTCGCGCCCCACAAAATCGCACCAGGAAGCACGGCGAACAATGTGCGCGCGAGGTCCACCTGAAACACGAGCCAGGGACCTGGCGACAGCCGCTCGTCGAGGGGCCACCACGGCAACTCTCGAGCGATCATGAACGCGCCCCAGGCGATGGCGAGCGCCAGAAAGAACTGCATCCATCCGAACATGGCGCGTGGCTGCTTCGCATCGCGCGCCAGCCACGAACCGACTACACTCCCGATGCCAAGTCCCGCGAGAAATACGCCGAGGATGATCGAGAACGCATACGTCGTGGCACCGAACATCAGCGACAGCAGCCGCGTCCACGCGACTTCGGCGCCAAGTGCGGTGAGACCCGAAAGGGCGATGGCAACGTACACGCCTTGCGGCATCCAACGCATCAAGGGTACGGGCGCGACGTGATTGGGCTGTTCGAACTTTGCATCATCCTTTGAGTCATCCTTTGCAGCATCGGGGACGTCGGGACCTGACTCGCCTGAAGAGTCGTACGGTGCGCGCCTCGACAACGCAAATCCTAGCGCGGCCACGATCAGGTTGATTGCCACAGCGATGAGCGCTGCCGTGCTGAGATCGAACCTGGGCAGCAGATAGAATCCTGCGGTCACGCAGCCCACCACTGCGCCCACGATATTGCCGCCATAGAAGAACCCCAGCCACGATATTCCGCGCGGCGTGGCCTGCACATACCGCGACATCGCCGGGAGCGTGGCCCCCATCAGAACCGCGGGCGGGAGCAGCAGAACGACGCACACGATGGCGCGGAGGAAGACACTCGCCTGGCCGCCTCCGTCCACTGCGGTGTACAGCCCGGACACGAGCGGCATGATGACGACGAGCGTTGCGCCGCAAACGCCAATGAGCCCCTCGAGCCGTGCAACGACATCCAGAGGATGCCTCACCCGGCTCACGAACTTCGTCAGCAGCATCGAACCTGCACACATACCGCCCATGAACGTACCAAGCAACACCGCCAACGACACAGCCGACGAGCCGATCACCAGTTGGAGCACCTGGAACCAGACGATCTCATAGATGAGCGCCGCGCAGCCGGACCCCACGAAAAGAACCAGCATGAATGGAAGGAATCGCGAGGAGTGCTTAGCCGCCGACCCAGGAACGTCGTAACTTTTGTTCATGACAACCTTATAGTAGTGAGACCGGGCCGGCCGGCGCTTCTGCTTGCGCAGGCCCTGGAAAAGTCATACAAGGCCAGGAAGCTTAACCGGGGATGTCCGAGAGGACAATTGAAGTTATGGAGAATGAGAATACAACCGCAACTGGCTCCTGCTTCGCCCCGATACTACTTCGTGGCGCCTGATTTCACGGTACGGCCATAGGCGGTCTTTCATCGTACGTTTTAGCGCCGATTCGGCTAACCGCTCGCCTGCTACCTTCAAACAGACGGCAAGAGGGCGACGACAAAAAGGAGCAGCGGTGCAGTGCACAGGCTGCTCCCTGGGATCTATTGGGTACTACTGAGTCGGTGGCGCTCCACGGCCAGCACCACCGGGAGCGGCCGCAGCGCCAGCGCCACCCGCCGGAGCAGCGCCACGTCCGCCCTGGAAATTTGCCTGCAACAGATGCGTGACCGTGTGCACGTAGCGCAGCTTGCCACTCTCGACGCGGAAAAGGTGAGCATCGGGTGCACCGCTGCCTCCGTTGGCGTTTCCGGCACCGAAGGTACAGAGCGCCACGACCGAACCGATTGTCTCATCCACCACGAAGCGGCGGTTGGAGATGTTCACACCGCTTGGGACGCCCACGTCGCAGCTGTCATCGGCGGCCCCTCTACCGGTGTGCATGCTGCCGCCTTCGGTGCGGTTGCAGGGGTAGCCCCACGGTACGAGGTCCTTTTTCTGTTCAAGAAATGCATCGAGGTAGGCGTTGGCTGCAGCGACCAGCGTGTCGCGCGTATCGCGCTTGTTGGCGGGAATGGTGTCCCACTTTTCTGAGGACGAATACTTCATGTAGTCGTCAGCGCTGAATCCCCAGTAGCCCGTCGTGGTCCAGATGATTTCGATCTCGGCGATCTTGTCATGATTGATGCGCAAGCGCGTGCCGAGGACATACGGCTTTTCCTTGTTCGTTACAATCAATTCGGTATACGTCTGACACGTGGCCGTATCGATCAGGCTCCGCTGGTGATCAATCTTCATCGGAGTCTTGATCAGGCCGTTGTTGATATTGAAGGGCGCCACGTTCTCCATGTAACCGAGACCCGCCGCCAGCGGCAGGCCGGACGTATCGCCCTTGGTCTGAGCAGCGATGTAAAGATCGACTGCGCGCTGCAACCCTTCGCGCGAGCAGGAAATCTGAGCGAAACCTGCCGTGGGGGCAAGCAAGGCGACGGTGAGCACAATCCACACGAGAGCAATGCGTTTCATCGAACTCCTCCTCTGGTTATCCAGGCACCCTGAACGCCCCGATTTTCGGAGGCGCTACGGCTCTTTCCTGAAGGACGCTATCTTATTGGAGCAAGTGGAGTATCTCCAAGAATTGAATGGCTGAGAGTCTTTGATCATAAGAACGGGATATTGGAATCGAACCAGCGACGCCGCGCGTGGGAACTCGTGTCGCGACTGAAAACAAAACTCACCGTGTCCATCGCGGTCTTTCCGAGTCCCCAGAATTCCCGGCAAATCCGAATATCGTTGAGAGTCGGGGCTTATCGCGGCAAATCTGCTGCAGAACTCCGCTTTGTTCGCAATCACTCGACTTCAACATGGACCTTGGGATTCTTGTGTGCGATTTCAAGTAGAGTGCGAGCGGCATCGGATGTTGCGCAACGCCACCATTTCCATTCCGGAAGAGTTCTCACCGATACACTCAGCAGCGGAGCCAATCGCAGCTGAGGCAACCTGAGTGTACCCGGATCACGTTGACCCTTCGCGACAAAGCAGGACTGGTCCCAGGTCCGAATGTTCCCGACAGACTCAGATTCATCTTGCGATAAACTAATATTAATGTGATATCATTTCGATAGACAACAACAACCCGGAGGAAGTCATGAATACGATTCAGGCTGAGGCCAGCAAGGAACGGCCGATGCGAGCGAGAAGCGGTTGGAGCGTGCTAGTTCTGTGCCTCGGGATTCTGCTCGCCGATTTCGCTACGATGCTATGGCTCAATCGACCTTCCGGAAACGCGACACATGTTTTCGCAGGCATCATTGTCCTTGTAGCCACAATCGTATGCCTTTCGGGTCTATTTAGTTTGCAGCCCAACGAGGCCCGAATTCTCCTGCTGTTAGGTAAATACAAGGGCACCGTCCGAGAGAGTGGCTTTCACTGGTGCAATCCCTTTTACGCAAAGGGGGCGACGCGGGGTGCTCTTCAAAAGATTTCTCTCCGAGCTCGAACCTTCAATGGCGAGAAGTTGAAGGTGAATGACAAGCGTGGCAACCCCATCGAAATTGCAGCCGTTGTCGTGTGGCGAGTAGAAGACACAGCGCAAGCCATGTTCGACGTCGATAATTATGAGAACTACATCCCAATTCAGAGCGAAACTGCGCTGCGCCACCTGGCAAGTCGCTACTCGTACGACGAGGGAGAAGACAATGAGGTCACACTTCGCAGCAACATTGAAGAGGTGTCTCAAGCCTTGAGGGCCGAGCTCCAGGAGAGGTTATCGAAGGCTGGGGTTGTTGTGGATGAAGCGCGGCTGACTCACCTCGCATACGCTCCTGAAATTGCTCAGGCCATGCTGCGCCGTCAGCAGGCTGAAGCGGTTATTTCGGCTCGCTCGAAGATCGTCCATGGCGCGGTTAGCATGGTACAGATGGCCCTCAAAGATCTGGAGGACAAGAATGTGGTTCATCTCGACGATGAACGCCGAGCATCCATGGTCAGCAACCTCCTCGTGGTGCTCTGTGGCGAAGCTGAAGTCCATCCGGTGATCAATACGGGAACCCTCTACAGTTGATGGTCTTGGAATGGCGGAACGCAAACCATTTCTGCTTCGCATCGACTCCGTTCTTTGGGCGGACCTGGAAGCATGGGCTCAGCAGGAACTTCGGAGCGTAAACGGTCAAATTGAATACCTGCTCCGTGAAGCCGTGCAGAACCGGACGGGACGGAACCGGACAGCTCCAGAAAAGGAAAAACAAACTCCCGGCAAGTCCGGAAAACGTGCTTGAGTCTCCTCTGCGACACTCTGTCGTTAACCCGTGCCCGACATGAACAACCGGATCTGCTTCGATACGTCGGAAGCACTCCTTGGACAAGAAGCAGGCGAGTAGAAAGAACCGCTGTGATCCGGGAAGATTGTCGTTCTTCAAATGCACTTCTGCCTACTGTGTTTCTCGCAGCAGTTTTCTCAAATTCTTGCTATTCATTCAGCGCTGAAGATAGGATCAGCCGATGAAAGCATGAGGCTCAGGAGGAAAACAGCATGAACTTTGCGAAGCTCGCGATGCGTCGAAGCCTGTGTTTGGCGGTCATCCTGTTCGTGGCGGCAATGGCTGCGGAGGCCCACCACTCTTTTGCAATGTACGACCACTCGCGAACCCTGACTCTTAAGGGAACCGCCACCAAGTTTCAGTGGAGCAATCCGCATGCTTATCTCGAAATCGATGTGCACGACGCCAAGGGCGGCGTGAAGCACTACACGCTGGAAGGAACCAGCATCAACATGATGCAGCGAATTGGATGGCGGTCCAACATGATCAAGTTTGGAGATTCGATCAAAGTGGTCATGGCTCCGGTCATCAGCGGCGAGCCCGTTGGCTTGTTGCTGGAAGTGACGCTCGCAAACGGCGAAACCAAACAACTCGGCGTGCCTGCCTCGGATACATTCAAACGAACTCCAGAGCAGGAACAACGGCCATGATTCCCGCAAAAGCATCCAGACGATTCAGCCGGAGAATCCGGATCATTGCCGTAGGGCTTCTCACCCTCTCTTCATTTTCCCTGGCATACGCTCAGGCGCCGCAGACAGCCGCAAGTATCCCCGACATCACCGGGTCCTGGGAACGCGCGCGCGATGCTTCGATACCCGCTCAACCGCAACCTCCGCTGAAACCGCAGTATCAAAAAGAGTGGCTGGCCAAAACCCAGGCGGTGCGAGAAGCTGCTGCGAAAGGAGCGCCTCTGGCCGATCGCGCTACGCTGTGTCTGCCGGAGGGCATGCCCGCGATGATGGGCGCCACATTCCCGATCGAGATTCTTCAAAGCAAGGGCCAGGTCACCATTATTGAAGAAGCGTTCACCCAGGTTCGCCGAATCCTCCTGGACCGGCCACAGAAAGCCATCGACGATGTCGAGCCGGGGTTTTATGGAAATTCCGTCGGACTCTGGGAGGGCAGCACTCTGGTCGTGGACACCGTTGGCGTTCGCGAGAATGTCGTGTTCCAAAATGCACCACATTCCGCAAACATGCGGATCAAGGAAAGGATCTCGCTCGGAGCGAATGGTATATTGCGCGACGAAATCACAATTGAAGATCCCGAGAAGCTGGAAAAGCCCTGGACGTTCACGTTTGGCTACAGGCGAATTCCGAATTACACGCTGCTCGAATACATCTGCGAAGACAACCGCGAGTACGCTGACGAGAAAGGACAGCAGAAGATTCGGGTTGCCGCACCGGAGAACCCCGGAAAGTAACTTCGGGCGATCCTTCACTTTATTGAGGAACTGGCCGAACGGCCGAATGGCCATCTGTGTTCGATTCAGTCATCAACCTCGCGACAAGGACCTAATTCTTCACGGCATCCTTTCCGAGCGTTCCGTTGCTCCGTCCATTTACCACAGTGTTGTTTGCCTCGGAATAGAGATTTTCTGGACCTTTCGCATCTCCAATCGAAGGCTGCCAAACAAAACTCGATAGTCGACACTAACTCCGTTCATCTTTGATATTCTCCTCGGAACTTTTTCCATAGGGAGAATGCCATGAGATGGAGACAAGCTCTGTGCCTCTGTGCCGCCATCTGGCCACTCGCCGCCGTTTGTGCTTCAGTACAGTCTATCGACTTCACCCAACACACGCTGAAGAACGGACTGCGTGTAATCCTGTCTGAAGATCATTCGGCGCCGACCTTTTCATTGTCGATAACGTACAACGTCGGTTCCCGCGACGAGCGTCCGGGACGTGCCGGATTCGCACACCTGTTCGAGCATATGCAATGATATTAATTGAGGTCGTATACAACTTCGACATACCTGAATCGGGGTTTGTGTGTCCATTTTGCGGAAAGCTGAAAACGCGGCTTGGCGGACGAATGATAGACAATCAAGTGTTCCCAAGCCCGACGCAAGTTGTTCACGATCATTTATCGGGCAGTGACGCCTGCGCCGAATTTGAACAGGCGGCGAACAAATCTGAAGAGATTCAGATCACCGGAAAGAATCTGACACCTTAATCTCATCAGCCCAATCGATCCTATCGTTCCGCGCGAAGATTCAGGATGGCTCGATCACGGGCTCGACATGAATTTGGACGGCCGTACGATTTCAGATTCAGGACAACTTCTTTAATCGGTAGACCGCTTCGCGGAGAGCCTGGCGTCGAACGCGATCCACGGAGCATGAATCCAAATCCCCTCGATGCCGATTTACCAGGCACTCACTTCACTGGATCGGCAAACGCTTCCCAACTATCGGAGACCTGTCCGGCATTCCGCAATAGCTGCGGTTTCTGACACGGTCCTTTTCCAGTAACTGGAGTTACCAGGAATCCGGGACTATCGCGACGCAATCTGTCCCCAGCAGCCCGAAACTCCATCCAAGGTTTTCGGTTCACAGCAAAGGTGTAAAGGTTTGAGGGCTTGTGGCCGATTTCTCGTATGTCGCCCAAGACGGTAGACCCGTCATTGAGGACACAAAGGGAATTAGGACAGCACTGCGTCGGCTGAAGTTCACGCAGTTCCATGCGTGCTGGCCGGACCTGAGGATTACGGAACTGTGAAGATACTACTGTTTATCTTGATCCTGGCTTCAACCGCCCAGGCTCAGACTTTTAAAATCGCCGGCATAGGGCTGTATGCGTCGAGCGCAGCAGACGTGGCCACGACGCGATATGCCATGCGTCACGGAGCTATAGAATTGAATCCGATCGCCGGGCAAAATATGCAGCGTCAGGCGGCGTTGTCGTTCGGAGCTGCATCGAGCACCCTGCTCACGACGCGTTACCTGCACGAATCGCATCCGAAGACGGCGCTTGGTATCCGGCTTGTCTATATCGGATTGCGGGTGTTTGTCGGGGTGCATAATGTGAAGGTGGGAAAGAGATAGCGCGGCCAGTCTCGCATGCAGCTGCCAGCATGAAGCCAGCGCACAGTCTGCAGGCCATCCAGCCCGGAGCTTTGGATTGAACGGAATCCTTCTCAGCAAGGCGTGCCCACATCAGGTTCGTGCGTGGTTCACTGACTTTTTTCGTCACTCCCTATAACAATTTCTGCTATCCCGTGGCGGCGCCTGGGCATCAACATCTAATGATCTCCGTGGCTTGACGTTTGGCCATACGATTGCATTTCATCACTTCGCCGAGAAGATGCGGCAGCAAGTTCCGCACGATGCAACGCGCCACTCGATACAAGGACAGGAAATCCGTGCGGCGCGTCGGGAACTGCGCCTGGGACGTTCGTAGCGTAAGATGCGCTGCGGACGCCTGGGACCATTTGAAATCAGTTCTTCCTTCAACTCTCCAATGGTCTGCGCGTTGAATCCGGGAATCTGTCCAAAGCCGCACCGCTTGTTGAGGCCGCAGTCACTATCAGACACCCTCGCGTAACATTTCGATGAAATGGCGTGCCTGGGGCGACAGTGGCCTTCCCTTTAATTTCACGATCCCGTAAATTCGCTGTGGAAAGTATCTCTTCACCGGTATCACTTCCAGTTTCTCGCGTCCCGTTAAACAGACGTTGATCACAATCGAAATTCCCAATCCCAGTTCGACGTAGCGTTTGATCACTTCCCAGCCTCCCATCTCCATGCGTACTTCGTATGGAATTTGATGTTGAAGGAACACCAGTTCGACTTGTCTCCAGGTACTCAAATGTCTCGGCGGGAGAATCAACGGATATTTGCTGATCTGTCTGAGTGTCACCTTCGCGAGTTTCGAAAGGGGATGGTTCGATGTCGTGATCAAGACAGGATCAAATGCGACCACGGGCTCGAATTCGAGATCGGCGGGAATGTCGAGAAGCGGACCAACGCAAAAATCGACCCGACGCTCACGAAGCTGCTGAAGACCGTCCATACCCGTGACATTGTTCAGCGCCATTGAGATTCCGGGATGGATGCTTGCAAATTTTTGAACCGTCGCGGGAAGAACGTATTGAATCGTCGATTCACCGGCCGCAATTGCAAGTCGACCCTGTTCGACGCTGTTGCGGCGAGCTTCAAAATCGCCATCGATTTCGACCAGCCCTACCACCAATGGGCGCGCGAGTTCGAAAAGGAGTGCGCCTTCCGGAGTCAGCTCAATGCGTGGACCTCTTCTATAAAAAAGCCGTGTACGTAGCTCTCTCTCGAGTGCCTGTACCTGCAGCGATACCGTTGGTTGAGTTAGCCGTAGCTTTGCGGCAGCTTTTGAGATGCTCTTCGCCTCGACGACGGCGCAAAACCCGCGCAGTTGCTGGAGACGGTTCTGCTTGTATCGGAAGACGTCCATCGGTATTGATTCTAGCAATACTTAAGATTGCCATAATTAAGTTTGTCTATATTTGAGCGGCGCTTATAAAGGTCGCATGAATAAGAAATTCTCCGCGCTCTTCAGTGAGGTACCTCCACCCCCCGATTTCAACCCCGTCAAGAAAGCAATCGGATGTTCTCAGGACAGACCCGAAGTTGCGGCCGCACTGAAACTCTTCGCAAGCATGCCGCCATCAACTTCAGTATTTGGAAATCCTGTTCGCTACCACCTTGAGATTCCGGCGAACGACGCCATTCTGGAACTCTCAGTCCGGTCGTTTACAGTTCGTGGGAAGATTTTCGAGGATGACATCATCGCTGGAACAGCCGATGCTATCCGAGTCATATTTGTGGGACTCTTCGGCCGCATCCCGGGTTCCCTTGATGTCGAGCTGTTCGCAAAGTTCATCTCAATTGCTTTCGCAGCCGGACTGGACAAGACCGTAAGAAGAATCGCGGACTTCATGAAAAGCTTTCCTGAAATTACACCAGACATCGTGATGCAGTATTGGGCCAGCCTTCGCAAGGCAGGCCAGGCCGTCGGCGCCGTCAACGCTTCGCGGCGACCCGACGGGTTGCTCGCCGAGATGATCGAGATTCATATGGAAAACGTCGCGGTAGCCTCTGTGGCGTCCTACATGCGAAGTCTGAAGCCGGCAGATCGCGTGAAGAAAACATCGAACTTCATTCGCAGGGTTGGAACGAATGATCCATTTCGCCTCGTATTCAGCCTGCTGCTTAGGCGCGCTGTGAATGACGATGAGTTTCGGATTCTCGGTCAGCTGGGTGCCATCCAGGTGCATCATGGTTCCGCGGGATCGAGCATGGTCGCTCGTTACTTCGCCAGCCTGCATACACGCTCAGTTTCGGATCTCTTCACGGCAAGCCAGATGGCGCTTGATTGCGGCCGGCATTTCGGCGCCATTAGCGAGATGACCGAATTTGTTCGCGTGCTTGAAAGAACTCCCAAAGCAAAACGCGACGATGCTATTCGCGGTCGCATTCTGAAGGGCAGCCTGCCGACTTTCGGACATCCCGAGATTTCGGCAGCTGGTCGAGACAATCACCTCGAAGCCGATCCGAGGCCCGCACTCTATCTTGCACCTCTGTTTGATGCGATTGATCGCGGTATAGTTAATGTGACCTCAGCCATGCAAAAGCGAGTCGGACTAGTGGAACGCATCTATCAGATCGCCCTCTTTGAAGGTATTGAGAAACCAACAGGCAAAGGACGACTGCGGTTAACACCAAACACTGACTACGGCGCATGGCTGGTACAGGAGGTACTCGGGATCGAAGAGGCGGATCGCACACTCATCTCTTATGCATATCGCGGGTTCGGCTGGATGATGGACACCAGAGAGCAACTGCAGCAGCCCATCATTCGTCCAGTAATCCCAGCTGATCCCGTAATCATTCCATCAAGCCCATCAAGCCCATTAAGCGACAGCGACGGAATCATTCCCGAAGTCATTGCGAAGGTGCACACCCGCATCGTTGCCGGCAACGCGTTTCGCAGCCCTCGTCTGGGACGGCAACACGCCATCACTGCAGAATCCAGCCGCCGTCGACAACGAGATTGACGCCATTGACGCCCTTGTTATTGAACAGAAATTTCACGGCGTCCACGACATCCTCGGTCGTCGCGAGTCTGCCGCCGGGCGTACGCGCGCGCACCGCTTCCAGCGCTTCCGGCTTGTCGGCCCACGCCGGTGTATCGCCGATGATCCCCGGATGGATCGCGTTGAAGCGAATCGGTGCAAGTTCGACGGCCATGGTCTTGATCATGCTCCTGACGGCACCGTTTACCATCGTAACCGTAGTCGAGCCGGGATACGGTCGCTCGCCCGCCAGACCGCCGAAGATTACAACCGACGCGTCCTTATTCATGCGATCGAGCATCGTATGGACAACTTCCGTATACCCGACGAGCTTGACAGTCACGGCTCGTCGGGCCTTGGCGATGTCGTAATGACGCACCGTGTTGGAATCGCGCTCAATCGCAACGATCAGAAGCCGGTCAATGGGGCCAACGTCGGCCAACATGTCGGCAATCTTCTCAGGCTCCGCTATGTCGAGCGCAATGCCGCGTACATTCGGACCGATTGCGGCAGCCGTAGCCGCGGCTCTGCCCGCATCGCGACTGGTAATCAAGACATCGCTACCGAGGGAGGCGTATCTCTCTGCCAATGCGCGGCCGATTCCGCCGGTGCCACCGACGATCAATACTCGGGCGTCCAGTTTGTCATTCATCGATCGGTCCCTTTCTGTGCAGACACCCCAACGGAATTCTTATTCTTCAATTGCTCAGCAAAGTATTCCCAGTCGCGGCTGAACCGATAGGAGTGCCGCGCCGGCGGCTGCGGGGACTGGGTCTCCAGCCAGCGCACGGTCGTGTTGCTCCGGTTGTAAAACGCGTGCGTGCACCCCACGCCAGCCCACAGGAAATCGCCACGCTTCATCAGGTATTTCTCGTCATCGGCCCACGCCTCCACTTCGCCATCGACGATGTAGTAAGCCTCCTCGAGCGGGTGATCGTGCGGATGCGCGTTGCCGCCCGGCTCGTACTCGACCATGAACATCGTGTGCAGAGCTGCGTCGAGACGCGCGTCCACGAGCATCTTCAGCGATATACCGCTGTAGACCAGCAATGCCGTCGCCATGCTGGCTGAAACTTTCGGCGCGTCCTTTTTCAGGCCCATACGCAGCGCATCGACCTTGATGTCATCGTCGGTCATCCGGAACAGGTGCCGCGAGGTCGGGTCGCGGACGTCGAGCTCTTCGATTGAGACTTGCGGCGGCGGCCCGAGAAAATACGTGTCGTCCGCAAAGTTGACGCCCTTTGGGACCGGGGTATTCATGTCGATCCATTTGGCCGTCCCGCTGGCGGGACCCAGCCATGCCTGCTTCATGCCGACGGGGATTAACCCGCAGGCACCCGGAGCCAGACGAAACGCACGGTTATCCAGGATCAGCACCGGATTGCCTTCGAGCACATAAAAACTCTTTTCGAACGACTGCAAATGCTGATTCACATGACCCTTCGCGTCGAGCTCGCACGTGCCCCAGCCCGTGTGGACCGCACCGCAATCGCGGTCGGATAGCGAGACCCGCCGATATCCTGCGGCTTCCGCAGAAAAAGCCGGCGTCGGTCGAATGTCGGACGCCCTGATGAAATGATGCATATCTGTCTCCTCCAATATTCGAGTACTGAGGATACTACGGTACTGCTCCGCCTCTGAATTCGGGGGGACGGGGGTACGAATTCCCCCGTACCCCTGAATTAACAATCATGTCCCGCGACCAGTTACAGACAAGCTGGTGAATTCGGGGACGGGGGAGTCAATACCCCCGTCCCCAAAATCAGCAAGGCGCGCGTGGGGCGGCTACATCAACGGTAGCCAAACACAGGCGGGAAAAACACGACCACAAACATCGCCCAAACGGAGTACACGGGCAGGTAGGCAATCTGCCACTGCTCTAGGTTGGCAAACGAGCTGCGGCCACGCAGGAAGCGGGCATAGACCCAGGCCGACCACGCCAGATTGATCAACAGAATGAGATTCTCACCGAGAGCCGCCACTCGGTTCGGAGTGAAGCCGAACTCGGAGATTCTTGCGGCGATTGCCAATAGCGCCAACGCATCGACGACGAGGGCAAATACCACCAGCAGTAGCTGCAGCCCGTCGAACAAATCGGGCGGTTTCTGCCGGTCACGTGCCGAGGCTGCGTAGAACACCAGGCCGACCACAAGTACCAGCAGCAGATCGAACGCGATCAACACTTCCCGCTTGACGTTGATCGGACTGCCTGTCCACGCCATGGTAGCCATAAACGCGAGCAGCAGAATGGTGAATAGCGGCGTGAATAACCGCGTCAGCACTGGTGCCATGTTTTCAATGACGCTCTGCTTTGCCTCCACGAGCCAGGATCCAACGATAACGGCGCCCATCGCCCCGCACGGTATCAACCAGTCCCCGGCCAGCCAGTCGGCCTTGATGTCGATAGCGTTAAATAGCATCATCGTGACGGCAGTGAAAACGCCCCCGCCGAGCGCGATGAGCACGTAGTAGATGAACAACTCTCCGGAGAATCTCACGAAATCCATGCGACGTTCAGCGGCAAACCAGCGGCCTCCGACGTAGGCTACGCCGACGACCAGCCACAAGATGATTGGCAGATGCAGAGCCGATAGCATCTCTGTATCGCTTCGCGTCGCGAAGGGAAAGACATTTGCAAAAACGGCCGCGCACGCGAAGGCCAGTCCCAGCCAGACACAAGTCATGACGGCGAGTCCACGCTTCCAGGCGAAGTAGACCGCGAGCGGCGGCAGCACGAACAGGCTGGCATTACGGGCGTAAAACGCTTCATCACCATCAAGCTGAAGACCAAAAAGCACCGGCACCTTAATGGCCACGGCCGCGGCGACGGCAAGGCAGAAGACTACGAGCGTTTCGGTGCGCGTGGCCTTCCCGGAACCATCGACAGCCTCGGGAACCATGCCCAGCTGCTTCCATAGCCGCTCCGAGTGTTCGTGTGCAAACTCACGGGACAGCGCGTCGAGGTTCCCCATGCGTTTGATGGCGATGAGGAATGCTTCGTCCCCAGACAAGCCTGCTTCGGTGAGCATCGCCATCTGGTCGCGCAGATGTCCCTCCAGCTCCTCCACGTCTGGAGCATGGATCGCCCGTCGGCGGCGCAGATACTGTCGCCATTGCAAGATCTGCTCTTCGAGCGGCGAGGAGTCGGCCGTCATGTCGGGTACGCCTTCATCATCCAGATACCCCGTAGCGTGCTGTCTACAACCTGCCACTGCTCCCGCTGGAATGCGAGCTGCGTCCGGCCCCCTTTGGTGATGCGGTAGTATTTGCGCTTGCGGCCGCTTTCGGATGTGCCCCACTTCGCCGCGACAAGACCTTGCCGCTCGAGCCGGTGCAACACCGGGTAGAGCATGCCATCGGTCCACTGCAAGTGACCGCCCGACAGATCCGTCACCCGCTTGATGATCGCATATCCATAACTGTCGCCCTCGGCCAGGATGGCCAGCACGAGCGGCGTGGCGGACGCGGCGACCAGGTCTTTGCCTAGTTCCATATGCAGGCACGTTATACATTGGGGTTCTATGTATGTCAACAATACGGCGACCTGAATATCAGATTCTCAACCAGGAATCGACCGACGGAGAAAAGTTTCGAATGAAACATCCAACCTCGCATGTTGATTGTGATATCGTCGCGCCGGTTGAAAAAAACTCATCTAAAAATCTTCGCTATCAATTGACTCAAATGTCACATTCGGCGATACGGTTTCAGACTAACTTGATTACCGATTCAGCTGGGAGGTGCCGATGAAGCTCGCATCTTATAATGTTGAGAATCTTTTCATGAGGGCACGCGCCCTTAATGGAGCGACTTTCTCCGAAGGAAAGGAAATACTCCAGGCACACGCCGACATCAACCGGATAATCGGCAAAGAACAATACACAGAAGCAGACAAGGCGAAGATACTCAGTCTTCTCGAAACGTTGGGGCTGAAGAACTCTGACGAAAGCAAATTTGCAATCCTCCGCCAAAACCGGGGGCATCTGGTGAAACGGCCGCAGAACGGTCCGGTCCAGATCGTCGCCGACAAGCGTGACGACTGGATCGGCTGGGTCGATCTTACGATGGAGCCGGTAAATGAACTCTCGACACGCAACACCGCCAAAGTTATCACCGAGCTCAGTGCGGATGTGTTGGGGGTAATAGAAGCGGAAAGTCGACCAGCGCTGGTTCGATTCTGCAATGACGTAATGCCCGGCGCCGGCGGCACGCCTTTTGAGCACATCATGCTGATTGACGGCAATGATGAGCGCGGCATCGATGTTGGACTAATGACCCGAAAGAAGTTCGACATCGTTTCAATCGTGAGTCACGTCGATGATAGGGACGACGGAGGGATTATCTTTAGCCGCGACTGCGCACAGTACGAAATAAAAACCGCCAATGGCAATACGCTCATCCTGCTGGTGAATCATTTTAAGAGTAAAGGGTTCGGTAGTCCGGCCGTCTCGAATGCCAAACGCAAGCGGCAGGCCAGTCGAACCGCGGCAATCTACCGGAAAATTCGCCAGGATCATCCATTCATAGCGATCATTGGCGATCTCAACGATACGCCGGATAGCGACCCGATAAAGCCTCTGTTTCAACAGACCGGCTTGAAAGAAATTGCCGAACTCAGCAATTTCGAGGACGGCGGTCGTCCCGGTACTTTCAAGAACGGCACCGCTTCGAACAAGATCGATTACATTTTGCTTTCTCCGGATTTGTTCGACAAGGCAACCGCCGGAGGAATCTTCCGCATGGGCGTTTGGGGAGGAGTACATGGCACTCTGTTCCCTCATTTTCCAGAAATCACAAGAGAGGTAGAAGCTGCCTCCGATCATGCCGCGATCTGGGCGGAACTGGATATCTAGACTTTCGTTCCGAAAGACAGGAAATCGCGAAAAGCCGGCATCTCGAACAGAGCCAGTCTCGTGGACTGTTCCTTGGAGCAGACCGGCAGCTTACTTGACACGCATTCGATTATTCTTCGGATTGTGCTCAAGTTCGCAGAGGCCGAGGGCCTCCATAAGCGGGGGAACGTAGACGCCAAAACGACCGCGAAGGCCTTTCTTCAAACCGTACCATCCACCAATCGGGTTCTTCGAAGAACGAGCCCACGCTTCTACCGTTCCCTCTTTCGCGGATTTCTGTTCGTCAGCTCCACCAAGCTCGATCCAATCCCCCGCGTCTTTGAGCATCGCGTGCAGGTCTGCAATGCAGCGTGCGTCGTAGAGCAGGATAGTCTTGCCAACCGTGCACACCAGCACAGGTACGCCATCCCTTTCTTCGATGTGCATTGTGTAATCGCTTGTTCCCGGTGGCGTTTTGAGCGCCAGGGGGTTGTTCTTTGTTCTATCGAACGTTGCCATACGTTACCTCCCTCGCTGATCCAAGTCACACCAACACCGCCGTTGTTTGTTGTACCTGGTTCGGCAATTTTGCAGCGGCATTGTATCGCGTAGACGATCAGTTCGGTCGTGAGCCTGACGTCACTGTCGACGTGTACACGATCTCAGATCTCGAACAACGCATCGAATCCATAGATCTGCTGGAACAAGGTCTCGCGTCGACAGCGGTCAACTGAACGTTTCAATCGCTCGGATAGGGAACGTCTTGACGGGAGTCTTTCTCCGGACTGGAGCCGTCAGGAAGTCCAACTAATTTTTGTTTGTTCCCATCGCGGGCGCAGGCAATAATCACTGATCCGTGATCAGGCACGAAGGCGCCATACCATGACTTGGCAAGGAGGGACTTATGTTTCGATCGGCTTCCTCACGCATTCTGATTTGTCTGCTCCTGTTGTTTCTCGTGCCTCAAGAGTTCGTCGCACAGCAAGCCAGCACTGCAGCAAGCACGAAAAAACCGGGCGTCAAACGGATTGGCGTGTTCGCGAGCGCCACTACCGGCGAGGAAAGTATCCGTCAACAATTGAAAGAACTTCTGCAGGGTGATGGAACTCTTATTGAAGTCACTTTGCTAACCAACCGGGTCGAAACCCTCCGGCAAGCGGAAGCACAGCGTAATGAATGCGACTTCGTTCTCGAATCAAATTTCGAGATGAAACCGGCGAAAAAGGATGGCGGCCTGCTGGGTAAGGTTACGAGCGTGGCCAAGGACGTGAATCAGGAAACCGGGATCGTCAAGAACTCTCAGGTCCGAATACAGGAAACCGATCGCAAAGCCGACACTCTCGGAAAATTGAGCAACACCCTGACTCCAGAACCGAAGGACAAGGTGAAGGTAACATACAAACTAACGCCATCGAGCGGGAAGCCCGTACTGCTTGCCCAGGAAAAGGAAGTTGCAGCCGCGGACCTGTCAAAATTTCTCGAAAAGTTCCTGGACGATGTGGTGAAAGAATCTCTCAAGTAGACATCAACTAAATAGTCCCCCTCCTTTATGGCGACCGTGCCGCCAATTGGGGACCGAGGTGGATATTTTCAGCTGAGAAAAGACTGAAGTCTGAGAAGCAAAGGACCGTAACCTTCCGGTGCAAGTATTCCCGCCAGAACCAACCCAATGAAGGCTCCCGCAAGGTGAGCTTCATGGCTGGTACGCCCCCTCCCTCGCCGCATTAGATACGTCGAGATCAGGATGTAGCCGATCGCGAAAATTGGTGCTGGAATGGGGAATGGGAAAAAAAGGAAGCCAATGCTCATGCTGGGCAGCAGAACGATCGCTGCGAAGAGAATTCCGGATACTGAATCGCTGGCCCCGAGCGCGCGATATTCCGGATCTGCTCGGTGTCTAATGTACACAACTACCGTGGACAGAACACCCGCGAGCACATAGACCAGCAACATGCCCAATGTGCCCAATCCCTCTTCGACGACGGGACCGAAATAGTAGAGCGTCATCATATTGAAAAACAGGTGGGTGCCATCGGCGTGGGAAAAGTGCGAAAGAAGCATACCCTCATAGTTTCTGCCGGCGGAAACTTCGCTCGGTGAGAAGAAGAATATGTGGCTTCCTGTCGGGGAGTTCATCCTTGAGAAACCGATAAGCGAGACAATTACATTTATGGCAATGAGCAAATAGACCAGCATTGCTGTTGAGTATAAACGCACCGATCCGTTCTCACGGAGCGAGATGTTTTCGATGAGCGATTGACTGGTTAGAAGCCGCGAACCCGCTTTTCGTGAAAGGATCGCCGCGCACCTGAAGATTTTCATCGTGCGCTTGTTTGGTGTAATCCCAACCGTGATATACGATTGGTAGCAATGCTCCCGGATCAAATAAGGTCGGGCGCCTGAGAAATAAGGAAAAACAACAATGAAACTGAAATTTGCAACAGCAGCATTGCTGCTCACCTTAACGTCGGCGGCGGTCTGGGCTCAGGTGAATGCGGGAGATCAGAAACCCGAAGCCAGCCTGCCCTTCACTATGACCACGGTGACCACATTTACTCTGCCATGGCGGATGGCCTTCCTTCCCGATGGCCGCATGCTGGTCACCGAAAAGGTCGGTCCGGTCTGGCTCGTGACCCAGGATGGACAGAAGACCCTGGTCTCGGGCACGCCCTCGGTCTATTGGCAAGGCCAGAGCGGCATGCTGGGCGTTCACGTCTCGACGAGCTACGCCACGGACCAGAATATCTACCTCACGTATTCTGAACCGGGGGACTACGGCGGCGGTCTGGCGCTGGCGCGAGCGCGGCTCACCATCATGGGCAACACCGTCCGACTGGCCAACCTCCAGGTGATATGGCACCAGATGCCGAAGGGTAAGGGCGGACAGGAAGGCGGCGCGGTCGCTTTCGCACCCGATGGCCAGTCTCTGTTCCTTACGGTTGGCGATCGTCAGCGATTCACCCCCGCGCAGGATCCCGATCAACCCGTAGGCAAAGTCCTGCATCTGACCCTGGATGGGAAACCCGCACCTGACAACCCCAACTTCGGCAAAACTGGCGCGGCCAGCATTCCCCTGATTGATCCGCCGAGCGACACCGAAGCCGCCAAGACCGCGAAGGTAGTGAGCACCTATACTTTCCCCGGCCCCAACAATACGCCGGCTGAAACCTGGACAATGGGTCATCGTACTCCTTATGGCCTGGCGTTTTCGCCCACCGGCGAATTGTGGGAACTCGAGCATGGCCCGCGCGGTGGCGATGAGTTGAACCTGATCGAGAAAGGCAAGAATTATGGCTGGCCGCTCGTCGGGTATGCTCCAAATTATAGCGGTGTGCCGATCCCTAATCCCGACACGCGGCCCGACCTGGCGAAGCCGGCGATCTATTGGGTTCCGGTGATCGCGCCGGGGAATCTGATGTTCTACCGCGGCACCCAAACCTTCCCGCAATGGAACGGAAACGGATTCATCGGCGGCATGGGAACCCAATCGCTCACCCGTGTCATCTTTGATGGCAAGGGCGGTGCCAAGACCGCTGAGCGCTGGGCTGTGGGCAAACGTATTCGCGATGTGGCACAAGGTCCCGATGGTTCGCTGTGGCTGCTGGAAGACGCCGCGCCAGGCGCTCTGATCCATGTGACACCCAAGTAATCCGTTCGCCTTTAGTCGAAACAATTAGCAAAAAAGGCCGGAACGTTCCGGCCTTTTTTCTTTGCGGTCGCTGGCTGTGTCAGGCTACGTTTCGGATGGTGCTTTCAGTTAAGGAACATCAACCGAGCCTTCAATTTCGCCGTGCCACAGCTGACGACGCAAACGACATTCTTTCGCTTTGGCATGCAGCCGAGGCCGTTCAGAGTGTGACCGATACAGTTGAGGACATCCAGTCGATCGTCAGACGCGAGAACGCCGCATTCATTCTTGCTATCTCACACGGGCAGATCGTTGGCTCAGTCATAGCCGCCTTCGATGGCTGGCGTGGAGGTATTTATCGCCTTGCTGTCCATCCTGACAAAAGGCGACGGGGCGTAGCTCGCATGCTCGTAGCCGAAGCGGAGAAGGTATTCAAGAATTGGGGCGTAAAACGCGTTAGTGCGCTTGTGTTCAAGGAACATCCCTGGGCGATGGGTTTCTGGGCGGCAGCCGGTTATTCCGTGGATGAGCGCGTGGTCCGGTTCATTCGTGATCTCAGTCAAGACGCCTAGACCTTCTGTTGCCTCCACCCGATTTGGGATTCAGTTCTCAATCCCGTCATGTGCATGGAAGAACGCCCAAATCGTTTCAGCCATTTCAACGTACCGATCCCGCGCCTTGTTATAAGCATGATCCGGTGGTAGCGAATCCAGGCCTAGTTTAGCTGCGAACGATTTGCCCATGGGACCAGGCTCAAAATTTGGGTCACGGATGGCCTTCTCGAGCGCCTGAAAGAATCGCTTCTGGTCCGCGGGACCGCCGCTATACCACGTGCTCTTGTTAATAAATGAATCGAAGACTTCGTACATAGTTCCTCCCATCGTACTAATCTGCTCTGAAGAATCTCTCCGGAAGTCGGCGGAAATCTCCAGCCTGACTGCCAGCTGGACGTCCAGACTGCTCCATCCAGGCGTTAGGTTAATTCGCGTCGCTCAGGTTCCATCTCCCGGTCGTCGAGTGACGCATCGCATGCGGAAACTGGTTGTCGCGTCATCTCGTCGACGATACAGATTGCAATCGTCTGACCACACCTCAAACCTTGATAATCATTGAAGATTGACGTCAGGAGCCCTGCCGAAATGTCAGGAATTGTTATTGGGACTGACGCAAAACGTCATTGGACAACTCTGGAAGAAGGCGGATTCGTCCCATCATTCGACTACGGGCGGACATGCAAACCAGACACCGTCGAACCTGTTGATGGACAACTAGGCCATCGAATGCTGGTTGCGCTCATCAAACGCGGAATTGGCCGCATTTTTCGGACTGAAGCGGACTTCTACCGGCATGCCGTGAGAAAAGCGCGCAACCCATGCGTCTGCTTTATCCTCGCTGCCTCCGAAATTGCGTTCGATTTCCCCGCTGTAGCGCTGGCTTTGCACGCTGTACGAATAAGCCAGCTTGCCTTTGAAGAATCGGTTGTTCCCGCGCTGCTCAAGGCTGACCCAGGCGGATTCCACACTGCCAGTCACGTTGGGCCAGGAGCGGGTTTGCAAAAACCTCGCCTGCCGGACTAACCATGGAAAACCCGCGATAGAGGCAAACAAAGCCACAATTAAAATCGAGGAAACATATCCCATATGGTTGATCCAAGGTCATCTAAGCTACCGGACAAGTTGGCCATTCTGGAACGTGAACGGCTTGAGTCTTTGAATCTGCTAAAACAGAACCGGACGTCGGCTGCAATTAACTCGAACTTGTCCTGTCTCAGGAACTCTGCCTCCGAAATGGGCCAGGTAGCACAGTTAGCGCTTCTTCCTTTTAGCCTGTTTCTTTTTCGGATCGGTCTTTCCGGAAACCTTACCCTGCACGTTCGCTTCTGGTTTCGGCAGAGGATTCTGTTTTGTGATAACCAGCGGATCGGTGGATGAATTGTTGTTATTTGTCATTCCTGAATTATACGTGCGCGGATTCATCTTCGGCTTCATCTTGTCTTCAAAAGACTTTTTGAATGGCTAAATGTGTCGAACAAGAATTCGAATGCGCATTCCCGAAAGCGCGCAAAGTCGCAGTGCGAACGTGCTTACGAAGCTCTATCCAGGGGACGCCATGTCCTTCCGGTCTGCTGTAACGATCCGGAGGTGGCGCATCAGACGCGTGGCATGGCCAATCTCCGCCGAGAGTTCAGATCCGATTGCCGGAAGATCGCGGTCCCAGAGCGTACAAAACCCGTGGCGGGCCAGCAGCTTCCGCATCTGGTGCGGCGTGAGCACGGTGCGAATCGGCTCGCCCAATCGCCGAACAATCACCACGAGGAGAAGGAGCATCAAGGCAGGCTGGACGTACGCCACGATCAATCGGCTGCGTGGAGCCGAGCGGGCTTCGACAATGCTCAAAGTCGTTTCAATCTCATCGCGATTAAGGTACATCACGACGCCCTCCCATATCCAAGCCGTCGGTATATCGGGACTATGACCTGCGGCTTCCAGCGCTTCCGCCAGGTTGCCGTGCCTGAAATCCACGGGCACGAAGCGGACTTCGCGAGCCTCCAGCGTGAGTGGAGCCACCCGCTGGAGTTTCTGGCGTTGAGAGTCAGGGTGATCCACTTCGAACACGACAGCTCTCGCAAGCTCGGGCATTCGCCAAGCCCGTCCATCCAGGCCAGCACCCAGTATGACGACCTGAGTCACGGCCGTATTGCGTATTGCTGCGTCAATCGCCACGGTTCGTGCCACCATCAGCTGGGACTCCCTGAT
>Ga0184628_10000370_pt1 | contig 25029 bp, 24 predicted proteins | sample PLM4_5_b1_FD_133149 | JGI IMG/M metagenome (GOLD analysis project Ga0184628, IMG submission 133149) | Groundwater sediment microbial communities from an aquifer in East River, Colorado, USA - PLM4_5_b1 | ecosystem: Environmental > Terrestrial > Soil > Riparian zone | place: USA: East River... | reverse complement strand
TCGCCTTGTTGGCATCTTCTTCGCTCATTTCCACAAATCCGAAACCCTTCGAACGGCCTGTATCGCGATCCGTGATAATCGCTACCGACTCGACAGCTCCGTACTGTTCAAACGCGGCGCGAACATCGCTCTCCGTTGTTTGAAACGACAAATTTCCGACAAACATTTTCTTAGCCATTGTATCTACCTTGTTCTGTAAGGAAACTTCCGGGGCTGTGCGGCAGGGATTAAAAAACCGACCGAGGCAGGACAGGAAAGTCCGAACATTGGTTTATGTGCAGCGTAATTGCTGCAACCCTCACGATACGCGAACTTTTGTGAAAGTCAACCTATCTGCTGAAAACAAATAGGCCGAAGGCCACCACGAGGACAAACAGAAGCGCCAGAGAAATTTTCGCCCAAACCGCAAAAAACTGCTCTTTCATTGCCGTCTCCTTATTTCTTGCCGCCGAAGAGACCCTTCAGCGCGTTGCCAAGCGCTGCGCCACCATCGCCCGTCACGGCCTTGAGCTGCTCATTCGCCATTCCCTTGAGATCGGGCTTGAACACCGGTGCGGCGGATGTTCCCTGTACGAAAAACGGAATGTTCTTATTGGCGATGATGGCGGCCGTACCGGTCGTGTGCAGGGCAGCACTCATTTTGAAATCCAAAGCGTTTGTCGGACTGATGGTGCCGTCGCCTCGCAGATCGCCCATGGCGGGAATATTCAGCTGAATATCCCTGGCCGAAATTCCTTCGGGCGACACGTGCACATTCGCGCTGGCATTCTGGATGACCGTCGAGGGACCGGTCTGCATTCCCGCGACCTGTTGAATCAGCGCCATGTTCTTTCCCAGATCGAATCCGGCCAGGGTGGTGTCTTTCACACCGATCGCCCCGTCCATAATCAGTTTGTCCGCCGGCCCGGTCGCCGAGAGTTTCGCGCCGATCGTTCCGTTTTGAAGCGTGGACCCCGACGGCAGCACGATTCCCAGCGGAGCGAGCATGGCGACAATGTCGGAAACCGGCATGTCCGGTGCGTCGAGATTCATTTTCAGAATCATGTCCGGCGCCTGTTCGTAGTAGTTGCCGGTAATTTTTGCCGGCGCCTTACCGATACGAACATCGCCCCGTTTGAGCACGCCCGAATGTTTCCGCATGTTGTGTTCCGCATCGAAATTGAACTCCACAGGAACCGTCGCGGGTTTTCCGGTTTTGGAGAGTTTCAGTTTTTCCGCCTTGAGCGCGCCATTCATCTTCAGAATGCTGCCGTTGGTTTCTCCGTTGCCCTGCAGTGAAATCAGTCCGGCCATGTCGGGTGCGTAATTGGCAAGTCCGGTGTTGGCCACATCGACGCCGGTCATATTGATCTTGATGGCTACCGGCGTCATCGAGGCATCCGTTGCGTTGATGGGTCCGGCCTTTCCATCCAGCTTGATGTCGCCCCCGCCTTTCACTTTCATCGCGAGCGAGAATGGGAAGTTCGATGTCGGAGAAAATTCCAGTACTTCCAGATTCACGTCATCGAGCACCAGCGGTTTCCAGTTGATGCTGGTCCGTCCAATCGTCAGTTGACCATCGCTGATGTTCAATCGGTGGACTGTCAGAGCCAGGCCACCTTCAGCGGCGGCCGTGGTCTTGGATTCCGGCTTTGCGGGAGCGGACGTCGAAGTGCCGAGACTGGAATAGTTCCAGTTTCCGGCTGGTGTCTGAAGCAGTGTGATTTCCGGCTTCTCGATGGTGATTCCCGTGACATTGAGCTGGCGCGAGAAAATCAGCGGCCTCAGTTCAACACCGATACGAAGGGCTTTGGCGCGAAGAAAAGGAACCTTGCCAAACGCCGGGTCTTCCGCAATCTCCAGGTCGTTTGCCTCGACGGAGCCGGAAAACAGCGACAGGCTCAGATTGCCAAGTTTCACATCGCGGTGCAGGGCATCTTTCAGCCTGGATTCCAGAATGGGTCGAAATCGATTCGCATCGAAGAAGAGAATCAGGGCGACGGCGGCCACGATGAGAACACCTGCAATGACTGCGACCCACTTCACCGCTCGCTTCATGGCCTTTTTCACCTCTTTGCGAATTTGGATGCGCAGTTAGTAAAGCACCATCAATGCGGCGGATCAAGCGAGTCTGCGGTAGGATCTATCCGTGCTTCAGATTGGTCCTCTCCAGATCAGACTTCCCGCGATTGCAGCGGCGCTCTCCGGGTTTTCCGACCGGCCGATGCGAATCGTGGCGCGCCGGTACGGCGCTGAATTTGCGATGGCCGAGGTGGTGCTCGACGAGATCGTGCTCGTCCAGGGAAAGCTGCGGGAGCGGATCTTCAGGATTGGCGACGACGACCATCCCATCGGCGGTCAGCTCATGGGCAGCCGTCCCGAACAGTTCGGCGAGGCCGCAGGTGACCTCGTTGAGGCTGGCTATGATCTTATCGATATCAATTTCGGATGCCCGGTGAAGAAGGTGCTGGGACGATGTCGCGGCGGATTTCTGTTGAGTGATCCGCAGACGGCTCTGGGGATCGTGCGATCTGTGATCGATGCGGTAGGCGGCAGGCGTCCGGTCACTCTGAAGATGCGGCGAGGTTTCGATGACTCGGCCGAAAGCGAACGGAATTTCTTCACAATTCTCGATGGAGCGCTGGAACTCGGCGCGGCGGCAATCACGGTTCACGGGAGGACCGTGAAGCAGCGGTATGTCGGTCCATCGAACTGGGACTTTCTGCGCAGGGTGAAACGTCACGTGGGCAACCGAACGATTCTCGGCAGCGGTGATCTGTTTACTGCGGACGCAGTGATTCGCATGATGAGTGAAACCGGTGTGGACGGTGTCACGGTCGCGCGCGGAGCCATCGGGAATCCATTTATCTTTCGGGAATGCCGCGCGCTGATGGAAGGGCGATCCATTACTCCGCCTTCGGTTGCCGAACAACGTGATGCCATGGAACTGCAGTTGACGGAACTTCTCGAGCTTCACAATCCCGTGCGTGCCGGCGCCATCTTTCGAAAGTTCGGAATTGCTTATTCGGACCTGCATCCTCTTCGTACCGAAGTCCGCCAGGCTTTTATCAATACCCGCACGCTTGCCGACATCCACTCTGCAATGGCGACCTGGTACGACGATCAGCGCGAGTGGCCGGCAGTTTTCCCCCGCGAATCGATTACCGATCTGATCGCCGCCGGCTCCGCCGGGTGACATTGTCGCAGTTGTCAACGCCTCCGCCAGATGTTTTGGATTCATGTGACATGTGTGTAGAATTCTGTGTGAGGTGCCACACATGGCAACAAACCTATCTTTGGATCCGGAACTTCTCGAAAAAACATTACGTGTGAGCGGAGAAAAGACGAAGAAGGCAGCCGTAACGAGAGCTCTGAAAGAATTCGTTGCCCGTCACGAGCAACACGGTGTGAGTAAGCTGTTTGGCAAACTTCAATGGGACATATCCTACGACTACAAGAAGGATCGATCCCGTAGATGAATGTATTGGTCGATACCAGCGTCTGGTCGCTTGCTCTCCGTAGGGACGCTCCGCCGGATACGAAAGCAACTCAAGCTCTGACTCGCTGTATGCAACGAGGTGATGTTCTGTTTTCGACGGGAATCATTTTGCAAGAGCTGTTGCAGGGTTTTCGAGGGCCGAAACAGCGCACCCACATCATCGAGTACTTTTCAAAGTTGCCAATGATCGTGCCGAATCTCATGGATCATATCGAAGCCGCAGCGCTCCAGGCAACATGCCGTCGCAAGGGGATTCAGGCTGGAACAATTGACGCTCTCCTGGCTCAGCTCGCCATTGGGCATGATTTGGAATTGCTGACGACAGACCGCGACTTCGTCATGATGGCGAATCACGTCCCACTCCGAATACTCGCAGAGTAGTATCCCGTTGTATCTGTCGCCGAAGTCACGAGGCGATGAGCTTGACGAGATAGATCAATCCGAGTATCGGAAGGATCATCAGCGCGAGGAGAAGGATAACGACAACGCCGACGAACGCCCAGTCTCTGCTGGGATTCCTCGTTCCACTCATGGCTTCGCGATAGATCTGAATATTGCGGATATTGGATTTGAAGGTGAGATCGAAGATGTCGCCGACCAGCGGAATCATTCCCAGAAGCGTGTCGAATCCCACATTCAGCAGCATTCTCATGATCGCCGCACGGTGCACGCCATGCTGCATCGCGCGAAGGATGATCAGCGCACTGACGATGCTGGTTGCGGCATCGCCGAGTCCGGGGATCAGGCCAATGAGCCCATCGAGTCCGAATGAGACCGTTCCGATCTGAATCGACGAGTCCATGAGCCATGCCAGATACTCCGACAACCTGTCATTGTAGGCAGTTTTTTCAGTTTCCTTCGCGTCGGACTTCATTGCGTGATTATAGTGTTGTCCCATTCCGGGCTGAAAAGCCCAACGGAGGAGACTCACTATGAAGGCATACGGTGCCGAATTCTTTGGAACGTTCTGGCTGGTCCTTGGAGGTTGCGGGAGCGCGGTACTTGCCGCGGCGTTTCCCAGCGTGGGAATCGGACTCCTCGGCGTGTCGCTGGCCTTTGGTCTAACCGTACTGACTATGGCTTATGCGATTGGTCATGTTTCCGGTTGTCACCTCAATCCCGCAATATCCATCGGAGCATGTGTGGCCGGCCGATTTCCCGCGAGCAAGGTGCTGCCTTACATCATCTCGCAGGTTCTCGGAGGGATTGCTGGCGGCGGCGTGCTGTACCTGATCGCCTCGGGCAAAGCTGGATTTGATCTGTCTGCCGGTTTTGCATCCAATGGCTATGGAGACCATTCGCCCGGAGGGTATTCGCTTCAAGCCGCGCTCATCACCGAAGTAGTGATGACGATGATGTTCCTGATCATCATTCTTGGTTCCACGGACACGCGCTCGCACAAGGGCTTTCCGCCAATTGCGATTGGAATGACACTGACATTGATTCATTTGATCAGTATTCCCGTCACCAATACGTCTGTGAATCCGGCGCGCAGCACTGGGGTCGCATTGTACGTCGGTGGATGGGCCGTCTCTCAGTTGTGGCTTTTCTGGCTCGCACCCATTGTGGGTGGAGTTTTGGGAGCTCTCGTTCATCGTGCAATTGGTGAAGAAGGCCCGAAGCGTGAAACTGCCGCCGGATAAGGTTCTCGCCAGGGTCCGCGAGCTTTGCCTTTCATATCCGGAATCCAATGAGACCGCCGCCTGGGGCCACCCGAATTTTCGCGCCGGCAAAAAGGCGTTTGTGACGTTTGAACGATGGGAAGGTCGCCCTTCTATCGCCTTCCGCGTTCAGGACGCGGACAAAGAAAAGCGGCGCCCCGGCGGCGAGTTTTTCGTCACGCCGTACGGACGTGGGCAGTGGGTGAGTTTGTGGATTGATCGAACCATACCGGAGTGGCCTGTCATTGAAGAATTGATCGACAAGGGCTTTCGATTGGTTGCGATCAAGAGAATGTTGTCTGCCTTGAAAGGCTAGCCGAAGCGTTCCTCCCGCCAGGGATCCCCGTTCATGTGGTAGCCTTCGCGTTCCCAGAATCCGGCCTCGTCTTCGCTGAGGAATTCGATGGCGCGCACCCATTTTGCGCTTTTCCATGCATAGAGACGCGGGATGATGAGGCGCAGGGGGCCGCCATGCTCGATCGTCAGGGGTTCGCCATTTCGCTTGTCGGCCAGTAGTGCATCTTCGGCGAGAAATGCATCGAGCGGCATGTTCGTCGTCCAGTCGTTGTCGTAGCCATAAACGAGGGCGAACTTCGCTTCCGGTAAAATCTCAACGAGCCTTCCGATTTCCCGTGTCGAGACGCCTTCCCACAGATTGTCCAGTTGCGACCATCGCGTCACGCAATGAAAGTCGCCAAGGACTTTGACGCGAGGCAGCGACTGAAACTCGTTCCAGTTCCATTGCATCGGCTTCTTCACCAGGCCGGATACGCTGATGGACCATTGCACGGTGGAGAGATTCGGCGGTCCGCCGGCATCCAGTACCGGCCATTTCACCGTGCGCGATTGTCCCGGCGGCAAGCGCTGCTCGCGCAAAGTATCGGGACTGACGATTGTGGGGAGTTCCTGTCGTGCCGGATTTTCCATCCCGACAGTTTACCGCGAAGCGAAATCCGGTTTTGTATCTTCGAGTATCTGAAGTATGGCCGTGCGATCGGATTCGCTGAGTAGCGAATACGGCATGTTCCTGTCGGCGCCTGTCAGGATTTCTCGAAACCGTTTGTAGACGTAATCCTTCGCAGGAAGCGGCAGTGCATTAAATGATTCGGTATAGATCACGTAGCTGAGCGGATAGCGGAACAAGCGCTTCTTCAAATCCAGTTCCCGGAGCGACCGGCCCTGGTGATCGAACGGGCCCAGCTTCTGGAACTCGGTTGCGAAGCCCGAAGTTCCCACGATCGGAGCCGAGAGTTCCGGAGTCCAGCCAAACAGCATCGCCGTCACCAGAGGTTCGGTGACATTCCGAATCCGGGTTTTCGTGATCTCCGACACCGGTGGATTCACGCCTTCATCCTGAATCGCCGATCGGACTTCGTAATTAACGCGCGTAATCAGATTGTGAAGCTGAGTCTGGTGCGTCAGGACCATCAGCGCGGCGATGTCGCTGTGTTTGGTGCGATACGGCGTCGCGTCAAGAGTCTCCGGGAGGGCCGTGAGATTTGTCGTTGCTGCGAGATTCATGCGGGACACATACGTACTGGGCGTACCCAATGCCGAGGCAACATCCGGATAGTAGCTGTTGCCACGGTGCAGCTGACTTCCCGTGGTGCCGGTTACATACCAGCCGCCAAAACGTTCGTTCAAAGGCGAGCGATCGGTCATCACCGTGGAGCCCGCGCTCAGGATCGGGTTTCCGTCGACGTCGACCAGCAAAGATCGCATGAGCAATCCGGGAACTCCACCTGTGGACGAGGAATCATGGCATATCAGACATCCTTCATTCAGGCGTTCGAACTGCGGCCGATCGCTGGCTTTCTGTGGCAACGTATAGAAGATTGTTCCAAGAGCCGGATCGACCGATGCGAATTCCAGGACCGGGCCTCCCTGCACCCAGCCCACGTAAACATCGTCATTGAAGTACAGCGCGCGAGGACTGCGCCTGGAAATATGGTCAATCTGAAAACTCGTTTTCGAAAAGACCAGAGTCTGAGTGGACTCCGGTATCTTCATTGCGCGAAGAACGGCGGGAAGGTATCCCCACTTCTTGTCGAAGGAAAGATTGGCGGTACCCGCATCAATCTGCTTCTGGAGACGCGCGATGGGATCATCCGCGTGTCCTTTGATGTAATCGTTCAGCGCGCGATCCCCGGTCGAAGCCATCTGCATCATGGACAGGCCTGCCATGGGAAGCAGAAGCGCCAGCGCAGAGATTAAAATCGTTTGAAGGCGAGTCTTGTTCCTCATACGGATGTTGGATGCAGTTGATCTTCCAATGATGCGGTCGAATGACAGCAACAACTTCGCTCGAACCGTCCATGCAGGCCAAAGTTCGCAAATGACATCATGTCACGATTGCGCCGTAATCCGAATGGCAGCTTGCCAATGCGTCGCAGTCTCCGGTTTGACGAACCTCTGCAAAGACACACTCAAACCCCTTTATTTCCAGTGGATTTAAGTATGCCCCCTTCCTACCATTTCCCCGGGTCTCGGTGAAGTTCATCCGCTTCGAGGCCGGAGATAAACATTGGAGTTCAAGATTCTTTCACATGCGGGTCTGGCGGTCAGCAGTGGCGATGTCTCGCTGGTTTTCGATCCATGGCTGGTGGGAAGTTGCTATTGGCGGTCGTGGTGGAACTACCCACCGGTTCCCGACGATCTGGTGTCCGGTCTCAAGCCGAGCTTCATCTGCCTGTCGCATATTCACTGGGACCACTTTCATGGTCCAACTTTGCGCATGTTCTCCCGGGACACGCCGGTGATTGTCCCCAGAGGCCACGCCGACAAAATGAAGCGCGATCTCGCGTTCAACGGATTTAAAAATGTCGTGGAACTGCGGCACGGACAGGCGTTCGATCTGGCTCCGGGATTCCGAATCACTTCGTACCAGTTCTTTCCGTATCTGGACAGTGCGATCATGATCGAGTGTGAAGGGAAGACCCTCCTGAATGCGAACGATGCCAAGTTCATGGCCGGGCCGTTGCGGCAGATTCTTCGGCGTCACCCTTCGATCGATTTCGTGTTCCGCAGCCACAGTTCTGCGAACGGGCGCATGTGCTATGAGGTCGTGGACGATCGATCCGCAGTCGTGGATGACGATTCCGCTTACCTCGCCAGCTTTGCGGCCTTTGTCCGCCGCACCAATGCGCGGTATGCCATCCCATTCGCCAGCAACCATTGTTTCCTTCACAAAGAGGTCTTCTCCCTCAACGCCACCATCAAGACTCCGCAGATGGTGGAAAAATATTTCGATGCCCGCGGGATTTCCGAGCCCGAGGTGAAAGTCATGGTGACAGGAGACTCGTGGTCTTCGGAGCGTGGATTTCAAATCGACCCGCAGGGTCGCGAATTTTTCGATGATCGGCAGTTGCACCTGCAGTCCTACAGGGAACGGATGGCGCCCGTTTTGGAAAAGTTCTATGCGGAGGAGGCCAGTGCGAGAGTTTCGCTCGCTGAAGTGGAGGCCTATTTTCGCAAATTTCGAGCGGCGATGCCCCTTGGGGCGAGATGGTATTTCCGGGGCTACCCCATTGCGTTTGTGCTGGAGGCAGGGGAGAGCCGGACCATTTTCGAAGTGGATCTGTTCCGCGGTCATGTCCGCGAGCTGTCGGCCACGAACTCAACCGAGCCGCTGGAATTACATACCTCGACATTCATCTTCAAACAGGCCATGGACGTCGACTTGTTCGCGTTGATTCCCATCAGCAAGCGCGTCCGGTTTAGAGTGACTCGCCGGACGAAGGGCCGCATGGAATTCCTCAACCATCTCTGGTGTCTCTATGAGTACGAGGTTCCGCCGACCGGTAAACTGACCTTCCGATTCTTCGAGACGTGGCTGCTGCGGTGGCGCGAAGTATTTTTGTACATGCGCATCGCAAAAGACATCGCGCTCGGAATAAAAGTCAGCGAACAGAAGTACATCGAGTCCTAAAACATCTGACAATGTGCCAGCCAATTCCCCTCCTGGCACAGGAGGGGTGGCCGAAGGCCGGGGTGGTAGGTCAAGTCCGAAACTAATTCTCTGTTTGAACTTGTCTACCTCCCCGGCTCGCCAGGCTCGCCGTCCCCTCCTGTTCCAGGAGGGGAGCCGTGAAATGTCCCCATGCCTGCGACACCTGCTAACGTTTTGGCCCGCACCAGGGCTTCCTGGATATTGGCGCAGATGTTTTCCCTTCCGATGCGTTCTTCAAAATCGGCCCGACGCATCATCTGCGCGGGCCTTTCCGAAGCGCCGCACAGGATGAGCCACCGGCCCGACGCGTGAATGGCGTCGGCAAATTCTTCCAGTGCCTGTAAACCTGTGGCATCGATGGCCGTCATGTTTCTCAATCGAAGAATGACGATTGGCGGAAACTCGGACAGCCCGTCCAGCACGCCTTCAAGTTTGTCTGTCGCACCAAAGAGGAACGGCCCGTGAATTCGGAACACGGTGACGTAGGGAGGGATTTCCTTGTCCTGCAGTATGTGCGGCCGGCCGTCTTCGATATAGTCCCGGGTGACCTGTGAAACCGTCGTGCTCCGCGTCACCTTTCGAATGTAGACCAGTCCCGCCATGATCATTCCGGCTTCGACGGCAACGGTCAGATCGGCGAAAACCGTCAGGCCGAAAGTGATGAGCCATGTTCCGACTTCCAGCCGGGACAGTTTCAGCAACTCGGGTATTTCTCTCCACTCTCCCATGTTCCAGGAAACCACCATCAGGATCGCGGCAAGAATGGACAACGGAATGAACTTCGCCAGAGGCGCGGCGAAGAGCAGGATGCACAGAAGTGTGATCGCGTGCGTCATTCCCGCGACCGGGGACTTTGCTCCGGATCGGACATTGGTCGCCGTCCGGGCGATGGCGCCGGTAGCTGGAATTCCACCGAACAGCGGCGCTGCGATATTCGCTACGCCCTGAGCAATGAGTTCCACATTCGGCTTGTGCCTGTCGCCGCTCATGCGGTCGGAAACCACGGCGGACATCAACGACTCAATGGCGCCGAGCATGGCAACCGTAATTGCCGGAGAGATCAGCGGGAGTATGAGGTCCACTCGGAATGTCGGCAGCTTGAACGACGGGAGGCCTGAAGGTATTCCGCCAAATCGCGTGCCAATCGTTTCAACCGGAAGTTTGAATACCCAGACCAGGACGGTCCCGGCAAAGAGCGCGACGACATAACCGGGAATGCGTTTCACGTAACGCGTGCAGAGCAGGATGGTCACGATTCCGAGCAAGCCCAGCGAGGTTTCCGTTAGGGAGAGTGTTCCAAAACTCTGCGCGAGGGTTTTCATCCGGCCGAGGAAGTCTCCGGGAACCGGTCCGGTCTGGAGGCCGAAGAAGTCTTTGATCTGGGTGCTCGCGATGAGCACGGCAATGCCATTGGTAAAACCAACGACGACGGGACGGGGAATGAATTTGACGGCCGTGCCCAGGCCGGTCGCTCCAAGAACGATCAGCATCAGACCGGCCAGGAGCGTGCACATGTAGAGGCCGTCGATGCCGTAGCGCGAGACAATCCCGTAGACGACGACAACAAACGCGCCGGTCGGCCCGCCGATTTGTGTATTGGATCCTCCCAGGGCGGAGATGAGGAATCCCGCCACCACGGCGCAATACAAACCCGCCTGGGGCGGGACGCCCGATGCAATCGCGAATGCCATCGCCAGTGGCAACGCTACCAGGCCAACGGTGATACCCGCGATCAGGTCGGAGACGAACTTGTCGCGGGAATAATTTTTGAGAGCGGAAACCGATTTAGGGAGCCAGGTGTCTACATCAAACATGGATAGCGAAAACTTTCATCGCCGGCGAGAGGGCTGAACGCTCATTTCCGTCAGCATGGACTTCACATCGATCAGATGATTGTTGAAAATCTGTTTTGCCACATCCAGGAGCTTGAATACGGCTTTATCGCGCACGGAGTAGTAGACATTCGCTCCGTCCTTGCGGCCGGTGACGATATTCCGGCTCCGCAGCACGGCGAGCTGCTGCGACAGTGAGCTTTGCTCCACGCCAAGGCGCGTGCACAGCTCGTTCACTCCGGTTTCTCCATCACGAAGTTCATCGAGCACGGCGATCCGAAGCGGATGAGCCAGCGCTTTGAAGAATTCCGATTTGAACCGTCCCAGGTCAGTCATGAAGTCATTATATGAAAATATACAAACATCTGCATATGAATTATGGGGACAGGCCCCTCAATCCCCCTGATGGGGATCTGATCAATGTTCAATTCTCAATTCCCAATTCTCATCCGATCGGATCGGAATTGAGAATTGAACATTGATCAGATCCCCATAACTGCTGTGTTAGGATTCTCGCACTTATTTCACGATCACCCTCCCGGGAGCGATTTATGAAGCGTTGGATTCTCGTCGCATTAGTGGCATTGACCAGCCCGGCCCCGCAACAGCCGCTGAAGGTTCGAATCGAGGGGGTTGTTGTACGACCGGGAACCGGTGAACCCGTGCCGCGCGCCCGTCTCACGCTGACTTCAACTGGCCGTGGAGGTCCGCTGCCGGCGCCGACAAATCTGCCGCAACGCGGAGGCGTAATTCCCCAGAAGACGATAGCCCCGGCCGTTACGGACGATCTGGGCAGGTTCAGTTTTCAGGATCTGGACGAAGGCTCCTACACGCTTCAGATACTCGCCAACGGCTATGTTTCCCAGAACTACGGCCAGCGCTTTGCGGGAGGATCGGGCACTCCGATCGTCCTGACGGCCGGGCAGGACTTGAAGAATCTGTCCGTGACTCTCACGCCGGCAGGCAACATCGGCGGCCGGGTTGTGGATCGTTTGGATCAGCCGCTGGTCAACGTTCCCTTGCGGCTGATGCGATATTCCTACGATGCTCAGGGGCAGCGGTCGTGGCAGGCCGTGGGCTCCGCGACGACAAATGACCGGGGCGAATATCGGATTTACTGGATCACACCGGGCCGTTACATTCTGATGGCCGGAATTCCCGGCATTGGAGCGAGCCCCTTTCTTGCGCTGATAACATTGGCGGTTGGCTCCGACACGACGAACAACAATGACGTTCCGGTTCCGATGGGATATGCATTTTATCCGGGAGTGTCCGATATCGGTGCGGCGCAGATTATCGATTTAAAGCCAGGTGCCGACATCGATTCGGCCAACATCACGTTGACGACGCGGCCTCCGACGTACCGTATTCGCGGACGGGTGATCGATTCGAGAACGGGTCAGCCGCCGGCACTCGCACGGGTGATAGCGACGCCGAGAGTACTGGGAGGGCCATCAAATTCCCCAATGGATCGGATAGCGTCGGAACTTCCACTCAATAACTACAATTCTTCAACCGGGACCTTCGAGATTCGCGACCTGCTGCCTGGCTCTTATGCGGTGGCCGTAGCTGTCCAGGATCCACGAACCCCTTCTACTGCCGGCAGAGGCGGGGTGCCGCCGCCGGGCTTGTCCACGGGCACGATAGTTGTTGGAGTGTCGGACACCGACGTGGAAGGAGTTGTGGTGACAGTCGTCCCCGCCGCGACTCTGGCGGGCCGGTTGCGTGCCGAAGGCTCCCAGCAACTGCCCGTGACGCCGGATCGCACCCGTCTTCAGTTGATATCGCGGGATCCGGCCGCCGTACTCGGAGCATCGGGTGCGGGCGGTGCCGCTACGCCGAGCGCGGACGGAACATTCCGGTTCGCCAATATCGCCGTCGGTGAATATCGTGTCGTCCTGCAAACTGCAGGCGGCCGCGGCGGCGCTGGGGGCGGTGCCGTCTACCTCAAGGAAGCCCGCCTCGACGGTGCCGATGTACTCAACACTGCACTGCGCATTTCGGGTTCAGCTGCGGGCACACTGGAAATCGTGGCCGGCGTCACCAACGCTCAGATCAGTGGAATTGTTTCAGACCGGCGGGCACAGCCTGTGGCCGTCGCACAGGTGGTGCTGATTCCCGATCGTGCGCGAGACCGAATTGATCTCTACAAGACTGCAACCGCGGACGACCGCGGGCGTTTTTCGTTTCCCGGCATACCCCCGGGGGACTACAAGGTGTTTTCCTGGGAATTCGCCGAGCCATTCAGCTGGTTTGATCCGGAGTTGCTGGCGCAGTCGGAGACGAAGGGTACTGCGGTGCATGTAACGGATACCTCGTCGGAGATGATTGAAGTGAAGCTGATTCCAAAGGAAGGTTCACAATGATATTCGCAGCGATTGCGATATCCCTCATTCTTCAGGCTCCACCGATTGCGCCTCCCCGAGCCGAAGCCCCTGCGTCCATATCCGGTGTTGTCGTGAACGGCACAACAAATGAGCCCATCGCGAATGTACGCGTTTCCCTGGCTCGAACCGATGCATCACTGGGCGCGTTTGGGCAAATGATCGCCTCGGATCGTCCACCTGGAGAAGCAACGTTGCCAGGCGAACTGCTCACTGCGATGGCAGACCGGATGATTCTCGAGGCAGCCGCTGGAGGTATCACGCCGAATCAGGACGCCGAGGTAAAAGCAATCACATCCCTTCCTCTGGCAGATATTCAAGAGATGGTGATGAGTCCAAGTGGGGAAGTGGCGCTGGTCTACAAATCCGCACCACCGATGATGACCGACAGTCAGGGCCGGTTCGGATTCCCCAACGTACAACCCGGAACATACAAGCTGATTTTTGCAAGCAATGGTTATGCGCGACAGGATTTCGGACAGAGAGGAGCCGGAAGCACGGGGATACCAATCGTGATGACTGCGGGCCAGGTGAAGAACGATATCGTGATGCGAATGTCGCCCGTCAGCGCGATCAGTGGTCGAATTTCAGATACCAGTGGGCAGCCGATAGCCGGCGTTCCGGTACAGCTGTTTCGGTTTGCGTATGACGAAACCGGAGAGCGGAAGGTGCAGCGTGCCGCATCGACTCAGACCAACGATCGGGGAGACTACCGCATCTATTATCTTTCTGCCGGGCGCTACTATCTCAACGCGGGCAATCCGCCCGGACAAAACGGAACTTCCGGGATCGACGAAGTTTTTGCGGTGGTACAGCCTGCCAATTTTGCCGCCAACAGGATTCCCGAGAAGTACGCGCTGACCTATTATCCTGGAGTTGCAGACGCGAACTCCGCGGCCTCGATGGATATACCGCCCGGAGCGGATCTCAAGGGCGTGGATTTGTTTCTGAAGGTGCAGCAGACGTACCGCATTCGCGGGACGATCGTGGACACCCGGACCGGTCAGCCTCCCGCAAATCCAAGTATTGAATTGAACCTTCAGTCTCCCGATCCCCAATCTGGCAGCTACGTGAACCTTGGGCCGGGTAACGGACCGAACTACAACATGTCGGATGGATCGTTTGAGTTCCGAAATGTCAGTACCGGCGACTACATTGTCGTTGTGAATCTGCCCAGTCCGGCGCCTCCAAGGCCGGCGGATTTCGCGACCATGACAGCCGAGCAGCAGCGAGCATTCGTGGAAGCTCAGAATGCAGCATCCCTTGGAAGACCCAGGGCATCAACTGCGGTCCATGTGACGACTGCGGATGTCGACGGTCTCGTGTTCAGAACCGCGACGGCCGGTTCAATTTCCGGGCGCTTCCGATCCGAAGGCGACACAACCACTACAGCGCAGGCACTCCCCTATCTAAGGGTTCAGTTGAAGAGCACGGATGGCTCTGCGCAGTCGTCAGGAGGCATCGGGCAGTCTGCGCCCACGGCGGACGATGGCACATTCCGCATGAATGGCCTCTGGCCTGGTGAGTATCGCCTGGTCGTGATTGGACTTCCCGCCGGGTTCTACGTGAAAGAAGCACGGCTCGGGGACGCGGACGTTTTGAATGCACACATGCGGTTTTCAACTGCGGAGACTGGCACTCTGGATATTGTGATCAGTCCAGGCACGAGCCAGGTCGACGGCACGGCGGCCAACAGCAAGGGGCAGCCTGTCGCGGGAGCACGTGTCGTTCTGATTCCCGAACGCAATCGCGATCGAACTGAACTCTACCGGCCCGCGACTGCCGATCCGGCCGGACACTTTAATATTTCCGGTATTGCACCGGGGGACTATAAGCTGGCCGCGTGGGAGGCCATCGAACCCTATGCGTTCTTCGATCCTGAACTGATCAAGCAGGCAGATGACAACGGAACGCGAGTACGCGTTACCGAATCTTCGAAACAAACCGTCAATGTAATTCCCATTCCGTGAGAGTGGTGACAGAGAGGAAATTCGAAATGAATACGACGATACGGCTGGTCTTCAGTGCTGTGATTCTATTGGTGGCTATGACCGCTCTTGCACAGGACGCGAGTCTCGTTCGGGCAAACGTTCTGGTGACCGAAACCTCTCGTGATCGTGCAGTGCGCGGTCTGGCGAAGGAGAACTTCCAGATCTGGGAAGATGGCGTCGCTCAAACGATCGTTTCGGTTACTGAGGGAACTACCGCCGGCGAATATGTGATCGCATACAAATCCACAAACGAAGCTAAGGATGGGAAGTGGCGGAAGCTTCGGGCAAAAGTCGACGCTGGAAAAGGCCTCGATGGAATAGGTGTGGCGTTCAGTGTGCTGTTTCAGCAAGGGTACTTTGCGCCGGGACCTATACCAGGAAACTGAGAACACGACAGGCGAACGATCGCCCCTCCTGGCCAGGAGGGGTGGCGCGAAGCGCCGGGGTGGTTGTTCTTGATCGAAGAATTCTGCTTGTCGAGATTGACCCACCACCGCGTCTGCGGCTTCGCCGCAGCCACCCCTCCTGGCCAGGAGGGGCGATTCCTCGTATTCCCCAGTTTTCACGCCGGATTGTGCCAGTGTGCGCCGTCGGCAATGATTCGGTTCGCGTCGGCCGGTCCCCAGGTACCCGGCTCATATTCCGCAACCGGCGTTTGAATTCCAAGTATGGGGTCCACAATCCTCCACGCCTCTTCCACGCTGTCGTAGCGTGCAAACAACGACGCGTCTCCCCGAATGGCGTCCCCGAGAAGCCGCTCGTAGGGCGACATCGAATCGCCGGGACGCCGGTGCGTCATCAACTCCACGTTCTCTCCCGTCATGGCTTCACCGGATGATTTGACACGCGCTCCAGCTGAAATCTGGACTTCCGGACTCAATCGGAAACGAAAGTAGTTCGGATGCTGGAGACGAACGTTGTCGAAGACGGTTTGCGCCGGATGCTTGAGTTCGACCATGACTTCGTTAGCGGTAATGGGCAATCGCTTTCCTGTCCGGATGTAGAACGGCACACCAGACCATCGCCAGGTTTCAATGTGCAGTCGTAACGCGGCGTACGTTTCCACCTGGGACTCCGGGGCGACGCCGGCGGTTTCACGATATCCGCGATACTGGCCTCGAACGACATCGGCTGGGGACAATGGGCGAATGGCCTTCAGCAGACGTCGCTTCTCATCGCGCATGGTTTCCGGGTCGTTGCCGACCGGAGCGTCCATGGCGAGCAGAACCAGAACCTGCAGCATGTGGTTCTGCACGACATCGCGTATCGCTCCCACCTCTTCGTAGAATTTCCCTCGGCTGTCGACACCGAAATCCTCGGCCAGCGTCATCTGGACGCTTGCGACATAGTTGCGGTTCCAGACCGGTTCGAGAAACGAATTGGCGAATCGGAAATAGAGCAGATTCTGGACGGGTTCCTTCCCCAGAAAATGATCGATGCGCCAGATTGCGGATTCGTCAAAGAACGAATGCAGCATCGTGTCCAGGGACTGCGCCGATGCGAGATCCCGTCCAAACGGTTTTTCGACGATGATCCGCGCCCCTTTCGCGCATCCGGATTTCGCCAATCCCTGGGCAACCGTGGCAAACATGCTGGGAGGAATGGCCAGGTAGTGCAGCGGATGCTGTGCGTCCCCCAGCACGCGTCGAAGCCTGTCGTAGGTGGTATCGTCGCCGTAATCGCCGTCGACGTATTGCAGATGGGACGCCAGCCTGCCGAACGCATCTTGATCGAGCCCACCGTGCTGTTCGAGACTTTCCTTCATGCGCGACTTCAACTGATCGAGGCTCCATCCGGACCGGGCAACGATGATGACCGGCATATCCAAAAGGCCCCGCTGCGTCATCGCCTGAAGCGCCGGAAAAATTTGTTTGAAAGCGAGGTCTCCTGTCGCTCCGAAAAGAACACATGCATCGGAATGAGGCGGGCTTGTCATGAAATGGATGATAGCGTAACCCGTCCCCATCCCGGGACGGCCCATGTATAATCGGGCCCACGAAAGGACAAAAACCATGGGAGATTCAGGTGAAGGGTTAATCGATGCAGAGGCAAGGATCCAGGAACGCATGGAAGAGATGCAGGCAAGCCGCGAACAAAAACGTGAGCCTGCAAAAGATGATCCGGAACGATTTTTGAGACTGGGCTCATTGAATCTTGTCCGAACTCAACTGACTCGACAACTTGAAAGCGCCACACATGAGAACCGGCGCAAGCAGATCACCAGCGCCATCACCGACATTGACCTTCGTATTGCCGCGCTAAAAGAGGAGAAATAAGAATGAAGACACTACGATCCGTGACGATCGCGACACTGATTCTGACTGCCATTGTTGGTGTGACAGTGGCTCAGGCCCCCGCAGGAGGTCAGCGCGGTGCCCCGGCCGCCGCCCCTGCAGCACCGGCAGCACCCCCGATGGTATTGACGACGACGGCATGGGCCGACGGCACCGTCATTCCCGTGAAATACACACAGGCAGGCGAACAGGTTTCGCCGGCCTTGAACTGGACGAACACTCCGCCGGCCACAGTCAGCCTGGTGCTGCACATGTACGATGCGGATGCCACACCCACCAAGGGCACCGACACCCAGGTTCACTGGCTCATGTGGAACATGCCGCCCACGTTGAAAGGTCTTCCCGAGAACATGCCGAAGGGTCCGACGTTGCCGGACGGCTCACGTCAGATCAGCGCCACCGGCCCGCAATACCGCGGCCCCGGCGCTCCGGCAACCGCGCCCCTGCATCACTATATGATCGAGATCTATGCGCTCGATGTGAAGATTGACGTGCCCGCTTCGACAGCCCCCATGAATCCGGAAATCGAAACACGGACTGCTGTTTTCAAGGCGATGGCAGGTCACGTGATCGGTAAGGCCGTGTACGGCGGGCTATTCCACCGGCCACAGTAGTTCTTGCGCTGAAGTAAAGCTGCGAGGTTCCCCGCTCAGCGGATCGATAAAGGACAGTCGATATGCGAGAAGCTGCAGCGGGGGGCCCGGTTCATCCGCATTCCGGACGTCGGGATAGAGAAGATCTCCAACGATCGGGCAACCGATCGACGCCATGTGTACGCGAAGCTGGTGCTTCTTTCCGGTCTCCGGTAGCAGGCGGAAACGCCCAAGACCATTTCGTTCTTCCAGCAGCTCGATTCGGGTAATCGCATTGGGCTCGGCGCCGTTGCTTTCTGAGATGCGGCGGCGATACCAGGGCTCCCCCTCTTCGAGTCTGTTTCGGACATGCCATTCCTTTCGGACTTCCGCATTGCCGAGCTTTGCCACTGCAAGATATTCCCGCTCGACGGTGCGGCCTGAAAAGAGTTCGTGATAACTCGCCCTGGCTTCGGGGTGGATCGCGAACAGAACGATACCGGCGGTTTCGCGGTCGAGCCGGTGCACGGGCGCCAGTGTCTTCATCCCACTTCGGGATTGCAGGCGAGCCAGGAGTGACCGCTCGACATGGTTACCCGAAGGCGTGACCACCATTCCGTGCGGCTTGTCGGCGACCAGGATATTGTCATCCTGATACAGCACGGTGTCTTCGCCGCTCGCCGGCGGCTCCATCGCCACTTCTCTCGAATACAGGACCGTGACGCCATGCCGGTATGGCGACTCGGCCGTCAATGGCGCGCCGTCATCCAGCGTGACTTTTCCGGCCGCGACACGCTCCCGCCAGGTCTGCGCATCAATGTGCGGAAAGCGCGCAATCAGGTGTTCCAGTATTGTCTTTGGCGCGGGCTCGAGTTTCGGGAGGTGGAGCCGTGACAGCATCGTCTGCTATGATGCCCGGAGATGTGCGGCAGAGCCTACGAAACATATACGGCAGACGAACTTTATTTTCAGTACCTCAATAAGCAGCCGCTGAAACTGAAGCCGTTCAAGCCGAACTACAATATGTGTCCGACGCAGGACTCGCCCGTGCTGCGGATGATCGACGGTGAGCGGCAGTTCGATGAGATGCGCTGGCAGCTGATTCCGCGCTGGGAAAAGGAATTCAAGACGAAGATTTCGACGATCAATGCCAGGAGCGAAACGGTTTTTGAAAGCCGTCTTTACAAGAATATTGTCGTGCGGCAGCGATGCATCGTTCCATTGAGCGGGTTCTTCGAATGGAAGAAGGACGGGGCAGAGAAGCGCCCATTCAAGATTCATCTTCAGGACGGATCCATCATGAGCGTTGCCGCAGTCTGGGATACATGGCATTCCGGAACGCCGGATGAGCGCCGTTCGTTTTCGATTCTCACCACGTCCGCCAATGAATTCATGCGTGAGATCCACGAACGCATGCCCGTGATTCTGGGGGCGCCGGACCTGGATGAATGGCTGGACCCGGAAATCCATGAACCGGAGGCCCTGCAGAAATTGATGAAGCCGTGCCCGAGTGACTGGCTGGCGTCTGCAGAAGTGTCGACGCTGGTCAATTCTCCAAAGAACAATACTGAGGAAGTTTTGAAGTAAATAATTAGAGAGTTAGTCGTTTCAAATTCCCGCCAAAGATCGCCTGAGCCGTTTCCCGATCCGCCCCAAGTTCGCGAAGCACTTCTACCTGCGTATCGAACACTGCACGATTCCATCCTCTCGGAAAGAACGAAGAGTCCGACCCGAACAGCAGCCGCTTCGGCCCGTAGACTTCCAGCGCCTTGCGGAAGACGTCCTTCAGCGTGATATCCGGGAGCGAATACTTGATCCACGAGTTCGATCCCGACGTGTCCATGTAGACGTTCGGCGCAAGGTCCCCCAGCATCAGCGCTTCCCGGAAGTACCCCGCTCCAAAATGCGGAATCACGAAGTTGAGCCCTGGGTGATCCATCGCCACCCGGTGCAAGTCGATCGGGTTGGACCGGCTCATGTCGAACTTCGACGGCAGTTCCAGTTTTTTTCGGACTCCGACAGTCAGCACCCCGGTATGAACAAAGACGACGATGTTCTTTCGTTTCTCCGCCAGAGCGAGTACCGGTTCGAGCACTTCGTCCTGGACAGAGTAGCGATGCATGGCAGGGAACAGGCAGAGACCCTGCATGCCAAGATCATCGAACGCGCGCGTCGCGCGGCCAGCCGCATCCGTGCTTTTCGGATTGAACATGAAGTAACCCAGAAAACGATTGGGATTCGCGCGCACGGCTTCCGCTGCGGAAGCTTCGTCATCGGGAATCGACGACATTAGAACCGAGCGCGCCACGCCATGACGATCAAGTTCCTCCGCCCATCGCGCGCCAAGCGCAGCGTTGTTGATCGGCGGAGCTTCCCAACCCAGTTGCACGACAAGGTCATTGATCTTGTCGGCCTGCCCCTTCTGCTGGGCCAGCGCTTTAAAGAATGTCGGTGAGAAAAAATGGACGTGCGCGTCGGCGACTTCAATGTCGCCCCATGGTGTGTTCATGTGTGAATTATGGGGACAGACCCCTCAATCCCCTATCTCAGAATTAGGGGATTGAGGGGTCTGTCCCCATAACCCCCGAACCTTACCTGCCGATGGGTGGGAGTGGCGGAACTCCTGCCGGTGCCGTTGGTGTGCTGGGCGGCGCACCAAGCTTGATTAGAAGATCGGCCGTGTCCTGGTGAACATCGATACGTGCTCCTCCGCGGCTGTTGCCACCGTTCTTCCCCAGTGCGGAGTCCACTGCAGACTTTCCCTGCTTGTCGCGGACATCTACTTTTGCGCCGTGATCCACGAGGTACTGCACAGCGAGATTCCAGCCCCAGAACGACGCCGCGTGCAGAGGAGTCTGTCCGTTTGGCGCTGTCGAATTCACATCGGCTCCAGCCTTCACGAGAGCTTCGATGGAGTCTCGGGACCGTTGTGCCGTGTCTTCGGAAGTGTAGAAACCTCGGGTATCCGCATCGACCGAGCCCATGCCGGCGGCCGCCATGATGGGCGTGATGCCTCGAGCGCCGGTCAGTGTCAGGTTCGCGCCGTGAGCCACGAGTAACCGGATCGCCGGAGCATCCAGGCCTTTTGCCGCGCGGACCAGTGGAGTGACGCCAATTGTCAGCATTCCATCGACTCCTCGATCCGCTCCCACATTTCGATACGGAGGCAGGAGCTTCAGCTGCAGGTTTGGATTGGCTCCCTTGTCGAGCAACATCTCGATAATCTGAAGACTTGTCGTGTCGTCGGTGGACGGCAGATCGGTGCGGCCGCCGTGAGGAAGAGTGTTCATATCCACGGCGCAATACAACGGGCTGCGCCCCCACAGATCCCAGCGATCGGGATTCGCTCCGCCCTTGATCAGAACGGCGGACACATCAAAGTGAAGATTCGTGATCGCCATGATCAGGGGCGTGATTCCTTCCGGATCGGGCATGTCGAGATTCGCCTTGCCCTCGACAAGCGCTTTCGCACATTCCAGGCAGCCTTCGCGGGCCGCAAGAAGCAACGGTGTCAGACCACCCGGTGCTCGCGGGCCGGCGCGTGGCTCTGCGCTCACGTTTGACGGCCAGTCCTTGTATGTGGAGTCGGAATAGTTCGCGGTGGCGGTGTTGTTCACTTCCGCGCGGGCATTGACGTCCGCGCCGTGTGCGATCAGCGTCCGTACCATGGGACCCTGGTTCTGGGCGGCAGCCCACATCAAAGCCGACTGTTGCTTCTGAGATTCCACGGCATTGACCTTCGCCCCCTTCGCCAGTAGCAGTTCCGCAGCCTTCACGTTGGTGCTGCGCGCGACGATCATCAGTACGGTCTGATCGTCGGTGTACTTTGCGTTCGCATCGGCGCCTGCCTTCAGCAAGCTTTCGATGATTGGCGTACTGTTGGAAAGCGCGGCTTCGATGATGGGCGTCGAACCGAATTCGTTCTTCGCGTTCACGTTGGCTCCGGCCTTGATCAATCGATCCACCAGATCGGCGTCCCCGTTGTGTGCCGCCCAATGAAGTGCCGTGGTGCCATCGGCAGTCGCCGCCTTCACGTCGACCTTCTGATCGATCAGTCGGACTGCAGCCGTACGATTGCCGGTCTGAATGGCGTCGACCAGGGCAGCCTGACCGAATGCCGATGCGGCTCCAGCGGCGATCAGGACGGCAGTGGGTATCAGAACGTTGAGACGCATTTAGACCTCCGAAAGCAACTTCGTGCCGTCGTCGCCGACCTTTTCGGTTTCGATTCCCGCTCGATTGACGATCGTCAGCAGCAGGTTGGAGAGCGGTGTGTTGTCCGGATACTTCAGGTGCTGTCCGCCTTTCACCTTGCCGTTGGCGCCACCGATCAACGCCGATGGAAGAGGCTGATGGTTATGCGCATTGCTGTTGCTCATGTTGCTGCCGTAGAACAGCAGCGCGTGGTCCAGCATGTTGCCATCGCCGTCGGGCAATGAAGCCAGCTTTGCGGCGAATTTCGCCATGACGCCGGTATGGTAGGTCTGGATCTTGACCAGCTTGTCGAGTTTGGCTTTCTGATTGTCGTGATGCGACAGGGGATGGAACGAATCCGTGACCTGAACCACGGGATACGTCAGGCTGCTGACTTCGGCCGCCATCATCAGGCTGAAGACTCGCGTCATGTTTCCCTGGTATGCAAGGCCCACCAGGTCGAACATCAGTGCCAGATGTGCGTCGTTCTGTGCCGGCGGACCTGCGGGAGCATTGGGCAGCTTCAGGCTGCTGAGATCGCGGGCTTCCATCTTTTCGACGCGGCGCTCGATTTCGCGAACCGTATCCAGATAATCCGCGACCAACGCCTTGTCCCGGGGACCGAGAGATTTCTGAAGATCGGCGGCTTCCTGCGAAACCAGATCGAGAATGCTCGAATACGTCTTCGCGACGTTCTTGCGCTCTTCGGCTGTCTCGCCTTGTCCGAACAGACGCTGAAAGAGTTTTCGTGGATCGGTTTCCACGGGCAGCGGATTCGACGGCGTTCGAAATGAAACGGTGCCGGAGTAGCTGGAACCATAGTCGCGATCGCCCGCGCCGGCTCCGCCGTGTGCTTCGATTCCGACTTCGAGCGAAGGAAACGGCGTGTCCTGACCGATCTTCAATGCGGCCATCTGATCAATGGTCACTCCGCCCCACGGGGACTGGGATTTGCGAGGCGCGACACCACTCAGCCACGTTCCCGGGCTGAGCGCGTGCACGGGAGGCGCAATGGCCGCGCGATTCTGCAGTCCGCTGATCACCGTCAATTGTTTCTTGAATGGTTCGAGCGGTTTCAGGATGGTCGAAAGCTCAAAGTTCGTGCCTTCGGCGGCCGGTGTCCATTCGTTCATCACCGCGCCGTGCGGAAAATAGATGAATCCCATGCGAAGGCGCGGCGCCGCGGCGGTTTGTGCAAGCGCCGTGCTGGCTGGAATCATCGCGTCCAGTAACGGCAGCGCCATGGTGACCCCTGCGCCGCGCAAGAACGTCCGTCGCGACAAATGTTTTTTTGAAATGAACATTGTGCTCTCTCCTGTTTTCTGGCTACTCCACCTTCGACATCTGGAACGGTGTGCTCTTCACGATTCCCATTACGATCGATGAAAAGCGGTAATTGTTTTTTGCCGCATCGCGCACGATCTTTCGAATCGCCGGCATATCGTAGTACTCGATATTTCTTCCGAGGCCGTATGTCATCAACTTTTCTGTGAGCGTCTGGACAAACTGGTCGGGATGGCTCGCAAGCGCTTTGCGCAAATCGTCGGGCCCGTTGACCGGAGTGCCATCGATGAGTTTGTCGGACGAATCGATCAAAGTTCCGGCGAAGCGATCCTTTGTCCGCCATGCGCCGACGGCGTCAAATCCTTCCAGAGAGAAGCCGAGCGGATCCATCACTCCGTGGCATCCGTTGCACGACGGGTTGGCGCGATGCTGCTCCATGATCTGGCGCACCGTCCGGGCCTTTTCGCCTTCCTTGTTCTCCTTGAACCCTTCCACATTCGGCGGCGGCGCCGCAGGTGGAGTTCCCAGGATGTTGTCGAGTATCCACGAACCCCGCAGCACCGAGGATGTGCGGTTCGGATAGGACGTGATCACCAGCAGTCCGCCCTTTCCGAGAATGCCGAATCGTTTGGAATCCGACAGCGTGACGCGCCGCATTTGTGTGCCTCGAACGTCTGGAATTCCGTAGTGGGCGGCCAGGCGCTCATTCAGGAACGTATAGTCGGCGGTGAGCAGATCCAGCACACTGCGATCCTCGTCGAAGATGCTGTCGATAAACATCTCGACTTCGCGGCGCATCGCGGTTTTCAGACTGCCGTCGAAATTCGGATACAGAATGGCGTCCGGCATGGCGCCGTCGATTTCGCGCACTCTCAGCCATTGGAACGCAAAGTTTGTAACGAGTGCCTTTGCGCGGCTGTCCGACAGGAGCCGGCGCACCTGGGCCTCGAGAACCACCGGGTCCTTCAATTTGCCCTGCACAGCGAGAGTTTGAAGCCCGTCGTCCGGAATGCTGCTCCACAGGAAGAACGACAGGCGAGATGCCACGTCGAGATCCGGCACTTTGTACGTTGCGCCGATGGCCAGGCCTTTCGGCGCCACTTCCGCTCGATAGAGAAACTTCGGGCTGGAAATAATCGTCATCAGCCCGGTTTGTACGCCGGTTTCAAACTTGCCGTCGTTGGCCTTTCCTTTTTTGAAGAACGCGAGGGGAGCGCTGAGATCGGCATCGGTGATTGGACGACGGAAGGCGCGGCGTGCCACTTCGGAAAATATCTTTGTGGCGCACGGCATCTCTTCCGCCTCGTTTGCCGGATGACAGAGGAAGATGCGCTGCCGGCTCGGGGTGTCGAGGCATGGGCCGGTCGGATTGTAGGGACCGGTAATCTGG
>Ga0184628_10000367_pt1 | contig 25104 bp, 23 predicted proteins | sample PLM4_5_b1_FD_133149 | JGI IMG/M metagenome (GOLD analysis project Ga0184628, IMG submission 133149) | Groundwater sediment microbial communities from an aquifer in East River, Colorado, USA - PLM4_5_b1 | ecosystem: Environmental > Terrestrial > Soil > Riparian zone | place: USA: East River... | reverse complement strand
CCGTCACGTTGAATGGTCCCGTCCGCATGTAGACAAACAGGTGGCCAGCAGAATTCGTGGCCACGCCTGCAACCTCGCCGATCGGCAGGTTAGCCGGAGCTTTGAGAAAATCCACGGCATCATATGTGATTGAAGGGATCGTGGTCTGCGCGAGAAACAGTGTCGCCGGAACAGCGAGGAAAGTCAGGACGGCAAGAATGACGAATACTGGATGCTTCATATTGGCGTCTCCTATTTCGCCGCAGCGGCAGCAGCCGGCTTAAGAATGATCTTCTGAACCCGCCAGCTCGTGATCTCGCTGATGAGCAGCTCATTTTCGACGCGGCAATCCATGGCATGGGTTGTGCTGAACTCACTCAACAGCTTGCCTCCCTTGCCGAATTTTCCGAGGATTGTGCCATCCAGTTCCATCTTGTAGATCTCACCGCTAGTCGCCATCTGAGTGGAGTTATTGCTCTCCGGGCTCGAATTCGAGCTATAGAGATACTGATGTGGTCCGGGTGCGATGCACACCGCCCATGGCGCGCCGATACCCGTGATGCTCTTAACCAGGTTCAATTCGTTGTCGTAAACCTGGATGCGATTGTTCCCACGATCGGCAACGTAGACGTTGCCTTTTGCGTCCGTCTGGATGGAATGCGGCGTGTTGAGCTGGCCGGGCGCATTTCCCCGAGACCCGGTGGTCTTCAGAAAGCGTCCGTCCTTGTCGTATTTCGCAACGCGCGAGTTCCCATATCCATCCGCAACGAAGAAATTCCCTGCCGCATCGAAGGCGACATCCGTCGGCCGGTCAAATCGATAAGGCATAGGCGGGTTCGGGTTTTGATAGAACGTCGCGGCAGTGGGTAGTCCATCGAATGGATCCGGACGGCGTCCCACCATGAGTACAGGACGGCCTTCCGGATTGAATTTCACGACCATGTTCGTGCCTTCATCGACAATCCAGATGTTGTCCTGTGCATCGACACGCACGCCGTGAGCCATCTCGAACCCATAGTTGCCCGGGCTGATTTCGCGAATGTAGTTGCCCTTCTCATCAAACTCGTAAAGCCGCGTAGCGCCGCTGCGAGTGTACGTATACACGTGTCCCTTCGAGTCCCGCGCCACACCGATTCCCTCGCCCATGTACATGTTGGGCGGCAGCTTCAGAAAGTTTGGAATGGATTCGTACGGAATCTCCTTAACGCCCTGACCTCCCTGTGCGAGCGCTGGAGCCGACATCAGAACGGTGATCATGCAGACCTTGATAAATCGCTTCATGAAAAGCCTCCCGGCTAAGGACTTGTATTTCAACGCAATTTATCACGGAGTTCAGGGAGCGGGGAGGAATTAGACAGTTATAGGAACAGACCAGTGGTCTGTCCCCGGAACCTAATTCTCTGAAGGTCTATCGATGCAATCGACTAATTGTTAGCACGCTGAGCGCGTCGAGTGAATCAACCATTGCAGCGCGGCATTCCTGACCGTGTGACGATACCGTGGATGAGGATGAGATCTTCGTGGAAAGCTGCTCCCTATATCGGCTGTTTTAATTCTCGCCAAACTTCAAAATAACGGAAGTCTCGAAACGGCGGTGGTTCCTGTATTGCACTTCAATGTGCCATACATCGCCCCAGGGATAAGTGAAGAGGTAATCGGCGGCAACGGGAAGCAGGTAAGAGGTCTCTCCAATTTTCACGTAGTCCCACGATATGACTTCCTTCGATTCCGAAGCGAACCCAAATCCCGGCGGAAACCCGCTGTCGACCTTCTCGAACTGCATGACGTTTCCGCCTGGATCGTCAACGAGGATTCGCCCCGTCCTCGAGGGATTGAATCGTCCTGGAGAAACCGTGTGAGGGCCAAAACACCCGTCCTGCGGCGACTGAAACCGGTATTCGAGCAACTCCCTGCCCCGGACTTCTTCCCGTCCCTGGAAAACAATCCCGCTGACGCAATTCCGGTCAAAAACCGGACCGAGATCGTTACCGAATGCCGACCCCCAGTTGAGACCGGGAAGCCATGAGGACTTACTCTTCCACGTTTTGCCGTTGATGCGGATACGTTGCCGCGTTGCATGGCTGCCCTGGAAAATGATTTCGGACTCAATGACATCCTCAAGGCTCCACGATTTATTTTCACTAATTATTGAAACTTCAATATCACTACTGTAGTATGTCCGCTGACATGAACAACACCGAATCCGTTCGCAAAGAGTTTGTGCAGCTGTGGGGAAGCATGGGGCCGTTCTGGGGAGTATCGCAGGCAGCGGCTCGCGTGTATGGCTGGTTGATTTCCAGGGAAGACAGCGCGACCGCCGATGAACTCATGGAAGGTCTCGAGATGAGCCGGGGTGCGGTTAGTATGGCCTGCCGCGAACTGCGCGATTGGGGTCTCGTGACTCTTGAGAAGGAATCCGGATCGCGTCAACTGTCCTACCGTCCGGAAACCGATCTCGAAAAGGCAATGCGGAACATCGTTCAGGCTCGAAAACGCCGCGAATGGGATCCCATACTTGAAAGACTGCGGGAATGGATTCCGAAGCTTGAGGCCGAGCGATCGGCCGAAGCGCAGGTGTTCCGTGATCGCTTGAATGCCATCGAATCGCTGGTCGGCATGGTGGACTCCATGGCCGACTCCTTCCTGAAGGGCGGCATGATACCCAGCCTCGGCTTGAAGTACCTCGTCTCCTCCGCCAGAAAGAAAAGCGCCAAAAGGAGCAAATCATGAAAGTCCTTATTACCGGAGCCTCCGGGTTTATCGGATCCCGTCTTTCCGATCGTCTCGAAGCGGCAGGACATCGCGTGCTTCCGGTCAGCCGCCGTACCGGATCTGGTTACGACTGGTCGGATAAAAGCCTCGCACAGGGTGTTCGCGAAGCAGATGCCGTGATTCATCTTGCCGGCGAAAATCTTTTTTCAAAGCGTTGGTCGGGAACCCAGAAAGAAATTCTGCGGTCCAGCCGGACCGAACCCACAAAGAAGCTTGCCGCCCTCATCGCCGAAAGAAAACCTGCATGTTTCGTCAGTGCTTCAGCGGTTGGATATTACGGACCGGGCACGGCCCCGGTTCATGAAGCGTCGCCGCATGGAAGTGACTTCCTGGCAGGATTATGCGTCGATTGGGAAGCTGCGACCATTGCGGCCAGCAATGCCGGCGTTCGCACGGCGCTTGTTCGCAACGGAGTGGTGCTTGGACTCGGTGGTGGCGCGCTTTCAAAAATGCTTCCGCCGTTCAAACTCGGACTCGGCGGTCCGCTCGGCGACGGCAAGCAGTGGGTATCGTGGATCCATATCGACGATCTGACCTCGCTGTTTCTATTCATCCTGGAAAATCCGAAGGCCAGCGGCGCATTCAATGGAACATCGCCTCAGCCGGTGACCATGAAAGAATTCGCCCAATCTCTGGGCCGAGCCCTGCATCGCCCCGCCGTTTTACCGGTTCCCGCGTTGATGCTGAGGCTTGCGTTGGGCGAAGTCGCCGACATCCTTCTTACCGGGCAGCATGTTGAACCAAGACGTGCGACGGAAGCCGGATTCAAATTTCAGTTTACAGAAATACAAAAGGCATTGACCGACATTGTCCGGAGGAAATCATGACCGTCTTTGTCGGATTTCTCGTCAGCGCCTCACTCGCGATGATTCTTGCCGTTGCGATTGCCATGTACTCGCGCACGGCGACGTACGAATTGTTCGTGGAGCTCTGTGGCAACGGCGCCCGCGCACGCTACTGGGCGTTGTTTACCGGATTGTTTTTGACTCTGAGCACGCTCTACAGAGTCCTTGTGTCGTTACCAGATAACGATTCCCGGCTGGGTTCCGATTTCCCCGGAGTCGCTGCGGGCTTATCGAGCTTCCGTGCGGGCGTGCTGGGTCTCTTGTTGGCTCTCGGGGGCATCGCAATTGTGCTGGTCCTCGGCATTCATCGCCACGAAAATCAATTGGCGCAGGCTAACCAACCGATTCGTCCGAAAGGCCACGCCGCCGATTGATAAGCTTGACGACCTTTGCAAAGGAACCGCTCGGCAGAATTCGAGACGCAAAAACGAAAAGACGATTCTGCAGACCGGGAACGACAATATTCCGGCCTCGCATCGTTTCCGCAAATGCGATATTTGCCGCAGCCTCCGCTGTCATGCCGGAACTCTTATTCTTCACCGCAATCCCGGCTCGGGCTCGAAACTCCGACTGTGTGATTCCCGGACAGAACGCCGTCACTGTGACGCCCGACCCTTCAAGTTCGTTGCGCAGCGAAGTGGAGAACGACAACAGGAAGGCTTTGCACGCACTGTATACAGACTGAAACGGCACGGGAGCGAACCCATACACCGATGCCACATTCAATATCCTCCCGCTATGCCTTTCGATCATTGCCGGAAGTACGGCCTTCGTGAGCTTCAGCGCCGCCGCGAGCTGGACGTTGAGCAACTGCAGCTCCAGATCGAGATCCGTGGAAACAAACTCTCCATGAACTCCGAATCCAGCATTGTTGACCAGGACTTCATAGCTGCGAGGTTTGGAGGTGATGACCGTAATCAGCTTGTCGATGGAATCGAGTCGGGAGAGATCTGCCGAAACAAACTCTGCGGTGACATGAAAGTTTTTCGAACATTCTGCGGCGATTTCCGATAGTGCGGCTTCGTTTCGACCCGTCAGAAGAACGTGGAATCCGGCCTTTGCGAACTCGAAAGCCAGCGCTTTCCCGATTCCGGAAGACGCACCGGTGACAATGGCCCAACCGCGGGCGCTCATCGACAGTCCAGATCCTGATTCCCCGCGCCAAAGATGTCCCGAGGGTCGAGACTTTTCTTCAGTTCCTTTTTCCATTCCAGCGCTGTCGGCGACATGATGCGGGGCAGAAACTCGCGCCGCAGTTTACCGATCCCATGATGGTGCGACAGGGATCCGCCGGAATTCAAAATCTCGTCGCGCGCAATGTTTTCAAGCTCAAGGTAGACGTTCTGCGGGTTGGGTATTCCCTTGTAGTAGAAGCCGAAATAAAAATACACGGCGACTCCCGTACGATACAACTGCGTGATCCGTGAAGTTACAAACGGTTTTCCGGGAAGGTTACGCCGCGCATACTCGTCATGCAACCTTCGCTTGACGTTCTCGCACAGTTTCAGCGCATCGGTCCACGCGACAGAAGTCTCAAACGATTCCGCAATGATGTAGTAATTCATCAGGAAGTCGCGGATGTACGCGATGCTGTATGTCAGCTGATATCCACGCCGTCCGTTATCCGCTCCCGCCTTCATGCCGTGATGACGGGCAGCGATGCGGTACAGCTCATTCTGCTGCTGCGATACTTCCTGACGTGTGCCTTCGAACACCAGTGTGCAGGCCACCATCTTGAACGGCTCGAACCCCTTGATCTTCGTCACAAAGAATCGTTCGAGTTTGCTCTTCAACGCGTGCAGACCGACGGACGCCGGCTTCAAAGCCAGGCCAAACTGAAATTGAAGATTGTCGACCAGCCGTACGCTTGCAGGCGGCACGGCTTCGCGGGTGAGTTCATACATGAACGCGAAACCGTCTTCAAATGTCGGGAAGAGTACGGATCCATATTCCTGCACTTCCGGGAGCGGGAAAATCTTCACCACGGCGGAAGTTACAATACCCAGCGTTCCCTCGGATCCAAACATCAGCTTACGCAAATCCAGCCCGACAGCTTCGCGCGGTGACGCCGAAGCGCGCTCCAGCGTCCCGGAAGCGGTGGCGACAGTAACATCGAGAACGATGTCTTCGATGTTACCGTAGCGGTTCTTCTTCATGCCGCTGGCGTTGGTGGCGATCCAGCCGCCCAGTGTGGAGAATTCCACGCTGTCAGGCTCATGGCCCATGGTCACACCATACTTCTTCAGCTCCGCCATGATGTGACGGCCCACAGCTCCAGCCTGCACGCAGGCCAATTGATTCTTCTTGTCGATCCAGAGAACGCGATTCATCCGGCTCATATCGACTGAAACAATAGTCCGCTTTTCGTGGGCGTGGCAGCGCAGGGCGTCGGTGACATTGGTGCCACCACCGTATGGGATCAGGGTGACACCGTGCTTCTTTGCGGCATCAATCAGGTTCGCGACCTGCTGATCGGTCTCCGGGAAGACGACCAGATCCGGAATGCGGCCTAGCTGTCCATACTTGATGGCAAACATCTCTTCCTGAGTATGCCCATGGCCGTGCCGCATGCGGATCTCGCCGCCGTATTCAATCTGCGTCAGTGATAGAACCTCTTCAATCGCGGAGCGGAACTCCGGCGTCAGCTGATAAGGGGGGATGGTTGTGGGATAGGACGGTTGGTGAACGTCCTTCGAATCCAGGCTGATGTTCAATGTTTCGCGAATCCATGGCAGGAGCCGCGGCAACTCTTTGCCGCTGAGTTCATATCGCGAACCGCGAATGATGACACGGCCGTTCTCATTAATGTCGAATCGCGTGTCGCGGAAGCCCCAGACGTCGAGACTCTCAGTCTCATCGGCGCCTCGGGCAGGCGGCGGTTCGGGAATGATGAATGACCCATCTGGCGCGGCTTTCGGAGCAGCGGGCTTCTGAAATTCGTTTGTGCCCATACAACGTCTGCGATTTTATGTGCGATCATGGCGAACTGAAAGGGAAAACCGGGTGAGCGGCACAGAGATGAAACGATTCAAGGCAATTCCGAATCCCTCTCCCGACGGGAGAGGGTGGCCCGAAGGGCCGCGTGACGGGTACCGAATTGCGTTGAATCGTTTCATGCTGTACCCCTCACCCGCCGCTTCGCGGCACCCTCTCCCGTCGGGAGAGGGTGCCGCACGAATACATCTTCTATTTCTGTTCTTCATGTTCCTCCTCGCCGGGTGTGCCAACTCCGAATATCGATTCGATCGTATGGATGGTGGTCAACCGGTTCCCATTCTTATGAAATTTGATTCGCTTTACGGTGCGCGGGATGGAGACTCGGTCACCGCTGAAGCGCGATTCAGCAACGGCAACGACTCCGCACAGTTGAACGTTCGACTGTTTCTTCGGCCTCCCGCAGAGTTCGTTTCGGGAACCTATCGCGTCACATCGGGAGGTAAGACCGTCGAAGGCATCGTGGAGTGTCTTTCTTTGGACTATCAGGGCGGTCAGGGTTCGGTTCCAAGCATGGGGGGAAAGTTCGTTCTGAAGCCGGATTACCGGATCGTCCTTCCGTCGACACCGATCAAGCGCCGCTAGAAAAAATCTCACGGATGTTGGAACGGTGGCGCACGACGACAATCGCCAGCGTGACGTAGGCAAATATTCCGGATTCGGCTCCCTTGATAATAAAAACAAGAGTGGAAAGAACAAACATCGTGGTCATGGATGAAATTGCCCCTTCCTGTTTCCACCCCATCCGGCGGCCGCAAAATCGAAGTGTTGGATAAAGAACCAGACAGAGCATCAAACGCCAGTCCACCAGGTAGAACAGCATGCCTGCCGTCGTTGCCACACCTTTGCCGCCATTCCATCCCAGAAAAGGATTCCAGCAATGACCGGCAACGGCCGCGATGCCCATCATCCATTGAACGTTTGAAGGCTGGCCAGGAGCAAAAATGGCGAGAGCCACGTATGCCTTGGCGATATCCCCAACAAGGGCCAGCGCCGCTCGGAGATTCCTCGAACGAATTCCAAACTCGCGGCATACACGGAGCACATTATTGAAGCCGGGATTCTTCGATCCCGTTTTCGTAATGTCAATCCCTGTCCCCAACATGGCGACCTTTGCGAACGGAATTGCTCCAATGAGAAAGCACACGAGAATTTCCAGAGCCTGAACCACAACGATCTTCACTTCAATAGGCCTCACACCCTCGCGTGTTAGAATCGGACGAATGGTACGGTATTACGCTGCAAGGGGCCTTCAGTTGGCCGGACTTATTCTAACCGGAGAAGCTATGCTGGTGTACTTTGGCGCGCCGGCGGACAAGATGGATCCGCTGCTGAGAACCGCATCCATTGGAGTCGCGCTGTTCTGTGCGGGCTACTTTCTTCAGCCCCCCAAGGGATCCTAGTGTCGCGATACTACCGTTCCACACCATCGGATATTGGATACCCGCCCTGGAGCGGCGCGGTCCGGATGCTGATCATCATCTGCGTCGTTGTATTTGCGCTTCAGACCTTCGACGACATTTCAGGCGGCCGTACGTTGACTCGCACTTTTGGACTTGTACCGCTTCTGGTAGTTCACAACTTCTATCTCTGGCAGCTCATCACCTATATATTCCTGCATGGTGGATTACTTCACATTCTTTTCAATATGCTCGGGCTATGGATGTTTGGCTCAGATCTGGAACGGTTGTGGGGCCCGCGCAAATTCACGACATATTTTTTCGTTTGCGGCATTGGTGCCGGACTACTGACTGTTTTGCTGATGCCGAATTCCTCCATTGCGACGATTGGTGCTTCCGGAGCGATCTACGGTATCCTGCTCGCTTTCGGCATGCTCTTTCCGAACCGGGTCATCTACTGGATCATTTTTCCGATTCGCGCAAAATATTTCGTACTCATCATGGGCGGCCTGGCGTTTTATTCATCGATCGCAGCCAACGGCAACGGAATTGCGAATGTTGCACATCTCGGGGGCATGCTTATCGGATTGCTTTATCTCAAAGGCGGCGGCATCGTTCCGGGATTGCGATGGCGCTATGAGAAATGGCAGCATCAGAGATTGCGCAGGAAGTTCGACGTGTACTACAACGAAAAGCAGCGTAAGGACAACGATCGCTGGCGAAATTAGCGATCGCTTCGCACGATGGAAAACAGAACTGCATCGTGCATTTCGCCACGATGCAGAAGCCGCCCTCGTAACACGCCTTCCCACACGGCGCCCGCCTTGGCAGCGACGCGCAGACTCGAATGATTCCGAATCGCGACCAGAATCTCCAGCCGATTGAGTTCGGTATTCTGAAATGCCCAATTTGCGAGCAGCCGTGTTGCCTCGGTTGCTATTCCGCGCTTCGCACGCGATGTCCGCACCCAATACCCTAAATTCGCCAGACGATTCTCGCGGTTGATTGCATTGAGACCACACACTCCCGCAATCTGACCGTCTCCGGAAATGATCGCGAAATGAAATTCATCGCGTGCTTCGAACGCCGCGATTTGTTTTCCAATCCAGTCGCTTGCTTCGGAAATTGAATACTCGGAGTGACACCATGGCATCCAGAGGCTCAGATCGTCCATCGACTCCCGAACGGATTCGTACAATCCGGAAACGTCTTCTGCACGAAAGGGACGGATGGATACATCAACCGACATGAATCTCGCCGTGAAGGTATTCCACGGCTCTGCCTGAAATCGAAACGCGACTGCCGTGCAATTCACATTCAAATTCTCCGATGCGGCCGGAAAGCTGTCTGGCATTGAAGTTCGATTTCCCGAACCGTGCGGCCCAGTATGGAATGAGCGTGCAGTGCGCCGATCCTGTCGCCGGGTCTTCAGGTATGCCCGCGCCCGGCGCAAAGACGCGGAAAACGTAATCGACGTCCTTTCCCCGCGCGGTCACGATCACCATCCAGGCGCCAAGCGCCGCGACGCGTTCGTAGTCCGGCTGGATCGCGCGAATCTCGTCTTCGCTGTCAAACACCGCAAGAAGACTATTGGACATCAGCGTCTCTCGAGGTAGCGCACCCAACGCTTCTTTCACCCCGGAGACTTTGGCCGGAGCAACCGACAACGATGGGAAATCCAGACTGAGCACTTCGCCATTGCGTTGCACTCCCAGAATTCCACTGCGTGTTTTGAATTGAATCTGATTCAAAGTCGGATACCGATGCTTGAAAAGGACGTGACCCGCAGCAAGCGTCGCGTGCCCGCAAAGATCCACTTCCACCGTCGGAGTAAACCAGCGCAACTCCGACGCATTCTCGCGGGGAATGACAAACGCAGTCTCGGACAGATTATTTTCCAGAGCGACGTTCTGCATCACCCGATCCGGCAGCCATTCGTCCAGCAAGACCACTGCTGCAGGATTTCCACCGAACAACCGGCTGGTGAACGCATCGACTTGATAGATGGGCAGCTTCATGGCATTCAGCGAGCTACCACTTCAGTAGAGGCTTACAGAATGTTCCATCACCCGATCGCCGGATTTCCTCGACTGCAAGTATTGCATCCCGATTCAACGGCCCGTAGATGTGAGGGAATATCTCCGCCGGGTCGTCGTAACGAATCGGAGAAGTCACGGAATCCTTGTCGATGTGCAGCAACACAAACGGTTCGGGATTCGACTTATAAAAGCGTGTCAGCGTCATCGCTATACCCTCGGGACCATCCGTTGTATGGATGAATCCATCCTTCAAATAGTCCGCAGGTACATAAGGTTCGTTTGGATCCAGATTCTCCCAATAATCCTTCGGCGTTCCGTGATATGTAACGTTCATTCAAATCTTTATACCAAGTGCGCCGCAGTGCGGAAAGCCTAAACGAAATCCGTTACACGGACCGCTGGACTGAATGTGGCCGTGGACAAAGGCTGGAATGAGAGGCAATCTGGACCCGACGAAATTCCACACGAAGCGATTGCCGAAGATATGCGCGCTCAGATAAACCAAATCATCTACCTGCTCTGGATGGCGATATTTCTCATTTGGGCAATCACCGCATTTACGTCGAAACAAACCGTGCGGTCCAGGTCGGAGGGACCATCACGCAGGAGACCGTCATGATCGAACACTTCGGTGCGGAATACGAATCCTATCGGCGCAGCGTCAAGGGCCTGATTCCGTTCATTTGGTAGATTGCACCTCCCGATCCGAGATACTCGGGGATCAGCTTCAGTTCATTCGTCTGATTGTTCGAGGCGGTCAACCGATACGTTGCGGAATGTGAAATGGGTACTCAGTTGACACGGACGATGATGGTACTGAAGTGTTCGTCACGGAGTTGTTTGGCAAGCTGTTCGGCGGATGCCACATCCATAAGATTTCCAACTCGAACTCGATAGAGCGTTTGATCGGTGACGATCGACTGGATCGAAACATTGGTATAGCGCATTGCGAGATCGTCGCGAAGCCGGATCGCCGCGGATTCGCTCTGGAAGGCTCCCACCTGAACGCCGTATGCAGGAAGAATCGATTGATCGTTCGGCCTGGATTCCGAAACCGGCGGAGTCACGGGTGGACCCGGCACGGTAATCAGTTCCACTGGTGCCGGTACGATCGGCGCTGGCAAAACCGGTGCAGGCAACGGCGCTGCGGTCGTGGGGACGATCGCTGGCGCGGAAGGCTTCGTCGTCGGGGAACCATCCTTCAGGATTTTCAGCTTTACCGGTGCGATACCCGCGCGAACAAGATCGATCTGTTTTGCCGCGACGAGCGAAAGGTCAATCACCCGTCCCTTGATGAAGGGCCCTCGATCGTTGATTCGCACATCCACTTCTTCGCCGTTGTTGAGGTTTTTCACACGGACTACCGTATTGAACGGTAGCGTTTTGTGGGCCGCCGTCATTTCGTTGTACGTGTCGAAGACTTCCCCGTTCGCCGTTCGGCGCCCGTTATAGGGTTCCGCGTAGTACGATGCTATTCCTTCAAGATCCGAATCTGAAATCTTTACAGTTGGAGGTTTCGCTTTGGGGATGCTGGCTTGCGTCTTTCCGTGATGGCAGGCCGCGAGAAAGACAAAAGCGGCTATCAATAACGCGGGCCTTCGCATTGGTTTCTAATAGCACAGGGACGGGCGCTGCAACCACAAGATTTAGAAGGTGTTGGAGAAAGGAAGGCCCATATCCTGTGGTATTGAGCTCCTAATGCGTTGAATTTCTCGCATCCTTATATATAGGCAAGCTGGAAACAGAATTTTGTCGCCCTCAATCGGCCCGCTGACGCCGGCCACCCTCTCCCTTCTGGAGAGGGATTGTCCTCCAAACGGCATGATAGAATTTGCAACGCGATGGTTATTGGACTACTGACCGCTTCTCTGCTTTCAATCGTTTGCTTCTTGTACACCGGCTGGTTGGGCTTTGCGGTTCATGGACCCGCCGACATCGGCAACCATTTCCTGTATGGCTTCTTTACGACGTTTCTAGTCACGCTGGCGCAAAGCATGACCATGTTCTTTTTCATCGGGACCGGTAAACAGCTAAAAGAACTCGTGGCCAACGACGCGAAGGGCCCGGAGTTCGTCAAACGGACGAAGCAGTTCAAGGCGAAGACATTCCCTCCAATGCTGTGGGCCATGCTTTTCACGATGGCAACCATGATTGTCGGCGGCGGGGTTCATACGCAGGTTTTGCCCGGCTTCCATCTCGGCGCCATCCACGGCGTGCTTGCCACGATTGCGCTTTATTACAATCTGGTTGCAACCTGGCGCAATGCGAAATACATGATCGAGCACAACATGCTCATGGAAGAAGTCGAGAAGCGGCTGGTGGCTTCGCCGGCTTCGAAATGATCGCCAGCGCCATTGCGAGCATCTGTTATTCATCCCGCACGGACGCTCCATCCCAGGATTCCATAGAAGACGTCTCCGCATTCATCGAATCCCGAACGCTTCCCTACCCGTCGAAGCTGGAAGATGATTTCGCCGGCCGCGCGTTGAAACTCGGCGTGGAATCCGGAATGGTTCTTGATGTCGGCACGCGTGTCGGGCTGAATGTGCTGAAGCTGCTCTGGCAGAACGAAAACTTTTACTCCATTGGCATCGACAGTTCAGGTCCGATGATTGAGCATGCCCGCGCGACGGCCCAAGCCTGGGAACTTGGCGAGCGAGCTGTTTTTCAGGTTGGCGATGCGAGGAAGATGCGATTCAAAACGGCTTACTTCGATCTGGTGATTTCCGATTCTTCATTGCATCGATTTGACGATGCCGGCGCCGTCTTCCGTGAAATTCATCGCGTACTCAAACCCAAAGGCGCGCTGCTAATACGCGACTTCCGGCGGCCGAACCGATTTAGAATGGCGAAGAACATCCGGGAACACAGTGCGTGCTTCGGCGATGCCATGCATCGGCAGATCGAAACGGCAATCCGGGCGGCATACACGGAGGCCGAATTGATGCGGATTGTTCACGACGCTCATATGCAGGGTATACAAATGGTGAATACGGATCCGAACTACATTACGATCGAGCGGCGTGGAGAGACCGATCCGGGATCATGGATCATCGCGCGAGAGCAATATCGCTGAATGGAAAAACTTGTCATCATCGGCGGCAATGCCGCGGGCCTGACCGCAGCTGCCCGTGCGAAACGCATTGATCCTCGTCTCGACATCACCGTGCTCGAAAAACTTCCTCATATTTCCTACAGCACGTGTGGAATCCCGTACTTCCTTTCGAACCTTGTGACTCAGGAAAGCCTGGTCTCTTACTCTCCGGAAAGCTTTGAGAAAGAACGTGGGATTAAAGTCAAAACCCAGGTCCGCGTCGAATCCGTTGTTCCGTCACGGCGCCGAGTGGAAGGCTCTCGTGTGGACACGGGCGAGAAAGTCTCTTACTCCTTCGATCGGCTTCTCATCGCCACTGGCGTAAAACCCAAACTACCCGATGTCCCCGGAACTTCCCTCCAGAACGTATTCACGATGGTGAACATTGGGGATGCCCTGCGAATTCGCGAGCCCCTCGCCGCCGCTCACAGTGTCGTCATTGTCGGAGCCGGATATGTGGGTCTGGAACTGGCGGAATGTTTTCACGCGCTAGGCAAGAGAGTTCACGTTTTCGAGAAGGAGCCGCAGGTATTTTCCAGCGTCGATCCGGACATGGCGCAAATTATCGAATATGAACTTCGACGATTCGGCGTTGGTGTGTCCGTGAATGCAAGACTTCTGGCCCTTGTTGGATTGGCCGGAAACGATGGCCGAGTGAATGGAGTAAAGACGGCATCCGGACTTGGTGTCACGCCCGCAGATCTCGTGCTTCTCGATACTGGAGTTGAGCCGAATAAAGATCTCACTGCGGATACCGATGTAAGGATTGGCCTGGCCGGAGGAATCGCGGTAAACGCCAATATGGAAACCACGGTTCCGGGGGTCTACGCGGCGGGAAATTGCGCGGAAACCTGGTGCCCGATCCGGCGGCGGCCGGTTCTGAATTTCATTGGAACCGTGGCCGCGAAGCAGGGACGAATCGCCGGAGAAAACATGGCGGCCCGACGGTCCAAGTTCTTCGGTGCAATTGGAACGACGGTGTTGAAGGTATTCGACCTCAGCGTCGCACGAACCGGATTGACGACGCATGACGCGGCTCTCGAACGCATGAATGTCGTTTCGGCGCGAATCGAAGTCGAAGATCGAACGTCTTACTATCCGGGAGCACGGAAGCTTTGGGTAAAACTCATCGTCGAGCGGGCCGGTCGAAAGCTGGTGGGCGCCCAGGTTGTGGGATATGGAGATGCATCGAAGAGAATTGACGTCGCGGCAACCGCTATTACAGCGGGGATGCGAATCGACGAACTTTCACAGCTTGATCTTGCATACTCGCCACCGTACAACAGTCTCTGGGATGCGGTACTCGTTGCCGCGCAAGCGGTTATGAGAAAGCTGTAATACGTTTGTAGTTTGTGTCCATATGTTAGACTGCCTTAAAATTATGAGATTTCGTGCAACCTCAATCCTTGTTTTTCTGGCGGCCATGGCAGCTCCTGCCTTCGCAACAAATCCTGCTCTACCCATCGAGGGGCTGGAACCGCGTGTCGACTTCTGGAAGAAGATTTACACGCAGTATGGCGCCGACGACGTTGTGATCCACGACCGGTTCTACGTCAATCTGATTTACGATGTTGCCACTGAGGGAACTCAGAATGAAAAGACCGCCAACATCAAGAGCGCCCTTCGAGAAATCCGTTCCAACCTTGAAACTCCGGAAAATCTCAGCCCCGCGACGGCTCCGATACTCGGTGCTATCGCTGCGCAGGGCCTGAAATTGTCGCCGGGGTTGATCGATGACCTGTTGGACAACATTCACACACAATTGGGCATCAAGGAGCGATTTCGCGACGGCGTCATTCGTTCCGGCCGCTATGTCGACCAGTTCCGTCAGATCATGGCAAACCAGGGTGTGCCGACAGAGCTGGCTTTGCTTCCCCTTGTCGAGTCTTCATTTCAGAATGTGAGATCCAAAGCCGGCGCCGTTGGTGTCTGGCAGTTCACCTCAGGCACTGGACGATCCTACATGAGGATTACGAGCAAGGTGGATGAACGGATGGACCCGGTCCGTTCCTCGGAAGCAGCGGCACGTCTGCTGCGAGACAACTATGCCGCGCTCGGAGCGTGGCCCCTGGCGATCACGGCATACAACCACGGACGCGGCGGAATGCAGTCTGCGCAGAGACTGCATGGCTCGGAACTGCCAACAATTATCGATGAATATCGTGGTCCGGTCTTTGGATACGCTTCGATGAATTTCTATTCGGAGTTCCTCGCAGCAGTTGAGATTTACGAAAACTATCCACAGTATTTTGGTGAACTTGCGCTTGAGCGGCCCGGCTCAGTCCCACAAAATCGACCGACAATGAGCGCAGCAAAAACTCCTGCAAAAAAAGCTCCCGCTGCCACCACGGCCAAATACAAAGTACGAAATGGCGACACGCTTTGGGAAATCGCCCAACGCTTTGGCACGTCGATCGCTACTCTGATGGACAGGAACAATCTCAACAAACCGGTAATCTATGCCGGCCAGATCCTGCTCGTGAAGTAGCTGGTTCGGAATCATTGCTGCATATTCCTTAAACCGCTGCCCCTGTCCTGTCCCTCGTGTCCTTTATGATCCCGGCATGTTGCACGTGCTCATTGCCGATGACGATGCTGCAATACGCGGACTTCTTGCCACGATCCTCGGCACTTCGGAATGCACCGTCGATCTTGTCACCAATGGACTGGAAGCCATCCGGGCGTTTGCAGACCGCAAGTATGACCTCGTGATCACCGATCTTGAAATGCCCCGTCTCGACGGCCGGGAACTGACTCGAGCAATTCGTCAACTCGACACCAGCGTGCCCGTGGTCATGATTACCGGCTGCACAGACACGAATACTATGGCGCCTGATTTAGTCGAGACCGGAGTCGACAAAGTCATCTCAAAGCCATTTCAGATTGCGGAAATTCTGGCATTGAAGTCCCTGCTGCCGCAGAAACCTGTCACAAGCGGGGTACGAGCCGAACATGCCGCTGATTTTCCATTTCGAATGGTGAATTCCCGTCTGCCGTAATTGATCCGGATTCAAGCGAACAGAGAGAAGAAATAGTCCCCTTCCAAAGTTAGGAAGGCAATTCCGCAGGCCTGTGTCTGTGTGCCGTGAATGTGGTATAAGGGCTCGAAATTCACGCAAAGAACGTTCGTTACGAACCGGCTTGTGGTTTAGCCAATCCTGGAGGACACAACCATGGCGCGACCGCTTCGATATGGGGCATATGCATTGCTTGCCACGTTCCTGATCTGGGTAATACCAGGAATCGCGCAGCAAGGCGCTAAGGATGGACAGTGGCGCTTCTATGCGGGCGAGAACGGCAGCACGGGCTATTCGCCGCTCGATCAGATCAATCGCGATAATGTGAAGAATCTCCAGATTGCCTGGTCCTGGAAGTTCGACAACTTCGGCAACACGAATTCCGAGACAACGCCCATCATGGTGAATGGCGTAATTTACTTCCCGCTCAGTCCCTCACGCACAATCGTCGCCGCAGACGCCGGCACCGGTCAGACGCTCTGGACGTGGAGACCCGAATCCAACACCCGAGAAGAACGCGCGGCGCGTACGTATGCTCGCGGTGTCGCGTTCTGGAGCAATGGAACCGACGAACGAATTGTCACGATCACGCCCGGCTTCAGGCTGGTGGAGCTCAACGCCAAGACCGGTCAACCGATCAGCGCTTTTGGACAGAATGGCTCCGTCGATCTTTTTGAAGCGCTGGACCTGGACTATAAGGGCGACATCACCGGAAAGATTGGCAACAGCTCTCCGCCCGTGGTTTCCAATGACGTGGTAATGGTGGGACCCGCTTTGACACCCGGCTCACCGTCGTACAACAACGTGAAGGGCGATGTCACGGCCTTCGACGTTCGCACCGGTAAGAAACTGTGGGTATTCCATACCATCCCGCGCAAAGGCGAGCCTGGCTATGAGACGTGGCTGAATGGTTCGGCGGATTACACTGGCAACGCCGGCGTCTGGGGACCGTTTTCCACTGACGAAGAACTCGGCTACGTGTACCTCAACATAGAGGATGCCACTAACGATACATACGGCGGGCATCGTCCCGGCGCCAATCTGTTTTCCTCCTCACTGGTTTGTCTCGATATCAAATCGGGCAAAATGATTTGGTACAAGCAACTCGTCCATCACGATATCTGGGACTACGACATGCCGCCGCATCCCATCCTGCTCAATGTTACGGTCGATGGCAGGCCTCGGAAAATTGTGGTTCAGCTCGGGAAGCAGGCGTTTGCCTATGTTTTGGACAGAACCACTGGCGAACCCATCTGGCCGATGCCCGAGACTCCGGTAAAGCAAACGGATGTACCGGGAGAATGGACGTCTCCGACTCAGCCGATCCCGTCAAAGCCGCCGGGGTACGACATCCAGGGTCTTAAGGAAAGCGACTTGATCGACTTCACGCCCGCGCTGCATCAACAGGCGCTGGACGCTCTCAAAGCTTCGAGTCTGCGCTACGGATCGATTTACACGCCGGGCTCCCTGGCCAACGCTGCGGATGGCACGAAGGGAACAATCGCGTTGCCTGGTTTAGGCGGTGGCTCCAACTGGTGGGGAGGCTCCTCGGATCCGGAAAGGGGATGGGTCTACGTCAGCTCAACGACGAGTCCCGGTGTCATCGCGCTAACAAAGAACGATCCTCCCGCGACTCCTCTCGCTCCAGGAACCTACGGCGGGTTCGACTATCGCAGTGGCGGTGGAGCTGCGTTTCCGAGATTAGCTGGGTATCTGCGGGATGGAGTCCAGGTTCAGGGTTTGAGCATCCTCAAACCGCCATACGGCAGGATCACGGCGTACGACATGAACAAGGGAGTCATCGCCTGGCAGATCGCCAATGGCGATACGCCCGCTGCCGTGAAGAGGAATCCGATGCTTCAAGGGTTGAACATTCCGAAAACAGGCACCAATAGAAATGTTGGAATACTGGTGACGAAGACGCTGCTGTTGGCCGGTGACGGCACCGATCCGCTCTTTGATGCGTATGACAAGGAGACCGGCGCATTGATCGCGCAAGTTCCGATGCCGGCCATGCAAACAGGATTGCCAATGACGTATGTGCATCAGGGACGCCAATTCATCCTGGTCTCTGTCGGTGCCGCGAACGGACAAGGGCCTCAGCTGGTGGCTTATGCGCTACCCGTGCCAGCCCCTGCGGGTGGCGCAGGTAGAGGCGCGCGTGGTGGCGCAGCACAAGCACCTGCCGCTCCGGCACCCGGGGCAGCTGCTACACCTGCGCCGCAGAGGCAATAACTCACTTGGAAAATCTGAGCGATCACCCCTCCTGGCCAGGCAGGGGCGATCGCATTGAGCTTCGAAGAAGTTGAGCTTCCGCTTGGAGTACAACGTTCATGACGCACGTGGATCCCGGGAAAGTTCAGGATGATTGCTATTGATTGAGACTGCCACTGCTTCACAGCACTTCACAGCGGGCGAACCGGCAGTTTCTTCTTCCTGACGAATTTACCTCCGTCTTGTTGTCGCAGCTGGAAGTAAGGGGCAAGCCGGATCAATGTTCGGTTCAAGCTTCTTTGAACGTGGCTGCGCATCGCATCAGCGGCCATTTCCGGATTGATGCTGCAAAGGCCTTCGATGAGATCGACGTGAGGCTGATCCAGTTGTTCCAGGGCCGGTCCAGCTGAAACGCACATCCAGATCGAAGCAAGAGAGTGCGATCTTTCTATGGCATGAGTAAGAGCCGGACACTCCGCGCATTCCGCAATGCGGTAGTGCAGTCGTTCATGGAGTTGAAGATATTGCATCCTGTTCGGCTCATTCGAAAGAGCATCCACCCTTGCCGCCAGCCGCTTGAGCTCAGCGCGATCGTTCAATTTCGCCACCTGCGAAAATTGCCGCGCGGCCTGAGTCTCCAGCGCTTCGCGAACGATGTAGTGGCCTTGAACATCGTCGCGGCTGGGGATGCGGACTCTGGTCCCGGCGCGCGGACTGCTTTCCAGTAACCCTTCGAGTTCAAGTCTCATGAGAGCTTCCGACACCGGAAGAAAACCCATCCCCAGTTCGGCCGCGATGCTTCTCCGTGAGATGCCCTGTCCCATTGACAACTGACCGCGGAGAATTCGCTGCCGGACGCTTTCGTACGCTTCTTCCGACCGCGTGGATAGCCCCTTGGCGTCTTTCATGACGGGATGATACGGAAACGCCATGCGGGAGCAAAACGCATAGTGGTCGCACTTGCAAACAGACGGCGGCCTTACCGGATGCATCGGAAAAATACAGTTGACTCGCTCACGCTCTATGAATACAGTCCCCAGCTAACTGGCATATCAGTGAGTTGGACTGAAATGACCAGAAAGACTACTGCGTTTTGATCAACCAAGGGGGGTACATGCGTTTTTCCAAATTCATGATGGCTGTAACTGCGGCCATCGTGTTCTGCCTGCTAGCCACAACAAATTCATTCGCACAAAACAGCGCAATCAGCGGCACCGTCGCAGATCCGACGAATGCACTGATTCCGGGTGTCACGGTGACGGCGACAAACACCGGCACTGCTGTAACCGCGACTGTGCTGACAAATGATTCCGGAGCGTATAACTTCGTTTCGTTGCCTCCAGGTCCCTACAAGCTCACGGCTACTCTGCAGGGATTTCAGACGGCAACGGTTTCGAATATCACTCTGGGTTCGGCCGAGACGCAACGATTCAATATGGTTTTGAAACTGGGATCGGCTGCCGGAACGACGGTTGATGTCGCAGTGGATGCCAGCACGATTATTTCGCAGTCATCGCCATCGATTGGCGAGGCGCTGAATTCAGACAAGGTACGCGATCTGCCAATGATCGGCGGAGATGTACTGCAGTTGATCAATACCGTTGCAGGAGTAAACGGCACCGGTGCAGGTGCGAACTTTGCCGGCATTGGCGCAGGTTCGATCAACACCGTACGCGATGGATTGAGCGTAAGCGATGGCCGGTTCGTCAATGGCGTATTCGCAACAACCGTCATTAATCCGGATCTGGTCGGCGAAATCAAGATCATCCTCGCCCCGGTCGATGCCGAAATGGGACGTGGAAATGGACAGGTGATCGTGACAACGCGGTCGGGAACGAACCAATTCACGGGAGCTGCCACCCTTCTTTACGCCAACAGCGGATTGAATCCGAATACGTGGGTCGGCAACCAGGCTGGTAGTTTTAAAGACGACTCCGGCACGGCATGTGCGGTACAGCAGGCATCCGACAGTTGCAAATGGACCCTGACGAACAAGCCGACATGGTTCAGCAACTACCACCCGACATTCAGCTTTGGTGGACCGATTATCAAGAACAAGACATTCTTCTTTGCGTTGTGGGACCAGCAGAAGAATTTCCAGCGAACGCTGACCACGGCAACGGTGTTGACGCCGACGGCGAGAAACGGAATTTTCCGTTACTTCGACAACTGGAATAACGGCAACGCGGTTGCCAACATTACCAACAACACGGCTGGAAGCGTTACAGGCGTCTATCCGGTTGTGGACCTGTCCGGAAATCCGGTGACGCCGGCATTCAATCCGGGTGGCGGAGCCTATACCGGCGGACTGAAGTGCTACAGCGTGTTTGGAAACATCAAGGCGGATGGCACTCCCTTCACGGCAGCGGATTGCCCGAATGGCACGGCACTGATACGTGCCACACCCTGGGATACTAATCGTCCGGCCATGGATACTACCGGATACATTGCAAAGATATTGAAGGAAATGCCCCAGCCGAACAATTACGGCGTCGCCAATACTGGAGATGGGTTGAATACCGCCGCTCTCCGTTACGTGCGTGGCCGTAACGGCAATCAGGGCGCAGCTGTAACAACAGGAACCGATCTGAACACCGACCGCTGGCAGTTCAATCTCAAGCTCGATCACAACTTCAATGCCAAGCAAAAACTTAGCGGTGGTTGGACGTACGAGAAGAACAAGACCGATAGTGACGTACCGAACTGGCCCGACCAGATCGCCTATACGACGAAACGGTGGCCGCAGGTGTTTACGATCAATTTCACATCGACGCTGTCCAGTTCACTGCTCAATGAAGCGCGCATGGGCATTCGATATGAAAACGCAGGTGTCGATGCGCCCTGGGAAGACAGCTACCCGGACACTTCCGTTCAGGCCCGCGCAAAGACATTCATGATGAATTTGAGCGGGACCGCGCCGGTCACCGGTGCCGATGGTTATTTTGCGACCAGTCCGGACTGCGGAGCCAAGGCCTGCTATCAGACCCTGCTCAACCCGACGTTGTTCGGAGGTGGTGCCAATGGTGTCATGAATACCAATCCCGGTCAGTACAACGGGAACCAGAGTCCGTTGCTGAATTTCGCGGACACCTTCAGCTGGACAATGGGCCGGCACGCCTTCAAATTTGGCGTCGAGACCAACCTGACAAAGTCGAAAGGGTACAGCAATATCACTGCCGGTGGCGGTATCGCACTAATGTATCCCATCATTAACGGAGGAGCGCAAACCAGTTTCCCGTCTCAGCTGACGCAGACAAATGCTGGATATCCCAACAATAACGCGACCAATCGGACCCTTGCCTCCAACTTGAATCTTTTTCTGGCTGGCGCGGTAAATGACGCGACTCAAATCTACTGGATCGACAAATCCGAAGACGTGGAGACAGGTACGTGGCAGAACGTCGCGACGGAAGCCGATCATCGCAAGCACCGTACCACCGTTATCAACGAGTGGAACATGTTTGCAAAGGACGACTGGAAGGTCACCAAGAACCTGACCATGAACATGGGGTTGAGGTTCGATTTCTTCGGGTCTCCGTATTTCGAGGAAGGATTCACCACAACGACGATCGGACAGGGCAACGGACTGTTTGGAATTGGAACCGCTCCAAATGGGAATGTTTTTTCCAACTGGCTGGCGCCGGGGAATGTATTCCTGACGGGATATGGCAGCAATCCGACGACACCATTCCTGTCCTGCGCCAATGGCGTCACGCAGTCGGCCGCTCTTCCGGTGTCCACCTGCGATCCCAGCAAGCTGACAACGATCGAATTCGTTGGTCCGAATACTCCGAACCCCGATAAGTCTGTACTCCCGAACGACCTCAATAACTTCGGGCCAGCCGTCGGATTCTCCTGGCAGGTGCCGTGGTTTGGCGAAGGCAAGACGACTCTTCGTGGCGGTTATCAGCTGACCTATGGCGGAAGCGGCCGCCTCGTCGGCGGTGGCTTCGCCAATACGATCGAAGGCGTGGCGGGCAACTCTCCGGGTGCGATATCAAACGGCCGGACCGTGCAGAGCGACTATTCGACGACGGTATTGAATCTGGCCAACGCATACCAGCTGGTCCCGGTGAAGCCGACCAATCCAGCACTGCCCGGCGGTCAGATTTTGGTCTACAGCCGCTCAAGCGCTATTTCTGCTTATGCGCCGGACCACCAGACCAACTACACACAGAACTTCACGCTGTCTCTGCAGCGCAATGTGTCCCGACAGGTTCAGGTGTCGCTCAACTATGTCGGCACCATAGGTAAACGTCTGGAAACATCGGTCAATCCGAATCTGGCCAATATCTATTACAACAAGGAACTCATGGACGCGCTTCAGTTGACGCGAGAAGGTGGAGAGTCACCGCTGTTGGATCAAATGATGGCGGGACTGGACCTGCACGGTACGGGTACGCTCCCGACTGGAGTGAACTATGGTCCGATTGGGACCACGTCTCTGGTCGGTGGAAACCCGGTGGTTAATCACGCGTCGGACCATCTGCGGCGAAGTAATATAGCCACTGGAGCTGGCACGACGATCCAGGGCGATATTGCCAACGGGAATTTCCTGCGAGTCGCGCAAACGCTCAATACGCTGAGCACTACCACGGGTGCGGCCACGTTGCGGCCTTTGCCGATCGACCCCACAACTGGATTGGCGTTCACGAATGTCGGCGGCCGAGTCCTACGGAATGGTTGCGATCGAATTGCAGACGGATTCACGACCGTGGGTCCGGCAATCAGTCTTCCGCTGCGGTGCTTCCCGGAGAATTACATATCCATCAATCCGCAGATGGGAAACACAACCACGTATCTGGCCAGCAACGGCAGATCCAATTACAACTCGATTCAGGGGCAGATCACGCTGCGGCCAAGACAGGGCATCACGTATCAGGCGACGTATGCGTTCTCCAAGGCGCTGGACCTGAGCGGTGCGGCCAGCGACCCGCTGAATTACAACAACGACTACACACTGACCAACGGAGATCACAAGCACGAGTTCCGCAGCAACGGAAGTTTCGAATTGCCGATCGGCCCGAACAAGATTGTCCTTGGCAACAGTTCGGGACTTGTGGCGCGCCTGGTGGAGCGATGGGAAGCGAACATCATCTACAACGTCACTTCAGGGGCACCGTTGACCATCAGCGCGTCGACGGGAATGTACGCCAATTTTACTCCGGACAACCTCGGACAATTTTCGCGTACCGGCGGTTCGGTGAATTGGAATGGACCTGCAGGCAACGGACCCGGCGGTACGGGAACGGGAGGGCCGGCGACGGGAACATATTTCGGTTCGCCCAATATCTACAGCAAGGTACCGGATCCGCAGTGCAAAATCGGGGGGATTGTCGATCACGTCGATCCCTTCGGGTACAATATGGTCACTACCGACGGCACCAACGTCAACAACAACTGCACGCTTCAGGCTCTGGCGGATACACAAACAGGAGCGATTGTTCTTCAACAGACGCAAGTCGGAAGGCTCAGCAATGTCCCGCAGAACACGATTCGAGGCGTCGGTTCCTGGACTCTGGATGGGAATCTCGGAAAGACATTCCGGATCACCGAATCCAAGAGCCTTCAGGTACGCGTCGATGCGACCAACATCATGAACCACCCGACCCCTTCGGCGCCTATTCTTTCACTGGCGGGAAGTGGGGACTTTGGATCGATTGCTCAAAACGGAAACACCGCTGCGAAAACCGGCGGCCGGTCCTTCCAAGGGCAGGTTCGGTTCAGCTTCTAACGGAAAGACCCCGTCGGCCAATCCGAAAGGCCGGCGGGGTCGAAGCCATAACTAAGGGGCCGCCAGCCAGGAAAGGCTGGCGGCCCCTTCTTTTTGGAGCACGCTAAAGATTTTCGATCTCGACTGGTGTAATCGTATCTGCCGGCGTGAATCCAAATATTCGCGAATAGAAGTAGAGTTCAGCCTCCGCTGCGCGTTGAATATTCGGCGCCTGGCGAAAGCCGTGACCTTCATTCGGGAAAAGAACGTAGGCATACGGCAGATTCTTTGCGCGCAGGGCTTCCACGAATGTTTCGGCCTGATTGGGGAGTACGACTTTGTCTTCTGCCCCCTGAAACAGAATCACCGGACACGACAGCCGATCGGCAAAATGAATTGGCGAACGCTCGCGGTAGATCTCCGCGGCCTGCGGGTAAGGGCCAATCAGCCGATCCAGATATCGCGATTCGAATTTGTGCGTATCCGCAGCCAGCGCCGTGAGATCGGCGACGCCATAGTGGCTGGCGCCCGCGGCAAACACATGATGAAATACCAGAGCGCTGAGCGTAGTGAATCCTCCCGCACTGCCGCCGCGAATCGCCATTCGTTTTGGATCGACATTGCCTCGATCGGCAAGAAAGAGCGCCGCGTTGATGCAATCTTCCACATCGACTATTCCCCAGTTGCCGTTTAGGCGTTCGCGATATTCACGGCCGTATCCGGTGCTTCCGCCATAGTTCACGTCGACCACGGCAAACCCACGGCTGGTCCAGTATTGCACCGCCAGCTTCATGCTGGATCCTGCAGAGCTCGTCGGCCCACCGTGAATCATCACAAGAAGCAGAGGCTTTTCGTTCGCAGGTCCCGTGTAACTCTTGTTTGATGGCGGATAGAACAAAGCAAATGCGGTCCGTCCCTCGGCCGTCGGAAACTCGATGGGCTCGGGAGTGGAGATGTCTGCCGCATCGAATTCGACACTCAAACCGGTCTTGAGCACATGGGGCCGGGCGGAGGAAACATCCAGAGTCACGATTTGT